>CEVA01083431.1_pt1 | contig 18110 bp, 17 predicted proteins | sample 361521 | NCBI WGS metagenome assembly CEVA01 (sample SAMEA2622823, study PRJEB7988) | marine metagenome | isolation source: saline water (ENVO:00002010), including
TTGGAATTATCGTCTGTCTCGTAGAGGGACAGCTCAATATTCTGCTTTTCAAGTTCTTCTTTGTTAACGATGCTTACCTTGCCGTTGACCCTTACAGTGTCATTGATACCAGGTATGAAGAAGATCAAACCGATGAATGGATTCTCATCTATATTCTGGTAGGACTGGAACAGCCTGTTGCCAGCCACGTCCGGGAATAGTAAATATTTTTCTCCCAAAACTTTTACGAAACCAGGTTTACCACCCTTGGGTGAAGCGTCACAGCGGCCATCAGCGTCAGCAGTAGCCATGATTGCAAAAGGAGCGTTCTGTATGAACTCTTGAACATATGGGGTCAAGTGTGACTTTAGCTTCAGGACTGCCCTGTCAGATGGAGCCCCAAAATCCTCATGGAACCGGCTATCGCCTACGAATTCCCCTGACGATGTCTGTCGAATAGTAGCCATGGCAGGAAACTCCTTACACCAAGCGTTACAAGTTTATTGGAATAGATTCTAATCGCCCTGGTTTGTTTCATCAAGCAATTTACTTAATGCGCTTCTGACTTGGCAATTTCAACTATCGCCTTGGCTAATCTCTTAGTATCTCCCATAGGTAATATTCCTATCCGGATGTATTCCGGCAGACCGAACGAAGTGCAATCCCGCACCACAAACCTCTTCGCCAAAAGCAGGGAACGCCACTTAGCGGCCTCACCAACTTTCACCAAGATAAAGTTGGCTTCTGTGTCGGGAACTTCCAATCCTAACCTCCTCAACTGATCCACTAGATACGCCTTGGCACTGAAAACCGCAGCTCTGGCCCGGGGTAGATAAGCTATGTCATTCAAAGCAACCACGCCAGCCCTTTGGGCTAGAGTGTTTACACTCCAGTCTGGCTGAAACTCTCTCAGCCGTGCCACCACATTTTTCGACGCCAATGCATAGCCCAAACGCAAGGCTGTTTGGGCGTAGTCTTTGGTCATGGAACGAACCAACATCACCTCAGGTCTATCCAGCAGAGGCAGGGAATCCCATGGCTCTTCCACAAACGCCAAGTAGGCTTCATCAATCACCAACAATCCATCAGCATCGCGCGTTGCATCGGCTAGAGCCTCGATCTCTCGGCGGGACAAGTAAACTCCAGTCGGGTTGTTGGGGTTACAGACGATTACGATATCGGGTTTGTTGTCCTCAATTAGTTTCGATGCAGAATCAATGTCCCATCTGAAATCGCCATCTAGATTGGCAACGCATTTCAGTATTCGTGCGTCTGCCAAGCGGCAAGCCCCCTCATACTCACCATACGTAGGAGTCATCAACACTGCGGTCCCATGAACTGGACGCTTCGACAGATAAACCCGAGCGATCAGATGGAATATCTCTGTGGAACCATTACCTACAATTACGTTCTCGATTGGAATCTGTCGGTCGGTAATTGAAATTTTGCGAGAGATGGTCTCTCGCAGTTCCAGACATTCTGGGTCTGGATAACGGCCCAGGTCGACACCTCGTATGGCGTTCCAAACTCCATCTGGAGGTCCTATTGGGCTGATGCTGGCGCTGAAGTCGAGCAGATCTTCCGGGTTCAAGCCGAGGGCTCGCAACTCGGTGGGTCCAATGCTCCCGTGCACAGGACGAGGCCTGACAGGATATTGATTTGATTGGTTAGTCATTTTTGATGGTTGCTTTATATGAGGCTGCCCCGAACATAGACCACAGCGAACGAGATCACCAAGCCCAATAATGCTACTAAATACATGGACTGGACAGTACGCGTTATATCCTGAGGTTCTATCTCCCGATCTGGTTCTCCCAGCTGGTATCCCAATTCTGGGTCGTCTTTTTCAAGCCGAACACCCAATGACCCGGCCATGCCAGCCATGGTCCAACCCGCGTTGGGGCTTTGGGTACGATTATGATGCCTCCACATGATTATCCAAGCCCTCGAGAGCTTCTGACCTGGGAGAAATCCAGCACAGAAGACCAGGAGCAGACCTGCAATCCGGGCCGGAATAAGATTAACGTAGTCATCTAACTTGGCTGAGGCTTTGCCAAGGTATTCATAGACTCCCCGGTAGCCTATCATACTATCTAATGTGTTAATCATTCGGAAAACAAAAGCCCCCGGCAATCCAAATATGGCAAAGAACAACCACGGAGCCAGAAAGCTATCGTTTATGTTCTCAGATACCGACTCCACCGTAGCCGCTGTGGCTTGTTTCGCAGTCAGAACGGAGGGATCCCGGCTGACCAACGACGGCATCCTGGCCCGGACCTTCTCCATATCATCCTGACCCAGATATCGTCGTATCAAAGCGGCTTCTTTATGCAATAGCCGGACTGAAAATGTGGTTTTAAGGAGAACTGCAGCCACGAGGATGTAAGCGATAGTATGAACTTCTTTCAGCCAAAATGCCGTGAAATAGGCCGCCACCCCCCAAATCAACGGCAAGACTAACGCTATCATCAATCCGGAAGTAAGAGCGAGTGTCCCTTTTTTTGGCAAACGCTGTTCGACTATGCCCAACATCCGTCCCATCCAGACTGTTGGATGTGCCCACATTGGTGGCTCTCCAAGGGTTAGGTCAATCAACACAGCCAATGCAAGTACCGACAAGTCATCAGTCCCAGAGAATATCAAAACCTATCCAATAGGAATGGCAGTTGTTCCAACCATTCTTGGGCCAGCAGCGCAGTAGCAGCAATTATGACCGCTACCTCCATGATCTCGTTGGTTGCCCCATAGGAGTCTCCGGTGAGGCCGCCCAGAGACTTGACCATAGCCCAACCAATCAACCAAGCAATCACCGTTGCACCAAACAGCAGGCCCAGTCCGCCAAACCCGCCCAGCAATATGGCCGCGACCAAAATCGATATACCAGCCAACAAGGTGCAGATTTTGCTGTCGCTGTTGTCGAATGGAGAACCGAGCCCATGAGAACGAGCATATGGGAAAGTCGCCAGCAAGACCACCATGGTCCAACGAGAGATGGCAGGGAAGAGCAGTAGAGCCCACTCCTTTCCTGGTTCAGGTAAAGTCAATAAGCTCACCAAGGCCCCGTACTTCAGTAGAATTACGGTGACGCCGCCTACGACGCCAAACGCCCCTACTCTGGAGTCTTTCATGATCTCAAGGCGACGTTCTGGAGTAAACCCGCCAAATACACCGTCGCAGATATCCATAAGGCCATCCAGATGAAGTGCTCTGGTGATAATCGCCATGGTGACGACCAGAAGCCCAGCGGTCAATGGAGCGGAAAACAATTGGCTGGAGCCCTCTTCTACTGCCACCAAAAGCAGGCCCATGATCAAACCTATCGTCGGGTAGAAGGCCCGGGAGTTACTGATATCTTCGGGCCTCCATTCCAAACCGCGTGCCAACGGGAATATGGAGAGGAATGTCACCGCCAACCGGAGCGGTGTCAGCCAGAACGCGATCAGGAGACGACCTCGTCGTCTTCTATTTTCTCTGAGACTCCCGCCTCGGCAAAGGTCGTCATATCGGAGAGGCATTTTGCTGCAGCTTCAACGATATGCATTGCCAGGGCGGCGCCAGAGCCTTCACCTAAGCGCATTTGTAGATCCAGCAATGGCTCCAAACCCATATGATTCAGAGATATACGGTGACCCGGCTCCACCGACTGGTGAGACGCTATGAAACTTTGCGCTGCGTCGGGATCAACGGCATGGGCAATCAAGGCAGCTGCTCCAGATATAAACCCATCAACAACAACAGGCCGATTTGCTGCTGCGACGCCAAGGTAAACTCCCGCCAACACGCCAATCTCAAACCCACCAACCTTCATCAATATATCCAGTCCATCTTTGGGATCCGGTTTGTTAACATCTATGGCCCGCTTTACGACCGACGACTTGTGGGCTAAGCCCACATCGTCTAATCCAGTCCCACGTCCGGTAGTGATATCAGGAGAAGTTCCCGTGACGACTGCTGTTATGGCGCTGGACGGAGTAGTGTTCCCAATACCCATATCACCGCACGCAAACAGGTCTGCCCCAGCGGCAATCTGTTCGCGAGCGATTTCAATTCCAGTCTCAAGGCACTGGATGGCCTGTTTACGGGACATGGCCGGCCCAATTGATATGTTATCGGTACCTCGGCCGATTTTCGCAGAACGAAGTTGGGGGTGATCCGGTAGGTCCGCAGCTACACCAGCATCTATAACCACTATCTCGGCCCCGGCATGATTAGACAGAACATTGATCGCAGCACCGCCGCCCAGGAAGTTCATCACCATGGCAGGAGTAACGTCCTGTGGATAAGCGCTTATGCCTTCGGATACCACACCGTGGTCGCCGGCGGCCAGGATAATGACTTTTTTACCGATGCGGGGAGTCCCCTGACCAAAGATACCAGCAATCTGGATAGACAACTTTTCCAGCCTACCCAGGCTGCCCAAGGGTTTAGTCAGTTGGTCTTGCCTAGCCCCGGCTTCGGCCATTGCGGTCTCGTTCAGAGGAGTTATCGCATTTACAGTTAGATCTATCAGGTCTGAGATAGGCATTAGTCTTTATCAAATCCTTGGTTAAAGTTAATACAAAATCTGTCTGATTAAAATTCTATCCCGGGTTGGGCTTTGATGCCTTGTTGATAGGGGTGTTTCACCACATTCATTTCTGTGACTAAATCGGCGTATTCCATCAACTCTTCCGGCGCGTTACGCCCGGTGATGATAACGTGCAACATCTCTGGCCGGGCCTTCAAAACCTCGATTACCTCCGCAGTTTCGATCCAACCATAGTGCATAGGATAGGTAAATTCATCTAAGACCATCACGTCATATTTCCCCGACAATATGGCTTCTTTGCTGTCTTCCCATTGCGCGCGTGCTAGATCTGCAGACTGATCCAAGTCTTTAGACCGCCAGGTGAAACCATCGCCCATGGACCGGACCTCGATCCCCATCTTCTGGGCAGCGCGCTGTTCGCCAAAATTGGCAGTGGAATGCTTAATATATTGGAACATAGTCACGTTCATGCCGCGGCCCCAAGCCCTCACCAAGACCCCGATGGCTGCTGTAGTCTTACCCTTGCCCTTACCCGTGTTGACGATTACCAGCCCCTTGTCGATTCTGGGACCAGTAACTGATTGGGGACCCGGTTCTGCCTGTTCTTTGGGATCCGTGTTTTGATTCTCCGGTGTATTTATGCTCATTCTCTTATTCCATTATTTTTCCAGAGCCGGATTGACTCTAGATTTTAAATTCGGTCCGAGGAGCAGGTCTCCACGAACCGGGATGCCAGACCCATACGACTTCCCAAATGGATGTGGACATACGACGCCCAAACGCTACCAGTCCGAAAGCCATCGAGTCGATTATCTTGGTCGACGATTTTATAGACCGATTCTTGGTTATCCGGCTCCCGGGCCAGCGTAGACCAATGAAACTCGTGGCCTTTAACCCTCTCCCCTTTGGGCAGGACAGGGCTATCAGAACATGACTCCACTTCGCGATACCCCAAAGTCAGCCTACTTTGGGACATCGCCGACTCAGCAGGAATAATTCCTAACATCGGATGTGTTACACCTTCCAAGTCCGACAGACTTTTACCAAGGTACATTAGCCCACCACACTCGGCGTAGACTGGCACGCCCTTTACAACTGCCTGGCGTATCGCATAGTGCATAGGCTTGTTGCCTGCAAGTTGGTCAGCGAAAAGTTCGGGAAAGCCTCCGCCAAGATAGATTCCATTGGCTCCTGATGGCAATGTCTCGTCTTGAAGAGGACTGAATGGAGCAAGTTCAGCGCCCCATGCAGCCAACAAATCTAGGGAGTCCTGATAGTAAAAGTTGAAGGCCTCATCTTGAGCCACAGCAATAGTTGCCCGAGCCGGTATTGGCGTTTCCGGATAGACGTTCGGCGAAGACGGGGGAGTTTTAGCTGTATTAGCCAATTTGAGAATAGTCGGCACATCCATAGTCGCTTCAACCTGGTTAATCACATTGTCATACCAGTCATTGGCCACTGTACCTTCCACAGTGGGTATGAGACCCAGATGGCGCTCCGGTTGGATGAATTCTTCTTTTCGTGGCAAATAGCCAAGAACAGGTATGCCGGTAGTGGCTTCTATCTGCGGCTTGCAAAATTCCAAGTGGCGTTCGCTGGCCACACCGTTCAAAATAACACCAGCAATATTCAGGTCAGGGTCGAAAGTCTGAAACCCCAGGACTTCAGCCGCTACGCTGCGCGCCACCTTAGCCGCATCAGCAATTAAAATAACGGGCGCGCCTAAAAGCTTGGCCAGTTGGGCACTGGAACCTTCTTCATTGAGGCTCGAACGTCCATCAAAAACACCCATCACGCCTTCCACAACTGAGACGTCGGAACCAGAGCTCGCCCGTTGGAAAAGTTCCAAGACAGTCGGGTGGTCGCAAAGCCAGGTGTCCAAGTTACGGCTCGGCACTCCGCAGGCCAACTTGTGGTACGAAGGGTCAATGTAGTCCGGTCCGGCTTTGAACGGTTGTACTCTATGGCCACGGCGAGTTAAAGCACCCATGATACCGGTGGCGATAGTCGTCTTGCCCACGCCGCTGCGGACTCCCGCAATTACAACTGTTGCGACCATTGAATCAATCCTGAATATCTCGTGATCAAAACCCAAGTGTGGGTAAGTCAGGTAAATTTTATGAGACTCATTATAACTGGCGTTCTAGAAAAACGCAGGAATTCCTGCCTAGCACACACCGCAAACCAGAAATTAGCGTTTTCTTGACATACCATAGGTCAGAGAATACTTTTAGAAACACTCAAAGCCAGTTATTTCACAATCGTATGGAGATGTTATGCCTAAGCTATCAGCCTTGAGTGAGATTCAGAGAAAAAGCATGCTGATGTGGCCGTGTATGGAGCACGACGACACACCGTGGACACCCATGGCCAAACCACTATCAGAGAGCAAGTTAAGCTTGATCACAACAGCTGGACTACACTTGCGAGGCGACAAACCTTTCCGGGCGTCACACGATGGTGGTGACACTACATTCCGGACCATACCACGGAGCGCCAGCGGTGCAGACATCATCCAAACCCATACCAGTCTGGGATTCGACCATACAGGCATATACCGAGATATCAACGTAACTTTTCCCATCGACCGTCTCACGGAATTGGTCGAGCAGGGTAAAATCGGCTCGCTATCCGACAACTATTACTCGTTCATGGGGGCGCTCAGGGATGTAACGGGGATAATTGATAATTCGGGCCCTGAAGTTGTCCGCCAACTCAAAGACGAGAACGTAGATGTGGTGCTACTGACCCCTACTTGACCGGCATGCTCTCACGCTGTAAGCGTGATCGCACGCATAATCGAAGAATCTGGCATAACCACAACCGGAATCGTTCTGATCGAGGAACACGCCCAAAGAGTGAAGCCGCCGAGAATGCTGGCCGTTCCATTCTTCTTTGGGAACGCTCTGGGTGAAGCGGACAACCCAGAATACCAACACCAGGTTTTGCAAGCAACGTTCGACCTGCTTAACCGCGACCAAGGCCCTGTGCTAGAACAACTCCCCGACGACATGATCCCTGACATATTGATGCAAGGTTCTGAGACCACTAACTCTTCCGAAGAGAAAGGATTCAACGCCGCTGACGAACTCACTTCACTCAGGGCCTACTATGAGAAGTGGGTGACCTCTCATAACGGCCGCACTGCTGTTGGTGCAAGCTCAGTTCCTCAACGTAGGTTTCGAGGGATAATCAGGTTCATAGAAAAATACATCAACGACGAAGAGACGGACATGAAAGAAAGACCCGAAGACATTAACGTCCCCCAGTTCCTTCGCCATTGCGTAAATGACCTGAAGGCATTCTATTACGAAGCTCGGATGGCCCAACGGCCTAACGTCGCAGACAGGGACATCCACGAATGGTTCTGGTCAGAGACTGCCATGGGCGCCCTGATAATGGCACTAGGCCAGCATATGAGCAACGTAGACGACAAAGAAACCCAGGCCGTCTCCTACGGCATAGCCAGATAACGTTGACGTCAATACAAACCATAAAACCGATTAGGAAGTGAACATCATTGGTTACCTATACGTACGACCACATACACCTACGCAGCCGACAACCGTTGGAAACGGCGAAGTACTTCAACCAGATGTTTGGCGCTGAGATTAAAGAAAGCATCCAATCCGATGGCCAGGGCCGAGTAGATATTGATATCAACGGCCTGGTGGTATTCATTGCTCAGGCAGAAGACACTACACCAGACGGTCCTCACGAGCCGTATGTGGGCTTAGACCACTTTGGACTGCGAGTCGAGAACCTGGATGTTGCTGCTGCAGACCTGAAGGCAAAAGGGGCAGAATTCTCGATGGAACCGAAGGATCTCCGTCCGGGCCTTCGGATAGCATTTGTACGTGCTCCCGGGGATGTTCGGATCGAACTTCTGGAACGCCGCGAATAGAGTTCCATTGCTTAAAACAAAAGGCCGACGCCTAATACGTCGGCCTTTTCGCTATGCATTTGGAGTCTTTTAACTTTTAGATAGATCCATCCTTACTTGAGCTTTTAATCCAATAATATATTCCAGTGACTATACTGAATATTCCGATCAGAACGAACAACCATCCTATACTAGTTATGAGCCACTTCCCCACCGGTGATATTAAGATTAACCCCAGCAGAAAAAGCAGCCCACCACAACCGACTCCAGCACTCTGTAAAGTGCCTCCTAGATTGAACTGCCTAAACTGCATATCCCTTAACCTTTGACCAATTTGAATGTAGCCTCTTGTCTTTCGACAAGGCCCTCTTCAGTCAATTTATCCAGATGGGTGCGCACGTTGCGCCCAGCAGCGCTCCGCAGATTTCTACGTAAGTTCCTTGAGTAGACTTCAGTGACAATCTCATCCACGGAATCCACACCAGACTTCAGCGCGGACAGAACCTGTTCCTCCCGCTCAGTTCGGTGACGAATATATCCTTCAACCCGGGCAGTGCCATTCTTAATGATTTGCCCGTGGCCAGGGCAGATCAAGTTGGGCTTCAATCCAGCCAGTGTTTCCAATGATTCCATATATTGCTTCAGATTTCGCACACTTGAAGAAGAGTTTCCCAGGATGGTATCTCCACTAAATATTACTTTGTCTCCGGGAATATAATAGGAAATGTGATCAGCTTCATGACCAGGGGTGAAATGAGCCCTTAGCTTGACGCCGCCACCGGCAATAACCGACTCCTTAGAACGAAGTTTTTTCACAGTGCCTTCACCCAGCTTGTGAGTAAGCAACGGTTCTAACTTGGGATGACAGCGAACGATGCAGCCAAACTGCTCTTGAAGCCTATCTAATCCCCCGATGTGATCCCCGTGACCGTGGGTGACCACGATGGATGATATGCGCGGTTTTCCAAGTTCAGAGTAAAAATCCTGGATCTGCTTAGTCCAGGAGCGATAAGGTTCACCCGAATCTACCATCACCATGTGATCATTGGGATCTCCCACGAAATAAATGTGGGTCCCACCAGGGTGCATGGCTCCGAAAGTGCTAGAATCCTCTTCAATGTGGGTTGCGTAGATATTCTTGCTAATCTGCATCGGCCGTTTCATCCCCATAAAAATGCTGATAGTTTAGGTGAACGGATGGTAGTCCTGAGCCTAAGTGTCGTCAATCCCCTGCCATTCTTATGTTAATATCCTGGGATATCTAACCACGGACTAAAGCTTCTTCCACATGAATAGAGGGCAACTATGATCTCTGAAATGATTACCAGTCAGGACTTAATATCAGCCATCCCCAATACGAGTGACGATGTTTCGTTGAAGGGGTTGAACGGGCAAGTCAAGATATACCGGGACATTTACGGGATCCCTAGAATCAAAGCACGCACTGAAATGGATGCCTATTTTGCCCAGGGTTTCGCCACTGCCCAGGATCGGCTGTGGCACATGGAATATGACCGGCTCAGGGGGTCTGGACGCTGGGCAGAAGCTGTTGGCCAACAGGCGGTCTCCCAGGACATAATGATGCGACGCTTTCGGCTGAAGTCGAGCGCCAAGGCCGACTATCGAGCAATGGACTCTCACACCAAATCCATGTTCGACTCCTATACTGCCGGAGTCAATGCCTTCATTGAAAGCGGCGACGCACTGCCGGTGGAATACCGTATCACTGGATTGACCCCTGAACCTTGGGAGCCATGGGATGGGCTCATTGCCTACAAGGTCCGGCACATATCCATGGGAGTGTTTGAGTCCAAAGTCTGGCGAGCTCGTATGGTCCGTGATATGGGTGCCGAAACTGCAGGGAAACTCTTCCCCGGCATCGAGCCAGGTTTTCTGATGATCTTACCACCTGGTTCTACTTCTCCCGGACCCTTAGATGAGGGGCTCAAAGAACTTGCAGAAGGCGCAGCCGGACTGAACTACCTAAATGAGATGGACTCGGGTAGCAACAGTTGGGTCCTCTGCGGTGCTGAGACCGCCACTGGCAAACCCATATTGGCCGGAGACTCCCACAGGGCATTGGACACACCCAACGCCTATTACCAGAACCAGATCGCCTGTCCCGAGTTTGACGTGGTAGGCCTGTCTTTCCCCGGTGTTCCAGGGTTTCCACACTTTGGTCATAACGGTCGAGTTTCCTGGAGTGTCACACACACTGCAGCAGACTACCAGGACCTATATATTGAGAGATTCAAAGAGGGAGAACCCAGGAAGTATCTATTCCAAAACAAATGGCTTGATGCCGAGACTATCCAAGAGACAATAAAGGTCAAAGATGGCAATGATGTTCAAACCACGGTGACTATCACACAGCATGGGCCAATCATCGCCGGTAATCCAGAGCAAGGATCAGGACTGGCATTCAAATACACAGCGACCGAGAAGGCGTCCACCTGGCCAGATATTCTCTGGAAGATGCTACGGGCAGACAACAGCCGGGAGTTTGTAGCAACCATGGAAGGCTGGGTAGATCCATGCAACAACCTCCTTTTTTCCGATATACACGGTGATATGGGCTATCTCTGTCGTGGCCGTATTCCCATCCGGTCTAGGGTGAACGGATGGCTCCCAGTACCTGGTTGGACTGGAGAGCACGAGTGGGAAGGGGATATCCCATTTAAGGAGTTACCGGTGTCAATCAACCCACCGGAAGGCTATATCGCAACTGCCAACAACCGTCCTGTTGGTGATGATTATCCCCATTACATCGCAATCGATTTTACTCCCGAATATCGAGTGAAACGGGTGACGGCAGGGTTGAAATCATTGACTCGTCCAACAGCAGCGGATATGGCCAAAATTCACGCAGAACAGGTGTCCATTCCAGCATTGGCATATCAGAGCGTCATCGAACAAATGGAGCCTCAAAATTCTATTAGTCAAGATGCCAAAGACCGCCTAATTAACTGGGACTGCCAGATGGAAGCGCAAAAAGTGGAGCCCACTATCTACAGCGCAATGCGTGACGCTCTACTGAAAGAAATATTGGAAACCAACCTAACCGAAAAGCTAGCCTTTGAAGCATGGCATCCAGCGGACAGGGGGCTGGGCTCGTTTTCGAACCGTCTCAAAGCCAGGTTAGTAGCAATGATTGAGCAAAACGACACTTCACTGCTTCCAGAAGGAGACACATGGCCGACAGCAGTGGCTAGGGCGTTGTCCAAGGCCATAGTTACATTGTCTGAAAGACTAGGAGAAGACATTGACCAGTGGCAATGGGGCAAGGTGCATCAGGCTCGCCCCAAACACAACCTTTCTACAGCGTACCCCGAGTTGGCAGATCTATTAGATCCACCAACTATACCCACTAGCGGCGATGGCGACACGCCACTCCAAGGAGGCTATTCCCCGGCCACCCCTAATACAGTGACAAGCCTGTCAGTGGCAAGGTATTCGTACGACCCGTCCAACTGGGACAAATCCCTTTGGGTAGTACCATTAGGAAGCTCAGGTCATCCGGGAAGCAACCACTACGCGGATCAGTCTGAAACCTGGCGGAAGGTCGAGATGATCCCCATGGGCTATGACTGGGAGAGTATCAAGGCCAATTGCGAAACCGAGCAGACTCTTATTCCAGACTAAGTACTGAGTTCTTCACCCAACAGATCGAGGGCTGCTTTGGCAGCGCCCTGTTTACAGTCGTCACGGTCTCCAGACAAGAGGACCTCTATAGCCCTATCCTGACCACCTTTAACAGCAAGACCAATCCAGAACGTACCGATAGGCAGTCCAGCGCGCCCGGCAGCCGGTCCGGTCACTCCGGTGGTAGACACTGCATAGTCAGTTCCACACAGTTCGAGTACACCTCGGGCCATTCCAATGGCCATCTGGCTACTCACGGTTCCGTGATTTGGAGATACATCGTCAGCCACGCCTAAAACTTTCTCCTTGAGGCCACCTGTATAAGCAATCACTCCGCCAGGGAAATACTTGGAACTGCCAGGGATAGCCCCAAGCATGTAACCAATCAGACCTGCGGTATCAGCCTCGGCCACTGAGACGGTTTTGCCGCGTTCGGTCAGTATTTCTGCGATCTTTTGAACTTCCATTTGAAATGCCTCCTTTAACCGTAATTCACTAATTCTATGGTTTTTCCAGCAGGATGAAAAATTCGCGGTTACCGGAATCGCCTTGAATTGGAGAACGACATATATTTCTGACTCTGATGTCTTGTCCAACCGCCCAATTAACTATCTTGCCTAAAACGCTTGCGTGCACCTTGGGGTCTTTAATCACTCCGCCGCGACCGACCTGGTCTCTTTGGGATTCAAACTGGGGTTTAACCAATGAGACGATGTAATGGCCCTGTTTCAGGTGTCGTATGACCTCAGGAATAACCATGCCAATGGATATAAACGACACATCCATGACAATGAGATCAACCAACTCTGGCAATTCAAATGGATAGCGCGCGTTGGTTTTTTCCATCACCGATACCCGTTCGTCCTTGCGCAACCCATAATGCAATTGCCCATGTCCGACATCGACAGCATAGACCTTATTTGCATCTCGTTGCAGTACACAGTCGGTAAACCCGCCGGTGGAAGCACCAACGTCCAACACAATCAGACCAGAGACATCCAGCTGAAATTCATCAAGAGCATGGGCCAGCTTTAATCCACCTCGGCTGACGAATGGCAACCGCCCCTTCACCTCGAGATCCACATCTGCAGAGAGCGTAGAACCAGCCTTTAGAACCCGACCAGTAGGTGTATATACCACGCCTTCCATGATCAAAGCTTGTGCTTGTTCTCGGGATTCTGCCAGCCCCCTCTCAAAGAGCAGCAGGTCGGCCCGAATTTTAGCTGCGCGTTCTGTCAAAATGTACGCTCAGAGATGAGATTGAAACTAACGAAAGTGATTCTGGTGATTATTCGCCGATGAAATTGGGCCGACGCTTTTCCAAGAATGCTTTATAACCCTCAATGTAATCCTTCGTATCGAACTGAGTCAGTGGTAGGTCATCCTCTTCCTTAGTAAGATTCTCCAGAGAAGGTTTGTCTTGCACTTGCTGCATCGTTAGCTTATTAACCGCGTGGGAAAGAGGTGCTAATCCAGCAATTTCATCCGCCAATTTATAAGTGTAATCATGTAGTTCCTCTGGAGACAAAACTTGGTTAACCAGGCCAATGCGCAAGGACTCCTCTGCATTCAGCAGCCTGGCAGACAACAGGATATACATGGCATTACCCTTGCCAACCAAATTGACCAAACCACGCATCTCTCGGTGGCCGATGCTGATCCCCAGTTTGCCTACTGGAATACCCATTCGGCTGTCGTCACTTACTATACGCAGATCAGTGGCCACTGCCAGTTCGCATCCGCCTCCAACAGCAAATCCGCGAATCATGGATATGGTCGGAGTCGCCATTTCGGAAAGAGTTTTCAATGCACCGTTTACGGCATCGTTATATATTCGGCCTTTGGTGGAGTCAGAGCGGTAATCATCAAAATCTTGGATGTCTGCACCAGCAGAAAAAGCCTCTTCACCGGCCCCGGTAATTACAACGGCCCTAATGTTCTTATCAGAGTCGATTTCTTGCAATATATCGGCGAATTCTCGCCACATTGCAAAGCTGATTGCATTACGTTGACTGGGACGATTGAAAGTGACGGTCGCAATTGGGTGAGATGAATCAAGGATGATATGTTCGTTCAAGACGTCGGTTATCCTGTTGTGCGATTAGATAGATCAATAGGCGCGAATTTAGGCGAGCAAGGCCAGTATAGCCGGTAGCCTGATGGGTGTCATCACTAGCTTAGGTCAGAAAAAAATAACGGCAGACATGATGCCTGCCGTTAAGTTAAACCAAATTATAGTTTATATTTCAGTGGATTAGCGGCCTCGGAGTTTGGGATCCATTACGTCCCGTAGACCGTCTCCCAGGAAGTTCACAGAGAAAACCACCAATGCGATAGCAATACCAGGGAACACAGACAACCATGACGTGACGTCAATGTACTTGCGCCCAAGTTGCAGCATACCACCCCACGTGGGGACGTCTGGAGGAACCCCTACCCCTAAGAAGCTGAGCGCTGCCTCTACTACTATGGCAAATCCCACAGTGATGGTAATCAATACTATGTAGGTGGCCATCACATTGGGCAAAATATGCCGCCAGACGACCCTACCGGCAGTTGCGCCGATGGCTCTAGCAGCCAGAGTATAATCCAGCTCCTTAATACTAAGAGCTTGGGACCGGACGACTCGGGTGGCCCCAGGGGTCAAAATCGCTATCAGTGCGATAATAACGTTTCTATCCGAAGCTCCAAGAGCGGCCATTAGGCCAAGCGCCAAGATAATCGGGGGAAAGGCCATCAAGGAGTCCACTAACCGCTGAACAATCAGGTCAAACAGACCTCCAATATAAGCGCTGAAGATGCCTATTATTGTTCCCGCGCTGATTCCGATAAGAGTGCTCAACAGACCCACTTTCAACGAAATCCAAGTACCGTACATTAATCTACTAAGAACATCCCTTCCAAGTTGGTCAGTCCCCAATATTGCATCAGCACCTGGTGCGGCGAACTTAGTCGCTACGCCAACCTGTTCTGGATCATATGGAGCAATCCCCGTAAACCGGGTCAGGAACGCTATTATCACCATGACTAGCAGAATCACGCCTCCACTGAAGGCCAGCGGTTTGGTTTTGGCGAAACGTACCGTACTTTGGTAAGCCGCGACGTACCATATAGGTTTAGGCCTAATCCGTAAATTAGATTCTAAAACATCCATTTCATCGCTACTTGTTTGATCCACTGACATTTGTTATTCCTATATCAAACCTAAATTTCAGTTTCGCATATCAGGGCTGCTAGCTGTGCATGACAGGCACCGTAAGCCAACTAGGCGTACCGAATTCTGGGATCGAGCCAGCCATACAACAAATCTACGAATAAATTGATAGATATTATAGCCAAACCGATTATTACAATAGCCGCCTGAATTAACGGGAAATCCCGATGCTGCACTGCCTCGATTACAATGCGACCCATACCCGGGATCAAGAAGATGGTCTCAATGACAACCGTTCCACCAAACAAGCGACCGAATTGCCAACCGGAGATAGTCAAGATAGGCAGAATCGCATTTTTCAGGCCGTGGCGGAAGAGTACCACACGTTCGGAAAGACCCTTAGACCTGGCCGTTCGCATATAGTCTTCCCTAATAATTTCCATCATTGAAGAGCGAGTCACCCTAGCAATGAAAGCCATCTCATACAGGGCCAAAGCAAGTGCTGGAAAGAACATCTGTGACAGGTTTTTAAATATATCTCCCTTTTCACATCCGTCAGTCCAAACGCGTACACATAACTCTACGTAACCCAAATCTGGAAGCCAGTTGAAGGTCTTTAATAAGAACAAAATCATCAACACTGCAACTAGGAAATTCGGGATGGCTATTCCGATTAAGGTGAATATCCTAGCTGAGTAATCCAACGGGCTGTCCGGCCGAATGGCTGATACGATTCCTAGAGGTACTGCTATCACGACCGCCATAAGAGTCGATAGAATCGCCAGTTCCACAGTCACAGGAATCCTAGAACCCAACTCAGTCATGACCGATGATTTGAACCATAGCGATTCACCAAAATCACCGCGAACCACGCCACCAATCCACTCAATGTATTGGACCGCAATGGGCCGGTCGGTCCCCAGCTCCGCACGAAGTTTATCTAAATCGAACTGAGTGTATTGTCCACCTCCGTCACCTTCCAATATAGCGATTGCTGGGTCTCCTGGGATAACCCGCATAACGACGAATGCGATTAAAGTGACAAGTAGAACTGTGGGGATAAAGAGGGCTACTCTTTTGATGGCGTATTGTCGCATTGTTAGCCTATCCAGTAGTCAATTTCGTTCGTGATTATATATCGACTGGTTATCGAAAGATGTATCCGTGAGGGTTACACGGTTTACAAGATAAACATTACAAAGAGCAGTTGCATACCTTAGATTCCAATGCTCAATTCAACTTTATAGCTAGGCAAATTTGATGGCCTGCCTCCAAGTGGAGGCAGGCCATCAATGATTAGGCTCGGGAACCAGATGGTTGTCTAGCGGTCCAACCAGAGGTCTTCGTGTTTGAAACTATATTGGACAGTCGCAGGGGCGTTGAAACCCCGAATGTCCTCATGCGTCAACCAGAAGAACTTACCCCAATAAAGGGTCACCCAGTGATTGTCGGTGAATCCCTTTGAGATATCATCCGGGTCCGTGGGGATCAAGAAGTCTTCAAGGTCCGACAACTGCTGTTTACGCGTGGCCGGGTCTTGTTCTTCCTTCTGCTCCTCAAACGCAGCACGGACATTGGCCGGTTCCCAGTCACTATAGTTACGGGTCCCACCGGCCAGGTAGACACCACCTAACAGAGCATCTGGGTCTAGTACGGTCATGCCCTCACCTTGGCAGGCTAGTTCCCAGTCACCAGTTCCGGAACGAGCGGTCGCATACAGAGAATAACCCGCTGCGCTCTCATGGGTGGTGATCTCACCTTCTATACCCAGATTGTCCGACAGTTGATTCTTGATCACCGTACAGACGTCTGGATAGTTACCCACCTGACGTGCATCGTAAGTTACCGTGAAGCCGTCTGGTACCCCAGCCTCTGCCATCAGCTGTTTGGCGTAGGCGAGGTCAGCTTTACCGCCCTCACTGTTCTTGTCGCGGATGCCAGGGAACGTTTCGCATTCCTCTAGTGAGTACCCCATTCCCCATAAGGCACACGGAATATCACCGGTACCATCTTCCAGGATGTCGTTGATCTGAGCTCGATCCACGGCCAGATAGATGGCTTTCCTTATGCGCGGGTCTTGAAGTTTCTCCGCCTTGGTGTTCATCATCAAGCCCCAGTTACGGGAACCAGGCATCTCATTCGCGATGATATGGCCGTTGGCAGTTCCTTTAGTATCTGCGTCAAGCTCAAGATATTCAGTAGGCGAGAGGTTCGAGAACCCACCATTCATCATATCCAACTGACCGGCTTTGAACTGCGCAATCAACGTTCCGGTGTCAGTGATGATGAAGTGGTCGATACTATCGAAATAGGGTTTGCCTTCTTTGAAATAGTTAGGGTTCTTGGATACCGAGTAGCTGTTACCACGCTGGTAATCATCGAGCAGGAATGGACCTGACTCTGAGCTGCTCTCCATTATCCCTTCAGCCTGGTTAAGGTCAACTCCGGCTTCCATGATGTGTTTCGGAAGGATCTTGGCGTAGTCTAAAGCCAAGAAACTGAGAAACGCACCTGATGCGAAGGAAAGGTTCATCTCGATAGTCGAGTCGTCTATCTTCTTTACTCCGCCTTCGGCAACAGGAAGTGTGTAGTTCCGGAACAGACCAGACCGACCTATGGAGTTTTCAGGGTCCATATATCGAGATAAGGCATAGACTACATCGTCCGAGGTTACGTCGGTTCCGTCGCCCCAAACTGCATCCTCGTTCAGGTGGAACGTGAAAGTCTGACCTCCGTTAGATGACTCCCAGGTATCCGCCAAGTCGCCCTCGATCTTTGTGGTATCAGATCCAGTCGAAAACTGCACCATCTGGTTATACAGCTGCGAATAGGCTTGAATGCTGGAAAGGGAAGCAGATCCCTTTGGATCCCAGTCTCTTGTATCTGCGTAAGCGGACATTTTGATATTTCCGCCATATTTGGCA
>CEVA01239784.1_pt1 | contig 18099 bp, 23 predicted proteins | sample 361521 | NCBI WGS metagenome assembly CEVA01 (sample SAMEA2622823, study PRJEB7988) | marine metagenome | isolation source: saline water (ENVO:00002010), including
TCATCATCAAAGCCATATGTAACTCTATATTCTGCCACCCCGCTCTCGTTTGCTAAATTGGCGCGCCAATCTCCTACGTAATCCCCGCCCGCCCCCGAACAAACCAGCTTTTTTGACCCTACGGCTAAGCCTGGATAAGGTGCCACGCAACTATCGTTTTTTCTGGGATCTTCAGCCCTTAACACTATATTGGTGTTGTGATGGGGTAGCCATTCCTGTTGGGAATCTTTGTTGCTGTCGTCATAGCTGGCCCCAGCCGACCCCTCTCTATACCTATAAAAAACAGGGTCGCTTACTAAGGAATGAAAGTAGCCGTTTTTATAAAGGGGCTTATTGGGAATTTCTTTTGCCGAAAGATAGGATGATGGTTCGGGTGAGTAGGCGCGCTCACAGCTTTCGTAACAGAACGGAATGGTTTGAAATTTTATGGGCGCTCCAGGAAGGGGGCGTATGAGGTTTTCTGTCCATGAGTAACTCTCCTCTTCACTTTCCAGGGTTCCTATCGTCACTGTGCCTGCAGTGTTCCCCTTGGGACTGGTTAAATTCGGCCAGTTCCAATATATTTCGGATTGTCCATAAACCTTTGGGTTATCTTGAGCTATGTCAGCCCACCCTTTTCCGAGAATACGGGGGGGAGTTTGGAGGTTAGCGTTCCATGGACCCTCTAGTAATTGTATTCCATCAAGTGGACCGCAAGATGAACACGGGGATGGCCCTAGGTCATGCTCTACTCTTCCAAAAATTTCGTAACCCGCAAAATAAGATCCCTGGGGTTGGGTGTAAAGGTCGGCGGTATTGAAGTCTACCATCATCCCCCCCACGTTAGTTATAGACCAATTAGTTCCCTCTCCGTCAGAGTCCGTTAGCCACTTTCCCTCCCCTCCTCGTTCTAGGGGAACTAAAAATGGGGCATATTTCCCGTGTCTTCGGGCGTTGTTGCTTAAGCCGCAATTTTCAGCTAAGACATTTTCATCCTCTGCCATTTTGTCGGCAATTTCGCCGACCTCATAACCCGCCAAGGTTGACGTTCGTAAGGTTAGTAGTTTGAGGGTAGGGGCAGCAAAGTTAGGTCCATCATAAGGGCTTCCTATGGAATAGTAGGGAGATAGCGCCAGAGCGCCCAGTCCTATAGACCATTCGGGCTCCCTACCTCCAGCAGGCTCTGAGCCCACCTGAACAAAACCATAGTTAGACGCAACATTACAATAACATGCATGTTGGAAATTTAAATTTATAGTTTTTCCTACTGCCATTTTCTTTCCGTATACCCTGTACTATAATACACGGAAAGGGGGTCTATTTAAAAAATTAAATTGACTTAACTAGCTTTAGTAGGATACGCGCTTCTTTTGGGGGTATATCTTTGAACGATTGCCATGCGGCGGCATCTTCATTGCGATAAGTGTCATCTTTCCAGAAAACACGAAGCTTGGACTTAAAATCCTCGAAAGATTCGAATTGCTTTTCTAGCATTCCATGAGGAGAAAGCGGGGAAGAGGTGGAGGCCTTGGCGGGTTTTCCCGACTTATCGATCTCATCATCTCCCACGATATGTACATTCAGAAAGTTTCTGACACATCTAACAAAGGCGCGGTTGCACGCTATTGTTTCTAAAAATTTAGTCGCAAAACTGCTAGTGTTATCCAAGGTGGCATTGGCCATATCGCAAAAGGACACTGCCTCACCTCCTGTTTCATAATTGGGAGTCCAGGAAATTTCACAAGTTACCGCAACATGATCCTGTTCGCATTTCTCTACGTTATAGTAAACTGACTTAAATCCCCGAAGGCGCGCCAGTTCCTTGATTCCGCTTAATTTAATAAGAAGTTGATGGTCCCCGAGTCCTTCAATTGAGGTGGGAATGTCCTTTCCTCGTGCCTCAAACCAGCTTCTATTGGGGAATAAATGCTCTTCCTTGATCATGGCGCGCCAATTCACGGAGCCATCGTCGTTAAATTCATAACTTACGACTTTTTGGTTAAGGAGTCCGTGCTCATCTCTTACGTAGAGACTTGGACCCTTGGCTTTTGGCGGTCTTCCCATTATTTATTGTAGATTCTAAGGTAGTCTAGCTCGCTCCAGAATTCGGGACTATCAATAATTTTTTCATTTTCATGCTTTTCTACTCCAGCCTTATATGAGGCAAGAGAGGAGTAGTGTTTATTTTTGGAAGTCATGGTTTTCGAGCTTTTGAAGTATGTATTATCGCATATTTTGGAAGCATTGTCAAGATCTTTTTTTTCTTTTTCTTTTTCTAGGTTAATATCCCAATCTATTAGGTTGAGCCTTATGTCGGTAATATTGGCCCGCTCTTTACTGCAAAGATACGTTTGATAACCCCCTTCTTGGAGCTCTCTAATGTCATCTGAGGAAATATCCTTAGAAACTTTAAACATTACCTGTGCCACGTGAGGGCGGATGATATCTAGATATTTTCTGTCTATTTTTTGATCGGTTATGATGTTTAGCTTTCGGTTAAAAGCCCATCTCGTCATTAATTCGGGGTCAAAGTTTAAATCTAAGCGAATATTGATTGCTGCCGCGTTGTATAGGTTTGGATCGGGGTCGCAATCTGGGACGACTTCAATAATTGGGGTAGAGAAGTACTGTCCCATATGTAGGGTCTCTATGCTATCGAGATCATGGGGGATATTTAATAAATTTAGCAGCCCTTTTGCGATAACTTCGGGGTGGATTAGGTTTATTCTTTTGTAATCTTTCTCGTCCCCCACAAAAGAGGGTTTTTCCCCGTTGCGATGACTTTCGATAAGGAATTGATTCTCTGGCGCGCCCCAGAAGGGCTTAGAGGTCTCTTTATAAAGGGGGCTAAAGAGGGTTACTAGTTTTTTATCAAAGATTGAAGCTATATGGCTAGTGTAAAAATCGTTGGAAAGCACTAATTCCGTTCCTTTAACGATATAATTTATATGCTTTTTAGTGGTTCCAAGAAACTGGTGGGCATTTTTTAAAGGGGGGTCATCCTTATGTCCAATTTGGACGATTTCGATGCCTTGTTCCTTTAAAAAGGGATGTATGAGGTCCATTACTTCTGGGTAGTGGTCGTACTTCTTGCTATTTACTTCTGCGGAGGAAGATACGGCTATATATCTATTAAAGGGAATGGGGAGATAGGAGATGGGCGCAATCGGCGGTGAGATCTGGGCGCCGCAGGCTAGGGCATACTGTTCTACTACATGCATAGTTCGTAGGCGATCTTATCTTTGGTGTTATGTGGGTAATTTAAAATTTTCTGAGAGCCAATGGCGGGAAGAAAGGCTATTTCGAAGTATCCCTTCCTGTCTCCTGCTCCTTCAAGGTATAATAAATTATCCATTTGAGGGGTATATTGAATAACTTTATGAATATAGGGGTTTTCGTCTAATAGCTCAAAAAATTCAGGTTGCGTAGCAAAATATAGATTATAATCGGGGTAAAGTTTTTTTAGCGACTTTAGAATGGCTGTAGATAAGACGACATCTGTTTCGTTTTTCTCCATTACAACAAGAATTCTTCTTCCCTCGTCATCTTTATCTAAAAGATCTTTGAAGGCGGTAGTGTTTTGTATTTTTGCATTATGTTGGGCCGCTACTTGACGGAAATAGGCAAGAACTTGTTCCCGAGGCATGCCAGCCTTGAGTTTCTCCATCCAGTGCTTGTGGCCATCGTCAGTTTCGCCTACATCGGGACGGTCTAAAATATTAGTGTAGAGATCTGTGATCCACTTGGAGTTATCCGAGATATCAGCGGGCATGTATTCGGGATGTTGTAGGGATTCTGTAAAATCGAAGTCCCAGTCGCAAAAGGGCATCGAGTCCAATAATTCCTCTACCTCATTACCGATAATTTCTATAGAATAATTGTCTAATACATACTGTCTTGATTTTTTTTCCTGTTCTCTTTTTCTATCTGGCTTGAGTTTATGTACTTTTGCGAGTTGCTTTGCAATGCTGTTGGCCGAAGTGCTAGCCTTGATGAATTGGGTGCCTGGCTCGCGGTATTCGGCCCATTCAAGCGGGAGCCCACCGCTCTCTGGGGAGACACTATCTTCTCCGCAGGAATAGTTGGTAGCGAGGGTTATAAGCTCTGTGAGTTTGGCTTCCTGAATGGGGATTTCTTGCCCACCGCTCGTAAAGGGGTGGCAGTATACATCCATTAGGTTGTAAATTTCATTTAATTGGCTTTCGCTTACGCCATGTGCAACATTTGTGGTCTCCTGCGTTCCTTTTGCTCCGCAAAAGCGACAGTTTTGTCCTTGTCCCGAAAATGGTTTAATTTCGTACTGTTTACAATTTTTGCAAAAATAGGTAGTGAGTACAGTGGAGGGATCTATCTCTTTTTCTTGAAGTAGGCGTGGAATGTCCCATCCCTCGCTCCAGTGAGTGTGAAGAAGCAGTTTTGATTTTGCCGTTGGATTTCTTTGGGTGAAGGCCTTGAACCCATCTAGTAGATTTGGGACGCTCTTGCGTAGTTGATTCCGAAAGACAAAGCCTATTAAAAAAAGTGACGGGTCTATTTGATGCCTTTGGCGTAAAGAGAAGCGGTGTTGGTCTTCTAGGCGGAAAAAATGCGAGGTCTCCAGGCTCCCTCTTAGGGTTTGGACGTGGGGATGTCCAAGCTTATGTAGAGCCTTCATTGCAAAGGGGGCCCACACGTAGTAGTTTTTTATTTTGGGAGCATTGGTTACTGCGTCTGGTAGAACGGGTAGGCTATCTAGTGTTGTCCAGATCATGCAGTTAAGTTTATTCCACCATTTTTTATCCCAGTACCCATTAAATCCCCAAATGTCCTCGATACCTATATAGACATCTGGCTTTTCTGTTTTTATTGCCTCATCTATCATCTCGCTACCGTATCCTGCGGAACGCGCCAGGTTGGGGTCTCTATTTAGTTGAGCTAAATGTGCGGGATCATCGGGTAGAGACCCAATGGTTTTCCATGGACTGTTCTCGAACTCTTTATCGGACCAGCTTTTGCCGTTAGCTAGGTGAACTATGTCGTATTTTCCAGTTTTGTATAGGTATTGCAATAAATTTTTAGTATGCTTGCCAAACCCAGTAAATGCCCTGTAGTAATTACTGTGAATTAAAACTTTTTTTTTCTTCATTAAAAGGGGACTTTAACGTCGTCGCTTTCGTCGCTTGATTTAAGGTCTTCTCTTACTGCCTCAATTTGTTTGTTGAGCCTAACATTGAATAAATTATGCAAGGAGAATTTCATCAACTGAGAGATCACTTCCGCCTCTCCAGGCTCCACACCAATACCAAAATGCTGGTTGCCGTTACGGGTTAAGGAAAGAGAAAATGCAGGGACGGTGGACCACTGATCTTCCCACTCACCAGTCTTCTCGTTTTTGACTGACTTTTTTGCCTTTTTGTCCCACGGGGCTAATTTAATGACGGTCTTGTCATCATTGAAGGTGTGGAATGTATTGTATTCGGTTCGGGTTTTAAAGGCATGTATAAAGCTTCCTAATTCGTATTCATTAAACTTAACGATAATATTTTTATCGGACTGCCCTACGTTTCCCTGGAAGTAGCCCCTCTTTTTTTGAGCGTCCCACGTGTGTTGTTTGATTGCCTTAATATAAAAGGCGGGCTCGCGTGTTTTAGCGTCGAGTCCAGCCTGAAAACTAAAGCCGCATCCAGTGTTCTTGCTGTTTGGCTTATATAGTGATAAACTCATACGCGATATTAAAAAGAAACTCTTAATTTTCTATTCAAAGTGTATATAATAGAAGGATGAACTTAATTCAATTCAAACAGGTTCAAGGGCTGGATGCTAGGCTTTCAGCAAACGACGCTTCTCTGACTCAGCTTAGTGGGGAGTTGGGTAGTAGTATTTGGGCAATTAATACAGGGAACACTACATTTTCGGGAATAAAGTATTTTAATGATTCCGTACGCTTTAATGATGCTGTAACAGGCCTCAGTAGTGGAAACTTTATTGGGGGGTTGTGGGTCAACACGAATAAGGTATTGACCCAGGCTGATACAGGTACCTTGTTTGTTACTACGGTAAGTGATCAGAATATTACGGGGGTAAAAACTTTCCAATCTCATGGGGGACAGCAGAATACCATCTTCAAGGCGGGAAACGTCAGTATTCTTCCGTGGGGAAGCGCTGGAGAAATCAGTCCCCAGCTGGGAGTGTCGGGAAAATTGTTTATAACGGGAAGTGACGGAAGCCCTTTACAGATTACGTCAAACTCGCCATGGACCACCGCCAGTTCTGAAATTTATTATAACCCTACCACCCCTCGAGTGGGTATAGGCACCTCCTCCCCTTTGTATCCGCTAGAGGTTAGAGGGACAGGAAGCTTTGGATACCTTAATATTACTGGAAGTTCTCAGACTAAATTTACAAGTTCGGTCGGAATTGGCGCGGGGGCGTCAGATTTTTCTAACTACAACCTATCCTCTTGGACGAGTTCCGCAGGAGTAACCACTACAGGCGCCGAGTTTGTTAATTCGGCGGCAACCTCATCCTCTGCTTCAGCTATTAGTTTACTTGCTGATGCTAGCGCGGGCGCAGGGAATTTCGGGAGGGTTCAACTAGAAGCAAAGAGAGAAGACGGCGTGGGCACAACCAGCTTTATTGTAAAAACAAAAACGGGGATTGTTGCAGCTTCGGGATTTGAGCCACGTTTTCAAATTTCAGGAGCTAGGATCCTGGCTGATTATAATGCAATGGCCACGGGTGATCCTCAGCATAAGGGGGAAATTTGGATTAGTGGGGAAGGATTCTTAATGATTAGTTCTGGCGCTGCCTAGTATTCTACCCGTACATTTTTACTTTCGTATACCTTGGGTTTGGATTTTGGATGGGCTTTGCCCGTTCGCTCTTTGTAATCTTTAAAGGTTTTTTCTTTAACGGGATCTACGCCACCATTCTTTGCCGCTCTCTTCGCGCTTAATTCTTTACTTAAGTCCATCATTTCTCCCATTGTTCCCTTTTTTGAGCCAGTTGTTCTTACGAAATCTTTTTGGCTAAACGGGTCAACCTCCGTGTCCATGTTCATGTTTGGGGAGAAGAAGATGCGGTTCCATTGAGTACCTTCTTCGTCGGTATACTCATGGTCGTCGTTCATACCCTGTACTAATTCTATTTCTTCTCCCGTTTCGGGGTGACTGTATACGTAAATTGGCATTATTCTATAATTTTCTTTTTTGTTTTAGGGATTTTCTTCTCATGCTCTTTTATTATTTCATTATTTACTTCAATATATTCGTCTGCATTTTTTAAGCCCTTAGCGTGGGCCATTTCGTCGGTGATGTGGACGAGTTTTTTGCTTTTATCTCCTTGAAGGATGTCGCTCTCACGAAGAGATTTGTGTTGGTTTGATTTTAATTGAACGTAGTTAAAAAGTCTTTTCCACTTCATGCCCCTTTTATCGGTGAAGACCTTGGCGTCATTCATTCCGAGGGAGACTTCTTTAATTTCTTTTGTTTCGGGGTTTTGGAACTGGTAGATTGGCACGGCGATAAAGGTCCAGGTTAATTTCAATTGTTTGAATTACCATAAGTACCGAATCGAAAAACCAGCAGGTGGCTGCGGAAACAAACGGTAGTAGGCAGTAAAGGGGGTTCCACTCAATGAAGTACATAAGGGTGGAGATGATGGCCCCACACCAAAAACCCAGGCAAAGACTACAGCCAAAAAGGTCCTCAAGGAATTCACTACGAGAAGTTAGGAAATTGCGAGGCCAACTCAAGATGGACCCGTACTTAAGGATGCACATTAAGCCTATGCAGGCCAATAGTACATAAAACATTAGGAAGATACTTTAAGTTCCTTGAGGGCGGCGGGAAGTTGAGAGGCCTCTTCAACGGTAAGCGTAACCTTGCCGCCGAAATCGTCGGTAATTTCGATAGTTTGGGGCTTTGTTTTTTTTACGGCTGGACAGCCTTTCCCACCACAACAAAGGAGAACTTCTTGATTTGCTTTTGTGATTTTCATGTTATATAATATATTTTGTTATGGGATTTCAAGTGTTATTACACCTTTTATTTAACTATATGCCTTAAAAGATGACTGTCTGCAAAATCCCTACCCTTCTTATTAAAATTCTGATGGTATTTTGCGGCAGTTCGGGCATAAGCCGCCACCGAAGCCTCCGCATATCTGGCTTTGAGGGTGTTTAGTTCATCGATGAATTGCTCATCGTGCCAGTGGCTTCGCTCTTCTTGAATAATTTTTCGCACGAATAACATGTCATCTACATTGCGCTGTAGTCGCGCCTCTTTTGCTAAATTAAAGCGTTGTTTTATAGCTTCTTGTGAGGAATTGGGGGGACTAAGCGCGTCTGCTAGTAATTTTTCGCGCTCAATTAATTTAATTTCCCTCTCCTGTATCTCACTGATGAAGTCCTCTAGGCTGGCCCATTGGCCTCGACATTTGGGGCATTTTTCAGGGGGGCGTCCAAAAAAATCAGATTCACTCTCCGTTGCCTCTAGGTTTTTTAGTTCTTGTATTCGTGATTCAATGAGGTCGAGGGATTGGGAGGAGGTCATAGATTGACACCCTGATAGAATAACTCCAAAGAGAAGGGTCACATACTTTTTCATTTTTTAATTATTTTAGGTTGGGGAAAGGGCGGCTTCCACGTTTTTTGTAGGGTTTTTATTTTTAAAAGCGTTGGGGTTATAGGGTCATGATTCCATCTAATAATCTCAAGGTCTCCAGTGTGGATATTTTTAATAGCCTTCCACTTGGGGGCGATTAAACGTGGGCGTCTCATCGGTTAAAGATGTGAAAGGAGAGAGTCTACCGTACGTGAGTAGGTGAAATTTTGCTGAAGCTTTTCTCCTTCGGTATTGGGGGTCTTAGCCTTCTTTACTGCCTCGTTCATTTTTACCAACATCTCTTCTTCGTCGAATGTATAGATTTGGCCCTGGTTAAACGGCTGACCCTTTTTGAAGAAAATTCCGTCCTCAGCCTCTTCCTTTCCGTTTGGCTCAAGCAAAATAGAGTTGGTTTCCGTTGCCCAATCCTTATGGGATGTGGCATTTAGTACGATACTCCACTTTCCGAGGGCCGTAGCATTGAAGGCGGGGAGATTCCATCCTTCACCACCGCTTAATCCGCTGAGGTCTATATCTATTGCATTGAGAAAATCATTTACTTCTGAGTTTGTTTTAAGATAAGGTAGGAAATTGATATTTCCATAACGCTGGCCTTCTAGAATTTGGCCAATCGCCTGATTCATTTGATCTGGCTGAAAGAAGGGGTTTGTTATGCAACAGGACAATTGGTAGTCGTAGTTATTGCCGTATTTTTGGGCCCACGCTTTAATTATTTTTCCAGTATGTTTTCTTTTTTCTAGCTTTCCCATGATGCCAAAATGGATTTTTCCCTTAAGGTACTCTTTTTCTGTTTTATGAAAGTCGGGGTCAAACCCCATAGGGATTGCTTCGCAGTTACTTATTCCAAGGCGCTGGAAAAGATTCTTAGCATGGAGGCTACTGAAGAGGGTTTTGTTTTGTAATTTAGCTAAATTGATCTCCTGAGGGGTTGGAGAATCGAGCTCATAGAAAGTTAAGAGAGTGCTCTCTCTGGTCACCCGATGCTCAGATCCATTAAGGTGCCATAATTGTAGGGTGGGAGTATCGGGGGCGACGGAGAGGAGTCTGTTGTTGATGGTTTGCTCAATCCAGTTTTTAAAGTCTGGGTCAATCTTATCATACGCCTCTAGACTAATTTGGTCTCCAATGGGAAAAAAAGATACCGCTACGTTTCTATTGTAGAGCTCTTTTAGAATGTTGTAGGAAACATTCCCGAAACTCAGGCTATTGAGGGGAGCTTTAAAAACTAATTTATCCATAATATCAGAAGGGTACGTCTTCTAGATCCTCGTCACCTTCGGTTAAGTCTTCCCCTGATGTATTGGGGGGAGGAGCTTGACATGGGCCTTCGGCGCTAAGCTTCCACGCCTGAAGGTTAACGTAGTACTTGCCTTTATACTCATTTCCTTTAAGATTGTACTCTACGCTAATTGTCTCTCCTACTGTGTGGGCATCTAGGTCTGCGCAGGCATCCTGATAGAGTTCGAATTTAATGTCTTGGGGGTACTTTTCCTCTGTCGTAAGAACGAATTCCCTTTTCGTGAAGGATCCGAAAGTTTGTGCATCGTTGATGACTTTGATATTTCCTTTTACTGTGCTCATTTTTCTTGTTGTAGTTTAGTTTTTATTTTTTCCAAAGTGTTATTGTGGATATTAATACAGCCCTGAACGCTCATATTTAAGTGCTCACCAATTCTCTTCCACGGCATTACCCTGTTTTTATTGCCGACTACATACCTCATCTCGAAGATGGTGCCGACGCGAGTGTCGGGGTGCGATTTTGTGATTTCAATAACTTTATTGAAGAGTTCTCTCTTGATTTCGTCTTGGTAGGGCTTTTGCTCATCATGTAAAGATGATAAAAAATTCTCGTCAAATTCTACTTGGGAATACTTTTTGTTTTTATTATATAAGTTAAGACACATCCATTTTGTCTCATTACCAAGGTGGGTACTGAATTTAGTTCCCTTTGTGGGGTCGTATTTCATGACCGCTCTATATATATTGTATTCTTTATCGTCGATTAAATCTGTTCGGTTTACGAACGGCATGCTGTTGGGCATGAAGTAATTGACCATCTCGATATAGATTCCGCTATGCCTATTGACGATCTCCCGCAGGCACGCGTCGGCATCAACTCCCTCTTGAACAGCCTGAATTAATTCAAAGTCTGTTTTGCTATCAATCATGAATTAAAGACAGTTTTGAGAGGGCGGCCTCTACAGGAGCCTTCGCGAGGGCTATTTCTTTGGGGCCGAAGGTTTCCCATTCGATGAGCGTATCCGATTTCTCTTTAAGGAGGGGGCAATTCTGCTCCTCTTCTTTGTTTGCTGGGGAGATACCTTTCCTGGTAACGTAAATGCACGCACCACTTAGTTCCTTTTGGATCCAATCGATTTCGTTTTCATATCGGACGTCAGTTATTATTACATTGCGCCCTGCACTAGTAAAGAAGTCTACGGTGGGTTTCATCTTCTCAACCCAATGGTTTTCATTTTGTTTGCGCATGACGTGCGTGCCGTAGGCCACTAGGAGTGGGCGAATCATCTCTTTCTGTCTGTCATCCTTTGTGAATGCCGAGAAGCCAAACTTTTCTCTACAAAATTTCTCTAGATCGTTTTTAAGGAGATCGGCAAATCCACACTGTTTGGAGATTTCCTCATTGCGCTCGTATAATAATTCTTGTGTAAAATGGCCAACTGTATCTTTACCACTTCGAGCGGCACCAGCCACACCTATCACTTTTCCGCGTGTTATTTCTTCTGAACTCATGATATTGCTTTTATTTCGTCGATTATATATTGTAATTTTTTGGACTCCGAGTGGTAGCCTGCGTTGGCTAGGATCTTGGGAGCATATAAGATTTCAATAGATTCTGAGGCGTCTATTGATTCCGTGCACTTACTTATATTTAGTGCTAGAATGACCGTTGAAATGTTTGTAGATGTAGGATTCTCGCCCAGATGCCTTTCCACCGCAATGGTTGCGGCTTCAGTTGCATCATTACCTTCTGCAACAACCTCCCAGTCTGCAGAGGAAATGAAGAAGAGATCTTTTGAATCTGAATCTACTTTTCTGGTAAACATGAGCTAATTATAACATTATACAGAGCACAAGTCAAGAAAAAATACTACTAAATAAACAAATACCTTGTATTTGTTTGAATTATATATAATATAACATTAACCCAACGAGTAAAAATTTACTAAAACTTAACTCAATTAATGTCAAAACCCATTTACCTTGACTTTATTTCATTTTTAGGCTATCATAGAAAAATGGATCCAAAATTAACATTCTTGATGACGCTCGATGTACTGGACGACGATATAGCAACGGGCCGCCTAATCGAGTCAGACCATCGCTTAATGAGGCACCTCATTAAGGTATGTGGCCAAAAACGCTTTACCTTTACCCCTGAGAGGATTCTGGCAAAAACCCTTAAGGTGAATGGCAAACCCATATCTCACAGCAAGGTGACCAAGGGTATCTCTAGACTAAGAAGGGCGGGACATATCTCCACTCGGAAAACCAATGGCAACAATCGAATAGAGCTAAAAACATATATAGAAAATAAATGCCGCTACTCTATCAGGGGAAAGGAAATTCAAGTTAGATGAACCTGAGCTTTATAATCGTAACAAACGGAGGCAAGCCTCAAGAATTAAACTTGCAACTAGCAAGCATCCACTCTCAGCAAATTCCCAACTATGAGATTATTATCGTTGGAGACTGGAGAGAAGGAGAGGGTTACTCTTATATTCCCGCCAAAGAACTCACAACGAAGAAACTCTTGGGGGCTCTGAGAAATCTAGCGTGTGACCACGCAACGCACGAGAATTTAGTTATATCAGATGATGATATGCTATTTTCAGAGGGATGGTATAAAACTCTCCTACAGACCCCTACCTTCGAAATCCTTACTAGTAAAGTACGCCTCCCTGATGGAGGAAGATACTGGGACCACGTCTGCTATCAGAGCCCTACCAAAGGACACACTATACTAGAGGGGCATGAAACAGACTCCCACCTCTATATGTCAGGAGGCCAATCATGGATAATGAAAAAGTCAGTTTTCCAGAAAGTTCGCTGGGGGGAAGAGTTCAACATGGCGGGAGGGTCAAATTCAATGAGTAACCTCAAAGACTATATAAATGGAAAACACAATGAAGATACCGATTTTGCGCAAAAATGCAGAGAGGAAGGGTTTACCATAAGTCATAATCATGATTTAGTTGTCTGGCATAACGATGACACCTATACGACAGTGGGAAAAATGTGTAGGCGTCGACAAAATAGCCGTAAAGGAAATTGGGTCCTGAGCTGGGACCTTAATTTTCCCCCTCACGTCCTAACCCAAATCGCTTCGTCGCTTTTTAATTCTGGCCTACACGCCGAAGCCTTCGACCTCAGTAGGCATGCGCTATCCCTCAACTTCCAAAACCCCGAACTAAAGGAGTGGATTTATCAAGTAGAAACCCTAAATGGGGGAACCCTAACAGATGTCACATATAATCCTAAAGGCGTCCCCGACTACCATAAACTCATCAGTTCACTAAAATGATTGTGTCTAAATGTCCATTGCGAATTTCCCTAGTGGGAGGCTCTACCGATCTTCAAGAATTTATAGATAAATATGGAGAGGGTAGGGTAATCAATTTTGCAGCAGACATTTACACTTACGCCACCATCAACGAGGATCTCTTTGGATTAAGCTCGGTAGACAACAAGTATATCATCAATTACTCCACCAGAGAAGAGTGCGACACCATACAAGAAATAAAAAATGACATAGTAAGAGAGTGCTTCTCCCACTTTAATATTAATCCCAATACCAGTTCTCTTACGGCTGATATCTTTTCTAGCGGCTCAGGGCTCGCCTCCTCCTCGTCTTACCTCATCGCCTTTATTAAGGCCTGTATTCACAAAAACAGAACAACTCTGGCAAACGAAAAAATTTGCCAATTAGCCCTTATGCTCGAAAGGAAATTTAATCCACTTACAGGATACCAGGATCCTTATGGCTGTGGAATAAAAGGGTTAAAAAAAATTACTATCAAAAAACCCTCTACGGTTTCCATAACTCAGCTCAATCCAGCCACCCTCAACGAGGCTAATATGTTTCTCTGTCATACGGGCGTGTATCGCTCCTCTACTAAACTCTTGAAAAAGGTAGATATCGAAAAATGCAGGAGGCTATTGTCTCTTGTCGATGAGGCCGAAAAAGCCCTACAAGAGAACAACCTAAGCGCTCTTATTGAAATTATCAACGAGGGATGGGTAAAAAAAGTAGAATCGTGCCCTGAAATAATAAAACACCCTCGGGTACAAGAATTAAACGCCACCCTCTCCGAGTCCCCAAATATCTTAGGGCATAGACTATGTGGGGCGGGCAACGGAGGATTCTTTTTAATTTTTACAAAACCCTCTTGGATCCCAAGCCAAAATAACCTAGAAAATCACTGCGTAAAAATTAATATCTCCCACAAAGGCGCCCACGTAAAAAAACTATGAATTTATTCGAGCTATCCACCGAGGTTCAGAAAATAAACTGTATGTATAGCGATAGACTTAACAGGCTGCTACAGGGATATAAAGATGTTATCCTCTTAGGGAACGGCGGAAGTAATGCTACCTGCCTTCACATTGCGGAGGATTACTCAAAAGTCCTAAAGAAACGAGCTCTCGCCTTTGGGGATGGGCCCCGCCTAACGTGCTACTTCAATGATTACGGAGAGCAGGCCTACGTGGAGTTTATTAAAGACTTCTCCACCAGCCAAACCCTTCATATTCTCATCTCCTCATCAGGAGAATCCCTCAACATAGTAAACTGTGCGTCGCACTGTAAAAACAACAACCTGGATATGTTAATCCTAACAGGCTTTAAACAAAATAACCTCTTAAGGAAGTTTGCCCCTCTTGCAAAAATGGAATACTGGGTAGACTCAGAAGACTATGGGGTGGTTGAAATCGCACACGAAACCTTTTTACATTCAGTACTATGATTTATTGTTTTGATATAGATGGAACCATTTGCAGTACGAATGCTGAGCACGATTACACAATAGCGGAACCCTTTCCCGATGTCGTGGATGAAATCAATAAGCTCCACGCAGAGGGACACACTATCCGTTTAGCTACCGCTCGGGGATATAGCTCGGGGATAGACTGGAGAGAATTTACCCATGAACAAATGGAGAAATGGGGAATCAAATACCACCAGTTATGCGTTGGCAAAAAACTAGGGGCCGACATCTACATCGACGACAAGGCAATGCATATAGATGACTTCAGAAGAAAGCTAAATAAAAAAATAGGTATCCTAGCAGGCTCCTTTGATCTTATACATGCGGGATACATCTACATGTTTCAAGATGCCAAACGGGTTTGCGACCACTTAATCGTCGCGCTGCAAGAAGACTCGAGTGTGGAGAGGCCATACAAGACCAGTCCCGTCCAAAGCTTGGAGGATAGAAAACTTATTCTCGAATCAATCAAATACATTGATGAAATTCAAACCTATGATCGCGAACAAGATCTTTATGATTTATTAAAGAACTCAGGTGCACACCTCCGCATCCTGGGATCCGACTATCGCGGCCAAAAATTCACGGGGGAAAATTTAGGGATGGAGGTATACTTCCACGGAAGAAACCACGATAGATCCACAACCGCACTCAAGGAAAAAATAAAGAAATCACTATGACCATACCCTATAAAAATTTTGGATTCAAAAAAGAGGGAGACCTCCATGAGTTCTTAGAGGGGCTGAGCCCAGATATCTTTGTGGAAACAGGGACCGATAAGGCTAGGACCATTATCTTCCTTCTTTCCCTTCATACCCACTTTAAAAAAATCCACTCTATAGAGTTACAGGAAGACCGCCAAGCATACAACTCACAGTATCTACCGAGCCAGATTACCGCTGCTAAAGAACAGGCCCCCGAATGGGAAGAGCCTGATATCGACTTACACATCGGACCATCCCAGGAAGTTTTGCCTGAAATTCTTCAAAATATCACTACTCCCACAGTATTTTTTCTTGACGCGCATCACAGTGGGGAAGGAAGTGGTGGGGAGGAGTATAGCCTCGAGGAAATCATCGAAAACGAACTACACACCATTCTCACACATACCGTTCCTAATCATCCCATAATAGTCGATGACGTAAATCAGGATTTCGCGGAAACACGACTCTTAAAAATTTTTAAACAGCATAACGCCCTATCATCCTATCATCTTCATTTAACTGAGGAAGCAACCGAGGAGGGTCGCGCCTCGTGGCCGTGGGGAGATGAATTATTCAGTAATTTAACCAGAAAAGATAAATTATTAATCTGCATCCCTAAAAAGTCCCAATGAAAATAAAATCACTAGTAACAGGAGGCCTCGGTTTCATTGGAAGCAACGTAGTTGACCTCCTAGTCGAAGAAGGTCATGAGGTTTCAGTAATAGACGACCTCTCTACTGGATCCAAGGAGAACGCGAATCGAGACGCAACATATTATATAGAGGACATCCGTAACTTTAAGCGCGTCGAGCATATCTTCAAGGGAGTAGACTATGTTTTCCATTTAGCCGCACTACCGCGAGTAGAACCCTCCATCCAGAACCCCCTCCCTTCAGATGAAATCAACACGAAGGGGTCACTCAATGTATTCTTTGCGGCAAAAGAGGCGAAAGTTAAGAAAGTAATTTTCAGCTCCTCCTCCTCTATCTACGGAGATGTCCCCCCAAGAAAGATATCAGAAAGAGCGACTCCCCACCCCCTGAGTCCATATGGGTTACAAAAATTGTTTGGCGAGCAATATCTAGACCTATTTCATACACTATATGGACTAAATAGCGTATCATTGAGATACTTTAATGTTTATGGCGAGCGTCAACCTCTACAGGGGGCATATGTTCCCGTGGTGGGGATTTGGTTTCGCCAGTTGGTAGCTGGAGAATTACCTACTCTCACGGGAGACGGAAACAACAGCAGAGATTTTATAAACGTAAGAGATGTGGCGCGAGCCAACCTCCAGGCCGCTACAGTTTCCACGAGTGGACACAGCTTTTTCAACATTGGGTCGGGGACCAATAACTCTCTCAATGACCTCTGCGATCTCGTTTCCAAAAAACGAAAATATATAGAGCCCCGCATTGAGCCTAAATTTACCTTGGCAGATATCTCCAAAGCAAAAAAGATCCTAAAGTGGAGTCCACAGATAGATATTCTAGATTGGATAAAAGAAAACAAACCCACATGAATGCGGTAGTCATAGTCACCCACAGTACCTCTTTCTTTATTGAACACCAACTGAATCGCATACAAAATCTCTGTGTCGATCCTGTAGAAATTCTAATTATAGATAACACTCCTCCAGAGAAATCAAGCATTAGTAACGAAATCCTTCATACTACCCAGGAGTACCAAGCCACCTTTGCCAAAACAAACTATCAACATGCTTGCGGAAGCTTTAGCCACGCTCCAGCCCTGAACGAGGGTTTTAGGGAGATAAAGAAAAGAGGATTCAATAGACTCCTCATACTAGACCACGACGTTATTCCCTTTAAAAAATTTCACATAGAAAGTAATTATGCACTAGAAGGACTACTACAACACAGAGGAAAAATCTCCTACATGTGCCCTGCATATATAAATATAGATTTAAACAAAATACCCCAGATGGATTTTCTCCCCACCCATATCAAGGGAGAGTCGACGGACACGGGGGGACAATTACACCACCATATAGAGCGCCTAGGGCAAAGGGAAGTAAGGGGAATAAAGCAAGAACACCGACATCAAGGAACCGATAGATTCCACGAGATATTAGATACTAAAATGTTTCACTTTATAAGGGGGTCAAACTGGGGGATCCCCGAATCCCCTGCGCTTACAGAGGAACAGAATAAATTAAAATTGCAAAAACTTTCCCAAGAGTTTAATATCCTATCGAGAGACTATAAACTAGCATGATCGATCAGCTTCAAGACGTTACATTCATAATCCCGATTAAGATAGAAAGCGCGGACCGTCTAGATAATCTAGAAATAAGCTTCGGATACCTCTCCAATAATTTTGACTGCAAATTCATTATACATGAAATGGGACAGCTTAGTAAAGAAACCGCCACCTCACCGCTAGAAGAAGTTCCCCTTGTCCCCGATTCTATACAAAATCACCCGCGCGTCAATTATTACTTTGAAAGCGGCTACGTAAAAGAAGGTAGTGACGCATACATGAACTACCAAGAACAATGGCGGCAGTTCAATAAAGCCTCCGAGTTGGAGAAATTAAATCTTTCGACAAAACCATTTCACCGCACGCGAATGCTCAATGAAATGCTAGCCAAGGTAGAGACGCCTATTACAGTAAATTACGACGCGGACATCCTCCTTCCACTACAGTCATACATAACGGCCGCCGCCAAATTACGAGAAGAAAACCTAGACATGGTCTACCCCTTTGAGCTGGGCTTTTCACAGAAGAAAATAACCCAAGATATAAGAAAACTCCTTAAAAAGAAATTAGAAACAGGGGCCGATATCA
>CEVA01009907.1_pt1 | contig 18087 bp, 16 predicted proteins | sample 361521 | NCBI WGS metagenome assembly CEVA01 (sample SAMEA2622823, study PRJEB7988) | marine metagenome | isolation source: saline water (ENVO:00002010), including
TTAGAAAAAGTATTATCATCCATTGAAATTCTTAAAGAGAATAGTAAACAAATCAGAGAAGAAAAAATCTATAGAGATGATATTCCAATTTCAGAATACGAAGTCAAAGAAAAATTGCGATCATTTAATAATATATCTAGGCAGTTAAAAAATGAATTTATGCTGATATCGAACTACAAAAAAACAAACAACAAATATATGGTAGAAATTCATAAGAAATTTACACTTGCCTTTGCTTGTCTACTCTTTGCAATGACTGGAGCTCCGCTAGGAATTCTAGTACGCAAAGGAGGAATTACAATTGCATCAGCTCTAAGCATTGCATTCTTTCTTGTATACTATATCATGTTGATATGGGGAGAACAATTAGCAGATAGAAATCTTTTAGATCCTACATTTGGCTCATGGATGCCAAATATAATTTTATTTATTGTAGGATTAGTTTTATTCTTTCTTTCAGATAAACAAAATTAGTGAACAGTTTTAAATCAAAAAAAGGAGTAGAAATGAAATTAAATATTAAGAGTTTTTTAATTGGAGTACTAACAGCAGTTAACTTGTTTTTATTAATGGGATTTGATGACCATGAAGATGAAGCTCAAAAAAATGGTAGATACCAAGTAATTATCGATGATGAAGGCCAAAAAAATTGGTATGATACTCGCTATGGAGATAAAGTTGCAATGGAGTTGGGAAGTTATGGTTATATCTTACTTAAAGAAAAAGGTGGTGCGAAAGCAACATTTAAGAAAGAATTTGAATTAGTTGAAGCCTTAAAAAAAATAGATTAACCAACAATATTTCTAATTAGTTGGCTTATTGCTTTTAAAGAAAATTTCTTTTTCTATATTTCTACTATTAGAACGAGGAAGTAATTTGGTATCAGAATCTATTTCAACTTCGATGACTCCTTCTGGCATTACAAAATCTTCATCACGGATACCTAATTCTTTGTGAGCTTCTCTCATAAAGCGTGCCCAAGCTGGTAACGCTGCTGTACTCCCTGATTGCTTATCTCCTAAGCTCACGGAATAATCATCCATACCATACCATACGCCAGCAGAAATATTAGGAGTAAAGCCAACAAACCAAGCATCACTAAATCCTTGAGTAGTGCCAGTTTTCCCAGCAGCTGTATGCCTAAATTTATACTTCCATCGTGCACTACCACCAGTACCTTTATCAATAACAGTTTGCAATAGATTGGTGACTACATAAGCTGTTTCAGGACTTAAAACTTCTTTCTGTGTTATATTAAATTCTTTAATAATTTGTCCATATTTATCTTCAATTTTTGTAATCGCAATCGGTTCAGAATAAATTCCTTTATTAGAAAAAATTGAATAAGAGCTCACTATTTCCATTGGGGTTACTTCTGAAACGCCTAACGCAATAGAATCAAAAGCACGAATTGGCGATTTAATCTGCATGCGTTTTGCAACATTTTTGACTTGTTGAGCCGGAATAAGTTCTTGCACCATACGCACAGATATAAGATTCAATGATCGTCTCAATCCTTCTCTTAGCGTAGTTAATCCACCAGTACTATTATCATAATTTCTTGGAGTCCACTTCTCTTTTTCGCCTCTTGCATTATTTCTATATAACGCTACTGGTTGATTTAGCAATTGAGTTGTTACAGGATAATTATTATCCACTGCAGCTGTATAAATAAAAGGTTTAAACACAGAACCAGGTTGTCTTCTTGCCTGAGTTGCTCTATTATACTGATCAACATAATCAGATCTTCCTCCAATCATTGCTAATATTTCACCCGTTTTACTATCTAAAGCAATAAATGCACATTGAACTAATAAACTCTTTCTTAATTCTTCATATAATTGCATTTGACCATTCAACATCATCTTTGTTGAATCTTCTGGGAATATTGACAGATAACCTAATTCTGAAAAAAGATCCTCATTTGCAAAAAGTTGACTATTAAATTCATCTTGGTTGTCACGTAGTGTTTTCATAACGACATCTTCTGCAATTTTTTGTAGCCTATAATCAAGAGTAGTATAAATTTTTAAACCATCTTGATAAATATTAATACCCAATTCTTCATCTTGTTTTTCAAGGACTCTTCGAACATGTTCAGTGAAGTATGGAGCTTTACTCTTTGGTATTTCATAAAAAATATTATCAGGAATGATACTATTATTTTCTATATACTGTTCATGCGAAATATAATCTTGGTTATACATTAATTTTAAAACAAGAGATCGTCTTTCAATTGATTTATCAAGATTTCTTAAAGGGGAATAGTTTGCAGGAGAAGGCAGCAACCCAATAAGCATTGCTGATTCGCCTATAGTCAATTCAGAAGCTTTTTTGTTAAAATATCTTTTTGCAGCTGATTCTACACCATATGTCCCATGTCCAAAATGCACTGTATTTAAATACATTTCTAATATTTCTTCTTTTGTGTATGTCCTCTCAATTTGAATCGCAGTAATAATTTCTTTTATTTTTCTTGTAATACTATCTCTAAATCCAATTTCCTTATACAAATTCCGTGCTAACTGTTGAGAAAGTGTGCTAAACCCTTGTCTAAATTTCATGGCGACTACATTGACAGCAACTGCGCGAAAAACACTTTGTAAATCGACTCCCCAGTGTTGATAAAATCGTTTATCTTCTGATGATATAGCTGCATTCTTTAGATGTTCAGGCATATCATCTAAGTCAATAAATGCTCTTTTTTGAATATAAAATTCACCAATCACATCACCATTGCGATCATATATTGTTGAGAGCATAGCTGGGTCAAATGTTTCTAAACGTTCAAGCGATGGTAGATCTCTAGACAAGTATAGCAAATAAAATAAAAGTATTATAGAAAGATAAAAGATGATTTTAAGAGAACGAAAAAAAGAGTTAATCATACTTTTTTGGGAGATACCATTGATTTTGGCTTAACAATTTTGTCAAATTCTTTTTCAGATAAATATTTTAATTTTTTTGCACTTTCTTTTAAAGAAATATTTTCTTTTAATGCTTTTTTTGCAATTTCTGCAGATTTTTCATATCCAATCTCTGGAACAAGTGCTGTTACTAACATTAGAGATTTACCTAAATTTTCTGCAATCTTATCTTTATTTGCAGACAATCCATCTAGTGCATTTAACACAAAAGACTCTGATGCTTCACTCAATAAAGAAATTGATTCATGAATATTAAATGCAATTAGAGGTCTGTAAGTATTTAATTCAAAATTTCCATTTGATCCAGAGAAAGCAATTGTTAAATCATTTCCGAGAATTTGTGCATGAACCATATTGACTGCTTCGCATTGAGTAGGATTTACTTTCCCTGGCATAATAGAACTACCAGGCTCATTAGAAGGTAATTGTAATTCACCAATACCGGCCATTGGTCCACTTGAAAGCCATTTAATATCATTTGCAATCTTATTCAATGATCCAGAACAAATCTTAATTCTAGATGATAAATCTGAAATAGCATTCTGAGACGATAAAAGTTCAAATTTGTTAGCGCAAACTTTAAAATCAAATCCAGTTTCATCACTAATAGATTTAACCATTAATTTATCATATCCATGAATTGTATTAATGCCTGTCCCAACTGCAGTTCCCCCTATTGGCAAATAAGAACATTCCTTAAGAGTTGCTTCAATTCTCTTAATATCATTAGCAATCATGGATGCATAACCAGAAAATTCTTGCCCTAATGTAATTGGAGTTGCATCCTGCAAATGAGTTCTACCAACCTTTACAATTGATTTAAATTCATTTTCTTTATCTTTGAGTGCTGTTTGAAGCAAATCAAGGCTTGGTAATAAATTATTTTCTACATTCATAACAGAACCAATAAGAATTGCAGTAGGGAAAGTATCATTAGTGGACTGGGACATGTTTACATGATCATTTGGATGAACAAATTTATATTCTCCTAATTTGCCTCCTAACAATTCATTCGCTTTGTTTGCAATGACTTCATTAACATTCATATTAGTCTGGGTTCCGCTACCACTTTGAAAAACAGATAAAGGAAATTCATCTATAAAATCTTCAGGATTTTTTAAAATAGCATCACAAGTCTTAATAATAGCATTACTTAGTTTTTTAGAAAGTATTTTTTGATTAGCATTAGAAATTGCAGCTGCTTTTTTAATAATAACTAAAGGAAGAACCAAATTAAAATCCATTGGCCAACCAATTTCAAAGTTTTGAATTGCTCTTTGAGTTTGTGCTCCATAGTATGCTTTTGATGGAACCTTAACTGGTCCTAAACTATCTTTTTCTGTTCTAAATTTTTTCACTTTACTTCCCAAGTATCGCCAGCATTAAGTAGATCATTAAGAGTTTTCTTGCTTTTATCGTTCTTTTGAGCTTCTTTCATCTGTTGTTCCATCAAACCATCATAGGTTGCTCTTTCTTTACAATATAACACACCTATTGGTTCCGGAAAAACATCATCTGAAGTAAAATTTGAAAGCATATCTGCAATAAATTTATCTTTTTCATTGTGTACTAATATATCATCAACAGAATATTTTTTACCAATATCAACTACCTTTGGATTGGTACCGTCTAAATAAATACCTTTATTGTCCGTTGGTCCAAAAATCATTGGTTGGCCATCTTCAAGACGTAATAATTTTTCAGATTTTGTTTCTTTATCTGTTAATTCAGAAAAAGCACCATCATTAAAAATATTACAATTTTGGTAAATCTCAATAAAAGAGGCTCCATTATATTCATTTGCTCTTCTAATCATTTCCTGTAAATGTTTTAATTCTCTATCAATTGTTTTTGCAACAAATCCTGCCTCAGCACCAAGAACTAACTTTGATGGGTTAAATGGATGGTCTAATGAACCCATTGGCGTAGAATAAGTGACTTTCCCTTGTTCAGATGTTGGAGAATACTGCCCTTTTGTTAATCCATAAATACGATTATTAAATAACATAATATTTAAATCGATATTTCTTCTCATTAAATGAATAATATGATTTCCACCAATAGAAAATCCGTCACCATCACCTGTAACAATCCATACTGACAAATCTGGATTTGCAACCTTTAACCCGCTTGCAATAGTTGGTGCTCTACCATGAATAGTATGAAAACCAAAAGTATCCATATAGTAAGGGAATCTGCTTGAACAACCAATTCCCGATATAAAAACTACATCTTCTTTCTTTGTAGTAATTTCAGGAAAAACTTTTTGAGTCTGTGCAAGTATAGCATAGTCCCCACATCCTGGACACCAACGCACCGCTTGATCAGATTCAAAATCACTTTTTTTGAGTATAGGTTTATCACTCATTTATTAATTCCTTTGCTTTACTTACAATGCTAGAAGGATTTAATGGTCTACCTTTGACCTCATTAAATCCAATAGCATCAATTAAAAACTCAGATCGAATAATTTTTCTGAATTGACCAGAATTAACCTCTGGAATTAAAACCTTCTTATAGTTCTTTAAAATTTTTTTCAAATCTGGTGGCAATGGATTAATCCACTGAACTGAAGCATGCCCAACTTTATGCTTTTCTTTTATCAGTTGTTCTGTTGCAGATTTGCAAGCGCCATGAGTACTTCCCCAGCTAAGAATTAGCAAATCTCCCTTCTTCTTTCCATATACAGAAGTAGGATCTATTTCATCAGCAATATTTTGAATCTTTTGATATCGCGTGTCAGTCATTTCTTGATGATTGTCCGGATCATAATTTACATTACCGGTAATATTTTGCTTTTCTATCCCCCCAATTCGATGTTCTAATCCTTTTGTGCCAGGAATAGCCCAACCTCTAGCTAAGGTTTTTTTGTTGCGCTTGTAAGGTAAAAATTTTTCACCTGAAGTATTTTCCTCTTCAAATTTTACAATAAAATCATTTAAATCATCTGGATTTGGAATAAGCCATGGTTCTGAACCATTTACAAGATAACCATCTGATAAAACCATAACAGGGGTCATATATTTTACAGCAATTCTACATGCTTCATATGTCGCAAAATAACAATCTCCTGGAGTTGCAGGAGCGATTACAGCAACTGGCGCTTCCCCATTACGTCCATAAAGAGCTTGCAATAAATCAGATTGCTCAGTTTTAGTTGGCAGCCCAGTGCTAGGACCTCCTCTTTGAACATTAATTATAACCAATGGAAGCTCAGTCATAACAGCCAAACCTATGAATTCTCCTTTCAACGCAATACCAGGGCCAGAGGAAGCAGTAATGCCAAGTGAGCCTCCATAAGAAGCCCCGAGTGCAACACCTATTCCAGCAATCTCATCTTCAGCTTGAAAAGTTTTAATTCCAAAATTTTTCCAATTAGATAAAGTATGTAAGATATTGCTAGCTGGTGTAATTGGATATCCAGCAAACGCTATATTTAGTTTACTTTTTTCTGCTGCTGTAAGAATCCCTAAACAAGAAGCTAATGTTCCATTTATGTTTCTATATTTTCCAGAAGGTAAGCTAGCTTTTTCTACAACATAACGTGTTGTAATCTCCGCAGTTTCGCCATAGTTATATCCAGCATGAAGTGCTCTTGTGTTTGCATCAATAATTTCAGGTTTAGATTTAAATTTTTGATTTAACCAATTAATAGTTGGATCTAATGGGCGATCATACATCCAAAATAACACTCCTAATGCACAAAGATTTTTTGTTCTTTCAATCATTTTTGATGGTAAATCTAATCCTTCACAAGCATTAGTAACTAATTTGCTCATTTCGATATAATGAACAGAATAATAATCATCAAGGGAAGCATCTTCAGTTGGATCAGATTCATACCCTGCTAATTTTAAATTTTTTGCTGTAAATGCATTCTTATTGAGAATCAAAATTCCTCCTGGAACAAGTTCTTTGAGATGCACTTTTAATGCAGCAGGATTCATAGCAACCAATACATCTGGCCTTTCTCCTGGAGTATGAATTTCTTTAGAACTAAAATGAATCTGAAAAGAACTAACTCCGGCTAAAGATCCAGCAGGTGCACGTATTTCAGCAGGGAAATCTGGTAGGGTACTTAAATCATTCCCAACAATTGCTGAAGTTTGTGTAAATCTACCTCCACTAAGCTGCATTCCATCGCCAGAATCACCAGCAAAACGTATGGTCACTTCGTCTAAAGTTTGTAATTTAATTTTCTTAGCCATTATCTTAAAACGATTATCAATTTACACTACGAAAATCAACTAAGCAATGAGTATAGGTTTCGTCAATAAAGATTCAGATTTTATTACAAATATATTAGGTTTTTGCTATAATCATAATAGCATTGATTATTTCTAAATAAATAGCAAATAATAGCGTAATTAGATAAATTGCTCGCTACGAGAAAATGATTGACAAGAACCAACAAATAATTGATAAAAATTTAGACCAAGAGTATAAATATGGTTTTACCACAGATGTGGAACAAATCAAATTTGAACCTGGTTTAGATGAAGAAGTTATCACAAAATTATCCAATATAAAAAAGGAGCCAAAATGGTTGCTAGATTGGAGATTAAAAGCATACAAAAATTGGCAAAAAATGAAAGAACCAAAATGGGCAAATGTCACTTATAAACCAATAGACTATCAGGCATTAAGTTATTATGCAGCACCAAAGAAAAAAAGTAAGAAGAGCCTTGATGAAGTGGATCCAGAAATATTAGAAACATATAATAAGCTTGGCATTTCATTAGATGAACAAAAAAAGTTAGAAGGGGTTGCAGTAGATGCAGTTTTTGACAGTGTTTCAGTTGCAACAACTTTTAAAGATGAATTAGCAAAACATGGGGTAATATTTTGTTCTTTCTCTGAAGCAGTACAAGAACATCCTGATTTAATAAAAAAATATCTTGGAACAGTAATCCCTTATACAGATAACTATTTTGCTGCTCTAAACTCAGCAGTATTTAGTGATGGTTCCTTTGTTTATATACCAAAAAATGTTAAATGCCCTCTTGAGCTATCAACATATTTCAGAATAAATGCATCGAATACCGGGCAATTTGAAAGAACATTAATTATTGCTGATGAAGGAAGTGAAGTCAGTTATCTTGAAGGATGCACAGCACCTATGAGAGATGAGAATCAACTACATGCTGCATGTGTAGAATTAATTGCACATGAAGATGCAACAATTAAATATTCAACAATACAAAATTGGTATGCAGGAAATGAAAATGGTGAAGGTGGAATATATAACTTTGTAACAAAAAGAGGAAAATGTGCAGGTGATAGATCTAAAATTTCTTGGACACAAGTTGAAACCGGATCAGCAATAACATGGAAATATCCGAGTGTAATTATGCAAGGAGATGATAGTGTTGGTGAATTCTATTCAGTTGCCATAACAAAAAATAAACAGCAAGCTGATACAGGAACAAAGATGATTCATATAGGGAAAAACACTAAGAGTACTATCATATCAAAAGGAATTTCTGCTGGTGAAGGACAAAATACATATCGTGGTGGTGTAAAAATATTAAAGAATGCTGATAATGCACGTAATTTTTCTCAATGTGATTCAATTTTAATTGGAGATAAATGTGGAGCGCATACATTTCCGTATATAGATGTAAAAAATAAGACTGCACAAATGGAACATGAAGCAACAACGTCGAATATTGGTGAAGATCAATTATTCTATTGTAATCAAAGAGGAATTAATTTAGATGATGCAGTATCAATGATCGTAAATGGATTCTGTAAAGAAGTATTTGCAGAACTCCCAATGGAGTTTGCAGTAGAAGCAAAACAATTAATCGAAGTAACACTAGAAAATAGCGTAGGGTAAAATGATCAATATAAAAAACTTAAAAGTTTCTGTAGAAGAAAAAGAAATCCTAAAAGGAATTAATCTTCAAATACCAGAAGGTGAAATTCATGCAATTATGGGAAGAAATGGATCTGGAAAAAGTACTTTAGCAAATACATTAGCTGGAAATGAAAAATTTGAAGTTACAAATGGATCAATCCATATGAATGCTGCTGATATTACTGAAATGAGCCCAGAAAACAGATCTTTAAATGGGATTTTTGTTTGTTTTCAATATCCTGTAGCTATTCCAGGTGTAAGTATGGCATATTTTTTAAGATCAGCAATCAACGCACATCTAAAAAATCAAGGAAAAGAAGAAATGGATGCACTAGAATTTTTAAATCAATCAAAAGAAATATTAAAAAAACTAACACTAGATGATTCTTTCTTAAAAAGATCAATCAATGATGGTTTTTCAGGTGGAGAAAAAAAGAAAAGTGAAATTTTTCAATTACTTTCCTTAAATCCAAAATTTGCTATACTTGATGAAACAGATTCAGGATTAGATATTGATGCATTAAAAATTGTAGCAGATGGGGTAAAAGAATTTAATGGAAAGAAAAATTCAACATTAATTATTACTCACTACGAAAGATTGCTTGAATATATTAATCCAGATGTTGTACATGTGATGATTGATGGTAAAATAGTAAAATCAGGTGATATGGAATTAGCAAGGCAAGTAGAAGAAAAAGGGTATTCTTGGCTGGCAAAATAGTTTAAAAGGCATCTAAGTCGTGAATGAAATCAAAAATAATAGTTATAATCAATTCAAGAAGCTAGGCTATCCTACTAAAAGGTTAGAAAATTGGAAATTTTCGAATAGCAACCACTTAAAAAAGTATAATACTATCATTTCAGATTCAGATATTGATATCAAAGAATATCTAAAAACAAAAAATACATTATGTTTTGTAAATGGATCATTCATAAAAGAATCGTTGGAAAATTGTGATTTTAAAAATGAAATATTAATTAGCAATACTATGGATATCAAAGAGCAGGATATAATGAAAATGTCTGAAAATTTCAATAATGAAGCGTTGTTTAACCTTGGAATTGCAAAATTTAATGAAGGAATTTTTATTGAGTTTAAAAAAGGAAATAAAACTCATATAGCAATTAATATTGTAAATATTTATGATAAAAAATCAGAAAATATGTTTGCTCCTACATTTAACATCTTCAAACTAAACAAGAAAAATAATGTATCAATTTGTGAAGAAGATGTTAATCATGGTTTCGATAGTTTTAACCTAAGAATAAATAAATTTATATGTGATGATGATTCAATTCTTAATCATGGCTCAATCTATCAAGATAGTACACAAAGTAATTTATTGAGATATAATTACTATAAAGCAAATACTAATACCATTATCAATATTGATAGCTTTAATTATGAATCATCATTCAATAAAGATTTTATTGAAATCGATTTAGATAAATCAGGGGCAGAAGCAATAGTGAATGCGCTAAACCTTACTAAGAACGATGAACATACAGATAACAATATATTAATTAACCACAAATCAGAACATTGTAACAGTTCACAAAATGTCAGGAATATTCTTCAAAATAAATCAACATCTGTTTTCAATGGAAAAGTTGTTGTATTTGATGGAGCGCAAAAAACTGACTCAAATCAATCAAACAAAAATTTACTTTTATCAAAGGAAGCAACGGCTCATTCTAATCCGCAATTAGAAATTTATGCAGATGATGTGCAATGCGGACATGGATCTACAACAGGTGCTTTGGATAAAAATAGTATTTTTTATTTTCAATCAAGAGGAATCAACAAAGAAGATGCAACGCAAATTCTTGTTAAAGCATTCGCGCATGCAGTGATTAAAACCTTTTCAGATGAGAATATTAAAAATAATGCACAAGATCATATTGATAAATGGATGAATGAATAATAATCTAAATAAAAACTTTTCTGAAATTAGAAATGGGTTTTCTGCGCTAGAAGGCCAAGACAAATTAGTTTATTTAATCGATTTAGGTAAAAAAATTGAACAGATTGATTTAAAAGATAAAGTTGATAAAAACAAAGTCAATGCATGTACTTCCCAAACATGGATTAAACTAGAAAATAATAAATTTGTTACCTTAAAAGCAGATTCTGAAAGTGCAATTGTCAAAGGATTATTACGAATTTTACAAATTGGGTTTAATAATTCAGAAAAAAAGGGTATTATTGATTTTATTGATGAATTTGATGAACCAATAAAGATTTTTGAATGGCTTAATATAGGTCCAACTATTTCTAGTCAAAGACAAAATGGATTTATTGGAGCACTATTATTTATTAAAGAGGAATTAAATAAATGAATAAAGAATTTATATTGCAGTCAGATGTTGAAGTTTTCAGTGTTCCTGATGGTGTTAAAACACTCTTAACAAAAGGAACTCCTGGTATAATAACACAATCTCTAGGAGATAATTTTACTATTGTTGTAGAAGGGAATATGTATCAAGTAAAAGGTATAGATGCAGAAGCAATAGGTGAAGAAAAACAATTAGTTGTTAGTAACAATTTCGCAAACGAAGAGGAAGTCTGGAATATGCTTCAAACATGTTATGATCCGGAAATTCCTGTTAATATTGTTGACTTAGGCTTGGTATATGATTGTACAGTTAAAGAAAGCAAAGAAGGGGTTAACGTATCTATTAAGATGACATTAACAGCTCCAGGATGCGGAATGGGCCCTGTGATTGCAGATGAAGTAAAAGAAAAAGTATCATCATTAGACGGAGCTAACGATGTTGAAGTAGAGCTAGTATGGGAACCGCAATGGAATCAAGATATGATGTCTGATGCTGCAAAACTTCAATTAGGTTTATATTAAATGAGTGCAAAAAATATTCGAAAAGAATTTCCAATTCTTAAGCAAAAAAATCGTAATAAGAAATTAATTTATTTTGATAGCGCTGCCACTAGCCTAAAACCTATATCCGTTATCGAAAAAGAAATGCAGTTCTATAAAGAGTATGGTGCGAGCATTCATAGAAGTGTCTATGAATTAGGTGAAAAAGCAACAAATGAATTTGAAAATACAAGAAAAAAAGTTGCCAAATTTATTGGAGCAAGTTCTGCTGATTCTATTGTATTCACAAAAAGTGCTACTGAATCAATTAATCTTGTTGCTGATGCATGGGGATTTAAAAATTTAAAGAAAAACGATGTTATTCTACTGACTGATATGGAACATCATTCAAATATCGTTCCTTGGCAAATTATTAGTGAAAAAACAGGAGCAAAAATTCAATATGTAAAATCAACTCCAGATGGTACACTCGATTTAGAAGATTATGAAAATATGTTAAATGAAAATGTAAAGATGGTAAGTGTCACTCATACATCAAATGTCTTAGGAACAATTAATCCAATAAAAGATATTGTTAAAAAAGCACATCACTATGGTGCATTGGTAATGGTAGACGGGTGTCAAAGTACTCCACATATCACAATTGATGTGACAGAGTTAGGTTGTGATTTTTTTGCATTTTCAGGACATAAAATGTTTGGGCCAACAGGAGTTGGAGTTTTATATGGAAGAAAAGAAATCTTAAAAGATATGCCTCCATATCAAACTGGCGGTGGAATGATTGAAGAAGTAACGATGGAAAAATCTACTTGGACTGATATACCTCATAAATTTGAACCTGGTTCACCAGTATCTGCGCAAGTAATCGGACTAGGAGCTGCAATTGATTTTTTCAATACAATTGATAAGAATTATATAGAAATACAGAAAGATTTAACATCATATACTCTAAATAAGTTAAATGAAATTGATGGAATGACTATTTATGGGGATGCTTCCGAAAGAACTTCAATTATTAGTTTTAATATTGATAATATTCATTCGCTTGATATTGCACAATTACTTGATTATGAAGGGATTGCTGTCAGATCAGGTCATCACTGTTGTAAACCGTTAATGAATACATTAGGAATATCATCATGTGTTAGAATTAGCTTTCATATATATAACGAAAAAGATGAGATTGATACTTTTATTAAAAAGTTGAATAAATCAATTGAAACGTTAAGTTAAGAAATATTTTCCGCTACAATATCTGCAACATCTTTCACTTCTATTTTATCTTGATCAGCTGGAGTTAATGGCCCAATACCTTGATTCATCATTCCATAACAAAAATTACATCCAGTAACAACTGTGTCTGTTTTTGATTCAATCACTTGTTCAGCGCGTAATAAGTGAGTGCGTCCCTCACCAGTATCCTTTTTCCACCAAAGTGCTCCACCTGCTCCACAACATAGTGTATCTTTACCGCTTTCATCTAATTCAAAAAATTCTGGTGCTGCAGCCTTAATTGCATTTCTAGGACCATCCACTTCATCAAGCGTACGAGATAAATTACAAGGATCATGATAGGTAACTTTCTCTAAACTGCCAGGATTAATATTAATTTTACCCTCCTCTAATAATTCATTAATTACTTGAGTATGATGTTTAACTTCATATTTAATATCATGATATTTGCTATACTCTTTTTGCAAATTAACAACACAATGAGGGCACATTGTAGTTACTCTCTTTACCTTATTTAGTTCTTCTACATTATTATCCATCAGCATTTGATATGTGAGTTTATCTCCTAATTTATTTGCTGGATCTCCAGAACATTGCTCATTACTTAGCACTCCATATGTAACGCCAGCTGAATCAAGGATTTTAGTAAAATTCTCAACGGATTTAACAAAATTTGGATCCATAGCATGTTTTGCAAAACATCCTAACCATAAAACAAGTTCTTTGTCAGGTGTATATTCAGGCATTCTTTGCAATAATTCGCTAGATGAAGCCCCTTCAGTGTTACCTGTTTCTTGTAAATTTCTAAGTAATTTTTGATATTCTTGAGGTACATCTCCTTCAACCATAACTTGAAAACTTCTAATTGCATCGGCCTTTTCAACATGGTTTCCTACAGGACAAACTTCAGTACACGCTTGGCATGTTGTGCACTCCCATCCTGCTTCAACATTAATTTTATCTACAACATTGACATCGTTCGATTCTAACATTGGATCTTTTAAATCTAAAATAAAGTGATATTTAGGGTTAAGTATGCCTCCGCCTCTGTTTGCAGGACAAACATCTGTGCATCTTCCACATTCTACACAAGTAAAAATATCTAATGCTTGATCTTTACTTAGTTTTGATAAATCTAACAGCAATTCATCCAATTCTTCTTCTGAAGCTTCTAAATCAATTGGAATGGGTGGATGACTTGGTACTTCAAATGGTCTAAGAAAAATATTAAATGGCGATAGGACCAAGTGCATATGTTTTGATTTTGGGATTAAAAATAAAAATCCACCGATAACCCCAGAATGCAACCACCAATTAATCTTAGCACCAGGATTATTCATAAATGGATTTAAATGGTGAATTTCATCAATTAAATAAGTAATCATTAATGTAGTAATAAATACAGTAACTAATGCTGATGTAGCAGAAAATTTACCCAATGTTTCAGGTTTAATAATAAATCTTCTATATGCTAACCCTAAAATACCTGTAGTACATAATATTGCCCATGGAGCTCCAAAAAAATAAAAATAATTTTTTCGGATGGTATCATTAAAGATATATAAATCAAATGCTGTTAAAAAATGATTAATAGTTATTAATCCAAAGAAAATAAATCCATACATAACAAATGCATGAAGAATGCCAGCAGACTTTCGCTTTCCACTAGCTACTTTTTTATGAAGAATGACCTCATCAAATACTCGCAGAAGTCTTTTTGGCAAATCTTCAATGCTAAAATCTAGTTTACCTTTTAGAACTATTTTAAGACGTAAAAGAAGCTGATAAAGAAAGAAGGATATACCAGAAAATAAAAAAGCTACTAGAGCTATCTGTTCAATAATATGAAATTTCATTTTAATCTGTTATTTTTGAATCTCTTCGGTGAGCTTTGGAACAATTTCCATTAAGTCACCTATGACTGCATAATCTGCAATCTCAAATATTGGAGCATCTTCATCTTTATTGATTGCCATAATTGTTTTTGAACCTTTCATTCCAACAACATGTTGAATAGCCCCCGAAATTCCAACAGAAAGATATAATTTTGGTGAAACAGCCTGGCCAGAACTCCCAATTTGTCTATAAGGAGGTAACCAACCCATATCAACTACAGGTCTTGAAGAAGCAATTTCTGCGCCCATCGCTGATGCGAGTGATTCAACTAAAGGCAAATTATCTTGGCTTTCGATTCCTCTTCCGACAGAAACGATTAATTCGGCCGTTGTTAAATCTACGCCTGAAGCAGACTCTTGAAATTCAGCTTCGCTTTGTGACTTTATATCACTTGCTTCAAGATTAACTGAAAAATCTGATTGATTTTCTGATCCTCCAATCTGCATACCATCAGAAGAAAATGCTGCAGATTGAAAACTTAAAAGCACTGTATCTGAAGTTGCTTCAACTTTTGTAGCAAGTTTTGCATTAAAAACTTGTCGTGAAAAAATTGGAGAATCACTATTATAGTCAACCGTAATAATATCACTTACAAATGGTATATCAAGTTTTGCGCTTACTCGCGGTAAAAAATCACGTACCATATAAGAATGACCCATAAGAACATATTTTGGTGACAATTCAGATATGACCTGAGCTAATGCTTTAGAATAACCATCAGCAGAATAAGAATTAATTAAATCATGTTGTGCTAAAATTAAATTTTTTGCGCTATAATCAGACGCTTGTTCTCTTAAAGAACTAGCATTTTCTCCTAAACATAAAATAGATAAATCCAAACCAAGCTTCTCAGACAATTGTTGACCGGCAACAACTGCTTCCTTACTAAAAGCATGAATATTTCCTCTTTGATTTTCTAATACAACGAGTATCATTAAATAACCTTTAGAGTATTTTTTAATATATCTAACATTCTTGCAACAATAGAATCGACATCACCGGTGATTCGCTCCGTAACTTTTTCAGTTTTTGGAATAAATAATTCAATAAATTTTTGTTTATTATCACCTGATGAGCTGATATTAAGAGATTTAACATCTTTTCTTTTAGCGCCCATAATTCCTTTTAAAGATGGATATCGAGGTTCGTTAATGCCTGATTGAATAGAAATACTAGCTGGAAACGGTAGAGTTACCCACTGAAACCAACCTGATTCTAATTCACGTTTGACTTTAATATTACCATCTTCCATCTTGGTTTCAATCCCAAGCGTAGCTGTAGACATACCCAAGAGCTCTCCGATAAGAACACCTGTTTGTCCTGAACCTAAATCATCTGATTGTAAACCAGAAAAAATCAAATCAAATGACTCTTCTTTAAGGTTTTCAGAAAAAAGTTTTGCAATTGATAAAGGATCAGTATCAATATTTTCATTATTAATAAAAATTCCTCTATCAGCTCCTTTTGCTAAACCATCTTTTAATACTTTTGAGGTATTATTTTCATTGCCCATTATTACAACTACAACTTCTGTATCATCATTTAATTTTTCTTTGATTTGCAGAGCTTCTTCCAGGGCATAAGAATCACTTTCATTGACGACAAAATTTACGACAGATTCATCAATCCAACTTCCAGAAGAATCGACACGAATGCTTGACTCATAACTTGGTATTGCTTTTGTTAATACAGCTATTTTCATTGTTTTTCCAAAAAACCGACTACTCAGTCTAATTATCAATATAATCCTATTCATTAAATGAAGCAAAAGAAAAAAATTGATCTGTTTATATAATAAAACAGGCTATAAAGGAAAGTTGATAGCGGGGGAATTCTTTCAATCTTTCAAGATTTTATAGCCTGAAAAAATCTTGCGGTTCTATCAATTTAGCATTAAGAATTATGAATTGTAAAGCAAAATCGCGGTTTTAATCTTGCTCGTCCTCGGTGGCAAACTTTGTCCAATCACTAGAAACAGCTGATTCATCAATAGAATCTTTTGTCTCTGAATCAGAATTGTCAAATTTTTTATCTTCCTCATAAATGTTTAGACTGTCTTTTTTAACTTCATATTTATCTAAATCTAAATCTTCATCTTCAGTGTCTAAGCTTTCTTTATCTTGATTATAAAGATCTAAATCAAAAAAATCTAAGTTTTCAACATGTCCATTTTCCATCAAATATTCAAGGAATGGTAAAAACAATCTTTGTTTTAAATTAGTATTACAAAGAGGGCATTTTAATTTTTCCCCAATTTGAGAAACTTTAATCTCCTCATCACAACAAGGACTTAAAACTTCGTCAATTTGATCCAAATTTGGTATTTCACTCATAGAGGTGAAGATATTAGATGTTCTTCAGCGAGTCAACAAGTTTTATAAATATTATGTAATCTCTCTTTTTCTTCTATTGAAAAAGATTTTTCTCTTCTTGACATTACTTTTTCAGCTGTTTCACAAAAATCATCAAATGATATCTTTGTAACTTTGCCTTTATAGTAAAGAGAAAATGGAGGGATATATCGTGGAGGAAATGATTGAGAGACAATATTAGATCCCACTCCAATTACAGTACCAGTGTTCAAATTAGTTCCAATTGCTGTTTTTACATGATCACCAATGATTGAACCAAAGAAAATTGATTCAGTATCGATCAAATCTCCATCCCATTTTACGCTTACATTAGAGTAATTGTTCTTTAAATTGCTAGTAGTGGTTCCTGCTCCAAGATTTACCCAAGAACCAACAAAACTATGTCCTAAAAATCCCTCATGAGCTTTATTGGAATATGGATGGAATATTGAAGAGTGTATTTCTCCAGAAATTTTACAATGATGATTAATAATACAGTTTGAGATAGTAGAATGAGATTTAATAAGACAATTTTTGCCAATAAATAAAGGTCCATTTAAAACACTGAATGGCTCAATAGTAGCACTATCATCGATAATCACTGGTCCATTTTCTGTATTGATAATGACATTCTCATAATTTTTAAAAGCATTAGACTGATTTGTAAAAATATTTGAAATATTATTAATTATTTCCCAAGGGAATTGCATATCCTCTACAGAAGATTTTTGATCAAATAAAATAATCTCTGATATAAAATTTTTCATTTTTTTATAAACTGCCCAATCATATCAAATGTTCCATTTAAATCTTTTTGATAATTCTTATCAAGTATAACATTATAATATTTTTTTGAATTATCATAATTAAAACCCATTCTGACCTCAGAGTTACATGCTCGTACTAAAAAAGACGAAAATGCACTGAAATCAATATTCAAATCAATCATATTTTGATAATTTTCTTTTTTAATTTCATCAATA
>CEVA01096935.1_pt1 | contig 18080 bp, 29 predicted proteins | sample 361521 | NCBI WGS metagenome assembly CEVA01 (sample SAMEA2622823, study PRJEB7988) | marine metagenome | isolation source: saline water (ENVO:00002010), including
GACGTTAAAGCAGACATTCACGAAGATGTTAAAGAATACTTCAATCGTGATTGGCCGCGCAGACTTTTGCGGAGTAAACTGAAAGCCCAGACACTACAAAAGGACATACTCGACATTGTAGACGAACACTTTAAAAAGATAGAACGATGAGAAATTACGAATTAATTAAGGCAATATACGAACGATGCCCCAACATGGCAAAGTACCCCAAAGAGCTTTCTATCGACCAGATATTTGACAGAACACAAGATATTATAGACATGATTGAATTGCACCGTCCAGAAATAGCAGGGAAGCTACCTACGCATGAAAGTAAGATGGAAGAAATGAGGAAGCACCCCCACCAAGATAATCACATGGATTAATTAAATGTGTAAGAAATATTTTTTAATATTTATTCTGACGGGGCTAATGTCTAACGCTGAAGCTCCACAATCTTTTGAAATACTTATTGATGGTAAAAAAGTCGAGTTTTTTGATATAATTCCCAAAGAGCTACACGGTGATAAAGGTAACTTTATTCTTTGCTTTGAATGTAAAACCTGTAAAAATAAAACATTTCAAAGACTTTATCTGCGTGGACATTTAGGCAGAGCAAAATAAGTGTTGACTTATTTAAAAAATTCAGTATATTGAAATTATGAGATTACTATGGGAAACAAATAGCAGAGTAAAACGCTTGGCAGTAGAAGGAGCCATTAACCATGAGGATGTTATTCCACGCACAACCACAGCCAACTTCCCCGTTGAAGCTGCGACAGTACGACTTCAATATGTCAGAGAGAAGAAGCCTTGGGTGACTGTCCATATTAATGGTGAAGTGCGAAAACAGATGCACCATTGGGGAACCGGAAACTACGCAAAGACCATGAGAGTATCGTTTGGCAGGGATTGGTCAGGAGACACTGTTAATGGTGAGCTTTGTGATACATTAAACTTTAAAGATGTTGACGATGTGGTTTCAAGAGTAAAAGAAGCCTTGGAGAAATAAATATGATAGAAGTTATTGCCATAATAATACCATTATTAATGTTACCTTTTCTGGTTTTAATGTTTGTAGATTTAATTGGTGATTTGCTGGAAACATTGGGTCACTTTAAAAGAAAGTTAAAATAATGAAAGATCAAATAATTCACACTATTGTTATTTCTGCTGCCATACTTGGAGCAGGATTCGTTATCGGAACGATCATTAAAGATAAGCCTCAACAGGTTGTAGCGGAGGTTAAGCCAGAGGTTAAATCAACAGATATTGTTATCAATGACCAACTTAAAGAATTGATTATTGCAAACGGGAATCAACAAATCGAACTCGCTAATAAAGATAAAGAAATAAAAGAATTAAGGAGTCGCTTCCACCTCGCCAAGAGCCACTTGAGTGACCGCGAAAGGTTCATTAGTAAATTACACGATGCAGGAAGAAAAAATGAAAACCTCCTTACAGTTTACACTAAAATTGTTCAACAGATGAGAGTGTTACGAAATATGGCAGGAAAAGATTACACCATTCGTCATCGTTATCTTGAAATTGAGGCAGAAAATAATAAACTATTAAAAGAGGGAGAGGCACGGGCTGAAAGAAAACGAACCACGCATGGCCCTATTGCTAAACGTACTCGCCCAATGAGCGTTGAGGAAAAAATAAAGGCAATGTCACCAGAAAGTAGGATTAAATATATTGAAAATAAAATGCTTTTAGGTTCAATATTATTTTCAATAGAAAGCCATAATTTAGAGAAAGCGTTTAAACCACTCGTACCTCAATTAAAAGGGCTTATTCCTCCAACGCCAAAAACGAACAGTGACGGAACTCTTGTTATGCCAAAAAATTCGATAGAAGATATGCTTGAACGTGCTATTCCTCCAGCTTCAAACAAGCCTGTTCATATTGATCCGCTAACTGGACAGCCGATACCGCTGAAACCATCAGTTGTAATGCCACGGGCGGGTAGCGGAATCCTAACGCCAGAAAAATAAACTTGTAAAATTAAGTTATTTAAACCAAAATAATAACAATATGAAAATCATTACACTCACTCATAATCAAAGCGGTAAAAAGGTCGTAGTTAATTGGAATCAAGCTCTTTTCGCAGCAGAAACATCTTCCAATTTGGGGGAAGATTATACTGAAATAGCTTATGATAATGGTCACGCTATGCCAGTAAAAGAAACGGCAGACGAAATTACCGCTTTGCTTAATCAAACTTCTGAATAAATATTAATAAATATAATGGAACAGTGTTATCAAATGGATACCTCTGTTTTGCCTAAAATAAAATGGGTAAAAAATAGCAGGGTAAAAAGAAATCGCAAGATTCAACCTTGGGATGTGATTGAAAAAGAATCTGACGCACAAGACAGCGATGTGGTTGTGACTATGAAAAATTCTTCTAAAAAGTATCCCACTGTAAATATAGGATTTCCAAGCAAAACGGAAACATCTTCTCGAAAAGAGAGAACTCGAAACGGACGATGGATTACTAAATCTTGGAGAATCAAAAATAGTTTAACTGTTTCTATAAACACTGAAGATGATTTTATTGATTTTAATCGGACGAGGTATAGCAGAGATGAGCTAAAAAGAATAATGGAAGTAATTGATTATGTATCTGAAATTATTTAAAATTATTTGAAAGAACGAGTCCTCTCGGACTCGTTTCCCCCCAAATTAAAAAACTTAAAAAAGTCGCTTGACAAAACAAAAAAAGAGAGTATATTAAGAACATAGACGAAACACAAACAAAAACAAACCTACAAAATGAAAGCTCAACCTACTATAAGAAATCTCGCTTCAAGCGGAATCAAAAACACTGTCTCCTTTGGAATCAAAGAAGGTGGATTCGCACACATTTTCAACGTACTACGCAACCAACTTTATTCCGATAAGTATAAAGCGGTATTGCGCGAGTATTCAACTAACGGTGTAGACGCACACGTTGAAGCGGGAATCCCCGAACGTCCTATTGAAGTGACTCTGCCAACGCTGTTGAGTCCTCTCTTGAAGATAAGAGACTTTGGTTCTGCTCTTACGGAGCAAGAAGTCCATGAGATTTATGCTTTCTACGGAGAAAGCACAAAGCGAAACACAAACAGCCAAACTGGTATGCTTGGCATCGGCTCAAAGAGTGCCTTTGCATATGGTGATAACTTTGTGATTACTTCTTTTGTTGATGGGTTAAAGCACACTTACAACGCTTTCATCGACCCCTCTCAAGTTGGACAAATTGCCAAACTTGGCGAAGAAGAAAGTGATGAGGAAAATGGGGTTGAAATTTCGATCCCTGTAAAAGAAGATGACGTTGAAACCTTTAGGGAAACTGCTTCAGAAATCTTCAAGTATTTCAAAGTTCGTCCTGTAATCAAAGGCCAAAAGGTTGAATTTGATAAGGATAGAGAAATGGTTTTTGAGGGAGACGATTGGACTTGGTTCAAAAATTCAGAAGGCTATTCCTCTTATTACTCAAGAAACGGAACAGGTGAAGCTGTTGCGGTAATGGGCAACATTGGATACCCAATCGACTTTGATTCTTTGAATTACAAAGGGGAAGATGTTGGCGAACTGGAAAAAATTGCTAAAGATAACTTGCGATTGGAAATTCCGATTGGTGGATTAGAAATTTCTGCATCACGGGAACAGTTGCAATACACCGACCACACTATAAAGAGTGTTATCAACAAACTCAAATCTGTACGCAAGGAAATCATAGAGAAAATCAAAACAGATTTTGATGGATGCGAAACGCTCTACGAAGCCAAGTGCCTTGTCGGCACAATGGACGATATGGCAAGTGGGCTTTATCAATTCCGCGAATTAATTAACAAAAATATTAAGGTCAAAGGCAAATTAGTTGATAGCGACAACTTCTCCGCTAACAAAATGGAAGAAGAAGAAGTGACCTTGAAGCGTTTTACCAAAACTCAAAGGTCGCAGAAGCTCAAATTGGAACACGCTCACGCGATTCATTGCAAAAAGGAAACCTTGGTAGTCGAAAACGACGAAGGAGCTTCACGGGGTTTGATGAATAAACTTCTCGCTCTTGAACTTGAGCAAGGACGCAAGGTTTACCTCATAACTTACAAAGACAATAAGGCAAAGAAAAAGTTTGCAAAAGAAACAGGTTTCGATTGCCCAAGCATCCAGAAGTTCTCCGAACTTCCATCTCGCAAGCTCAATGAGTTTGAGGGTTATGGACGCACCCCAAGTGTAGATGGTTCATGGCAGAAGGATAAAGACTCCAAGCACTCAAGCAATGTCTTTGAGCTAAAATGGGATGAAGTTGGAGGCTGGAACAACAAAGCGTCAGATCGCTGGAGTAAAAAACTTGTAGACTTTGATAACGAAAGTGGAGTCTACATGATTATCGACAGATTCCAGCCCGATTGGCAAGGTAGAGATCATAGTTACAGACTGAATGATCTTGGACATTGGAGCAAGATAAAGAAATTCTTGGAATCGTTTGACATCAACCTTCCGCAAGTTATCGGTGTTAAAAAATCTCACGCTCGCAAAGTCGAAGGTAAAGATGGTTGGGTTGACGTTTTAGATTGGATTCGTCAAGAGATTGCACCTCATGTAGAAAACATAAAGCAAGACTTGGTTGATTGGAAGGAGTCTCAATTCGTTCGCGGCGAATACAAGTTCGTTACCAATGAAGGCTCGGAGTGCTGGGAGAAAGGTACAAAGAAGTTGTTAAACAAACTCACGAAAGATAGCGACTTCAAAATGTTCTACGATTGCAAAATCAAAATGGACAAACAGGTTAAAACCAACAAGTCTGCCGATAGCATTGACAAAATTAACGATGTTTTGGTTGAAGATTTGAAGGTTGAGTTAGACCTTGACGGTATTACTCCTACGTTCGACCTTAAAGGCATGGCGAAGAAGATCGACAGTAAATACACCATGCTGAAGCACCTCGACACTTACAACTTCTTTGGTTACAGAGTTGAGCCAGAAAAGGTAGAAGATTTAGCTAACTACATAAACGTAATCGACGTTTGTAACGCTAACAAAAATTCCTAGTGGGGCTTGTAGGTTGTTCTCGCTAGGGACAACGGGCGGTGCGGGTTGAGTAGGTTGGCTCGCATCGCCCAATTAAAATTTAACATATTAAAAATATTATGAACGAAGAAATCAAAAACCAAATGCTACTAAATTCAGAAAGCTATGAATTTTTTCTAATGAAAACTAGAGAAAAGGAAAAAGTTTTTTTTGCAAAAGCTGAATTATGTGGCAAAGAAATGGAAAGAGTAACGCAAGAGGTCGAAAAAAAAGGATTCAAGCCAAATACCGCGCAATATGATCTTTCAATTTCTCGACGAATAAATTTAAATATTTTTTCGGCAGCCTTGAGCGAAGGAAAAAGTTACATGACCATAGCTGGAAAATTTTTGACAGAATTAAACATGATGAAAGATTTATCGTCGAACATTGTGGATGAAGATTTGAATTTTGAAGATAGCCTCGAAAGGGAGGAGTTTCTTGAAAGTTACAAAGATTCAATAGACAAGGCAATCAATATGCAGGAGAAAGTAACATTCTTGATTTCATCTGAAATGAAAATGCTTGAATCAATCTCAAAAAGTATAGATACACAAAAAGGAGAATAAAATGAAATTGCAAAAAAATAACGAATTTTCGGTAGAGGAACTATATCGTATCTCTAAAACCTTTGAAAATCTTACTAAAATGGAAAAAAAGTATAAAAACATTCAACAAAACATGATTGTAATGGATGACTATGACGGTGGACAAATGAACATGGTAAATTTGATTGTAAAAGATTTAAAAAATCTTAAAAAAGGGGTTGACAAAAGTGAAAAAAGTGTTATATTATAAGTATAGGAGATATTAAAGAAAGACAAAAAGAAATGAATCCTTATATCCTGACAGACGAATCCTTGACAGTCGTAATTGACGGCAAGGCACACACAATGAACCACGACCATCCTGCATGGCAGCAAGCAAAAGTCGCTTTGCAAGATGAAGATTGGAACCGTTTAACCAATCTCTTTGAGGTTGATAAAGCAGTCGATGATTATTTCGATGCTGAAGCGGAAATCGAGGTTAAAGATGGCAATGTTCACTTTCAAGGTGAACCCATTCATAACCTAGTTGTTGAGCGAATCCTTTCGTTCATGCGTAAAGGCTTGCCTTACAAGCCTCTGGTAAAATTCCTTGGTAAGCTCATGGATAACCCTTCTCATCGTGCGGTAGATGAATTATACTCCTTTTTGGAGCATAAGAATATGCCAATTACTCCAGAAGGCAACTTCCTTGCCTACAAGGGGGTAAATCACGACTTCACGGACAATTACAGCGGTAAGTTTGATAATTCCGTTGGTCAAGTCCTTAAAATGCGCCGTAGCGGCGTAGACGATGATGCTCGTCATGGTTGTTCCGCTGGTTTTCATGCTGGAAGCTATGATTACGCTAAAGGCTACGCTCATAACGGTGGGAATCTAATGGTGGTAGAAATTGATCCTGCCGATGTAGTAAGTGTTCCTTACGATTGTGAGTGCCAAAAACTGCGTACTTCAGAGTATAAGGTAGTAGGTCATTACGAGACTATTGATGCTCCACCTCTTGATGATGGTAATGAGGATTATGTCTCTTGGGATGACCAATATGAGTCAGATTACGACCAAGGTTACGACGAAGGCTATAAAGCTGCCAAGGAGGAGCTTGGATATTAGTCAGGAGGGAGTGTGGCGGGGGTAAAACCTCGCCGCCTCTTTTTTTTGCTGAATATTTTTTTAAATTTTATCGTAACATGAGTGTAATCGAAAATATGCAGTCGTTAATTTTATCCAGTGACATGACTAGATGGCTAGAAAAAAAGCGGCACGAAAAAGGTCTATACCACATGATGTACGACCAAAAATCCATTGCAGAATTTTCCGAAATATATTCTCTTACGCCTAAACAGGCGAAGTCTGCGATAGATGATTGGTACTCGCAACGTGGAGATTAGACGATGCCGTTTGAAAGAAAGCCAGTAGTAACAGTGGGAAAAAAGGATTGGGAAGTTCGCGTTCCTAATCCTCCGAAACACGCTACCCATGCACGTTTGGTTTGCGAAAATCAATTACGCCAAAACGGTAAGCCAAAAGTCGCGGTACTTCCTCTTGCAGATTTTAAATGTTTTGAAGGCGTTATGGGATGGTTTCAATATATCAGAATGAACAAACAGCTAAAGGTTCTTGAAGAATATGATGGCTCTTGGTATTGGAACGGTAAGCAAGTTGAAGGTATAGATTCTATGTAATATAATTTAAATACAACCTACATAATATAGCAACCTACGCTAAAAGGGTCTTTTCTAATATACAAAAGCATCCTTTGTAATATATAAAAGTTAAGTTGTTATGTTATTTTTTGCAATAGTAATGTGGTGGTTTGTGCTTGGAACTATCTGGCATCTATATAAGATGAGTAAGGGATAAAAAGGGGTCAAATATATTGTTTTTTTTATAAATAATTAGTTATTTTTATTCAGAAGGTAGGGGTCGAAATGGAGGAAAGTGGAGGTATGTGGGTTGTCTTTAACATTTATTTAATCAAATATCAAGCATTTTTTTACTTATTTATATATTATATTTACCTTCTACCCCTCCTACTACAACTCAAATACTAATAATTTAAAACTAAATATAAATTAAAATATAGTTTATCTTATGTCAATTAAAAAAAATCAAATACAAATGATTTGAAAGCGAAATATAATAGTAATAAAGATAAAAATAAACAGCCGCGAATAAATATAAATAAATATTCATAATTGTTAAATTCTTTTTGGATTTTTTCTTGCATTTTCAGAAAATACTGGTAGACTATATATGAGGGTTATGCCCTTGTTTGTTGTTCGTTCATCATAGCTAACTCTCCCGCTGTCGTGGCGGGGGGGTTTTTTTTATTAAAATAATGTGTTGACATTAATGAAATAAGTGGTATATTATAAATATGAAAGCAACACTATTCATCCTAACCGCGTTGTTCACACTTAATGTTATTGGTGCTGAACGCGCCCCACTCCCCGTTCGCGAAACACCTGAAAAGGTAGAAGCGAAAGTTGACCCACTAGACTCCCTTAATCAAGCCATTGCGAAAGCAAAAAAGGCAAATAAGCTGGTTCTTGTAGTTATCGAAACTCCAAATATTAGTCATGCAGAACTTAATCCTTTTGGAGTAGGCCCAGCTAGTTTGACATCTGTTCTTGTTAAGTCAGCTATTCTTGATAATAATAGATTTAATAAGTTTAAAGATGATAATCTTATTTCTTTAACAGTAGATTCTAATAGCCCTGTTGCAAATAAGCTCAATCTATCTCACCCTAATCTTGTACTACTTGATGGTGAAGGTAAGGTATTAAGAAATGATACTACTAAATATAAATGGATGGTAGATGGTAAGGAGTCATGGATGCAACTTACAAATATGAATGTAAGTGGATTAATTAAAAATTATTCAGAACATCTCCCCAAAGTTAAAGACAAAAGTGCCAAATAATAGGTACTGTCTTAATATAGCCCTTCGACTCTAACAGGTTGGAGGGTTTTTTAATTGTAATACTCATACCGCCGAATAAATATTAATAATTATTTGAGTATTTTTGCGTTTTTTATTGTTATAATGATGATTTTGAATGTAATTATTATATAGAAGCAATTTTAATATATTTTAGAGTTGCATTTTATGAAATAACCCTTACTATGGAGGTACTATGAGCGAACTAATGGCAAAACTATATGAAAAGGCTTGGAACGAAATCGTAAGCAACCAACCAGATTGGAAAAAGAATATTATTATTAATAATTTTCCTTATGATGATCCTTCTGATAAGCGCGTTGCTGACGACGTAGTGAAAGAAGCTATTAGGTTAGCGGAGAGGTGGGAGAGGGAGAAAGCTCCAAAGACCACCACTGAATCTCCATTTTAGACAAATGAAAACTAATAAACTGCATCCCAAATATTGGGACTTCCACAAAGAAATATACTTCAAAGAGCTTGATAGTCTCGACCATGAGATTAGAGAGATTGTAATTGACAAACCAGAATCCAATACAGCTATTAGATTCAACGATAAGGTAGATAGACTTATACAAGACCAAATTGTTAAAAGTGATTCTTAAACTATTTTAAATTATTTTTAACTATTTATTGATTAGGGGTTGACTTTCTTAAAAAACCTGTTATATTAAGAGTATGGCAAGAGGAAAGACAAAAGGTGCGGGGAGTTTCGTTCAAGTAAACCTACGCGAACTCAACCGCGTTCTAAAAGAAGATGCTACTGTTATCGTATCGCGCAGATTTGCAGAGACGCTATCTTTGGATACTGAAAATTTTGCTGCTACCACCACCAACATCGAAGCTCAAACTCCAGTTAAAGTTAAGACTGAAGAACTTGAGCCTGTTGCGGAGGTGAAGGTAACAAAAGATAACTGGTAAGAAAGCTATTAACATAAACAACCTACTATGAAACAACCTAACAGATTCCCGCATATCGTGGGCCAAGATGCTGCCAAGCGTAAGCTCGGTTTTCACTTGGATAACTATCAAGCGTCCAACGTCATTCCACACCTATTGTTTATTGCACCAAAGGGTTGCGGTAAGACTACCTTGGCTAAAGCAGCAGGGCAGAACCTTATGAATGATGAGACGGGCAAGCCAAAGACGTTCTTGGAGATTAACTGTTCTACTCTCAAGTCCGTTCCTCAATTTATCAACCAAGTTGTTGTACCCCACATTCACGACAAGGAAGTGACCGTGTTGTTCGACGAATCGAGCGAACTGCCCAAGAGCGTTACTATGATGCTCTTGACCGTGTTGAATCCGAATCCAGAGAATCGCACCACATTTTCTTTCGAGGATTATGTGATGGATTTTGATTTTAGGCGTCAGTCCTTTATGTTCGCCACCACCGAAGCACACAAGATGTTTCATGCTTTGATTGATCGTTGTGACCGTATTGATTTGGAGGAATACACATACGATGAGCTTGGTGAGATTATGCAGCGCAACCTTGAGTCTATCGAATTAGATTGTGACCGTGATCTTCTTGGTGAGATTGCTCCCGTTCTCCGTGGCAATGCTCGCGCAGCGCAGAAGATGGCGCAAAACATGAAAAGCTATTTACAACGTAAAAAGGCAAACAAGTTCGTAAGGAAACATTGGGACGATCTTAAACACGCTCTCGGTATTCTTCCTCTTGGCTTGAATCGCATTGAGATTCAGATACTCCGCGCACTAGCAGAGAAAAAGGAGTCGAGCCTTACCAACCTATCTGCAAAGACGGGGTTAACCGTACAGTGTATCCGTCAGGACTTTGAATTATATATTCAGAAGCATAACCTAATGGAGATTAACACTGGTGGTCGCTCACTCACTAGCGTTGGACACAACTACCTTAAAGCATTAGATGAAGAGGAGGAATAATAAATATCATCTAAATAAATAATAGTTTAATAGTAGGCAAATAAATACCAGACAAATAAATAATAGCTAAATAATAAATAAAGTCCCATCTGTAACAGGGTGGGATTTTTTTGTGAGTAAGTTTTTGATTTTTTCGCTTGTAACTTGGTAAAAAATGCGCAGCAGCGACCATGCCAACTTACTCAAGAAAGTTATTCACAACCATTGACAAAGTGACTTTTATGGGGTATATTATACCAATGACAACGCAAACCACATTTGAGCCTTGCAACCAATGCGGGAATGATGCCTTACTGTTAGAGGGTAATGGCGGCGCTTGCCTGTCCTGCCTGTTCCCTACTCCACCCAAGGAGCCTTTTGGGGTTATAGAGGGGTGCGAGTGTGAACATTGTAAGAAAGAAAATGCAAGAAAGTGAGGTTTACCGCTTGACTTTTCTGAAATGTGTGTTATATTGTTATTAGTAAGAGAGAGATAAACAACTAAACGAAAGACTAAAAAATGCCTATTACAGCAAACCAAAAAGTGAATGATGGATTTGACTACCGCGTGAAGCAAGTTGAAGTTCCGCATCCCGAAACCGGAAACAAGTCCGGCTATTTTATGAACATCCGCGAGGATAACGATGAGATTCTGGGCTGGACAAGTGACCGTTACGGCCTTGTGCAAAACGGTGATTTACTTGACCGCGCCGACAAGGCTTTTGAGGATCGCGGTATCGACGTTACTCGCAAGGTTATCATAACCGAAGGCGGGGCAAAAATGCGAGCGCAGTACGACCTTTCTGGTGATATGTTCCGCGCTGATGTTCCCCAAGTAGGCGACACTATGGCTTACCGTCTCACCGCCCAAAATTCGTTTGACCGCTCGCTGCGTGTGTCTTTCGCCTTGGGTCTTATGCGGTTGGTTTGCACCAACGGTATGACCACAATGGAAAAAGAAGTGGAGATGGTCAAAAAGCACTCCACACAAATCCGCATTGGCGACATCATCAGCGATGACGCTCTGGACGGTGCGCTTGCCAAGTTATCCAACAGCGTAAACGTGTATGGTCGCCTCGCTGGTGTTTCTTTGGAGCAGGAGCAGGGCTTGAACATTCTGCAAAACCTTGCTAACGCCAAGGTGATTTCTGAAAAGGTTCGCGAGTCCATCGCACTTATCTGGAACAACCCAACCCACGAAGAGGACAAGGATCGCAACCTGTACAACCTTAACAACGCCGTGACTCAACACATGACTCACGAAGTTGCTGACGAGCGTTTTGAGTACGCTAACCGCGTGACCACTAACGTGCTAAAGCGTTTTGATATGGCAGCGCGTAACAAGGGGCGTTTGGAAAAACTCTGGACTCCCGCCAAGTCCAACGCTGTTGTAGTTGTAGCTGAATAAGTTCCGTTTGTTGTTCATCGCCCCCCGCTAGTCGGGGGGATTTTTTTTGTCCACAAGTTATCCACAACGAGTAACTTGGCATGCGGCGTGCGGCAGCTTTTGTGCCAACTTACTCAAAAAAAGTTATTCACAATGGGTTGACAGATTCGCATTTGTGTGTTACATTGTTGTATGAGGCGCAGAAAGAAAGCAAAACGCATTCGCGGTAGAGTCAACAAAGATGGCTTGATGGGCAGCGCGTCTCGCGTCCACCGCGCAAAAAAAGGAAAAGGGTCTTACAAAAGAAGAAAAAAACACCGTCGCCCCCTTGACAAGTAGGCGTTTGTGTGTTATATTGTACTAACAACGAACGAAAAGCTATGAAACTTATTTATCAACCACTTGGAACATCCTCTCTCGTAGGAATTGAAACCAACGACGAAACCGAACGAACAGAGCAGTATTGGTCGTTCTGGAACCACGGCGCAACGTCAGGTAAGCTTCACGAGATGAGCGAAAACTTTCATTACATAACGACCAGTGACGAAAAGTTGGAGCGTTATTTTCTTAACTCCTCTTTTCATTTACTTTTAAACAAGTTCCCCGAAAAGTATAAGGGCATAAAAGGCGGCGTTATGGAGGACGCGAGAAAACTTGCCAAACGTAGGTTTGAAGAATTAAAGGAAAACACCGAAGTTTTTTATTCCACCTCCCTTGTCAATTATGACTATTCCGTTTCCAAGAGTGAATCTCTTGTTGTGCAACTCGATGGCATTGCTAACGATGAGGAAGCGTGGAAAAGTAAAGCTGTTGAAACCTTACAGTCTACTTCAGCGAAACGCCTTGGGTGACTTGACAAAACCAACAACCTGTGTTATATTATTATTATGAACAACAACCTACTAAAGTTTGGAGATCCGAACGCTAAACTAAAAAAAATGCTTAAGAAGTTAAAGCTTAAGCTTAAAACCTTCACACTTCCCGCAGGGCATACTTGCCCCGGTGCAAAAGATTGTCTTTCCAAGTCAGATAGAATTACGGGCAAGGTTCAAGACGGGGACGAAACTGTGTTTCGCTGCTTTATGGCAAGCGCAGAAGCTCGCTCTCCGTCTTTGCGTAAACTTGTTTGGCATAACTTGGATTTGATTCGAAGCACCATGACAAACGCGTGGCGATACAAGCGCGACAAGGTGCAAGCCTTGGCGGATCTCATATGCGAGTCACTTCCAAAAGATTTTGACATTATGCGCGTTCACGTTGGCGGCGATTATTTCAGTAAAGACTATCTGAAGGCGTGGGTAGAAGTAGCGACACGCAATCCCGACAAGATTTTTTACTCCTATTCAAAAAGCTTGCATTTCTTTGCGGATGTTGCGAGACCAGAAAACCTTGTGTTAACTGCTTCTCGTGGTGGCAAGCATGACGAATTGATTGACCAGCACGGATGGAAAGAGGCTCTCGTTGTTTACAGCGAACAAGAGGCAGAAGAACGTGACTTGGAAATTGACCACGACGACACCCACGCGGCATTTGGACACGAAAACTTTGCTCTATTGATTCACGGAACCCAACCAAAAGGTAGTGCGGCGAGTGTCGCTCTATCTGCAATCAAAAAAGCAAACAAACAAAAAACCCTCTAAGAGAAAGTAAAGATATGGAAGTCATCGCCATTATGTCCGTGGTTACAGTCGGGGCAATCTTATATAAAATGAGGAGCAAAATGTAATGAAAGCGGACACACTAAAGGAAATAACAATCATGGGAAGAAAAATTTTTCTTGACACTAACAATCATGAAATAGTCTTTCCCGAACCCTACCAAGAAGAAGAAATAGAAATGTTGGCCTATTATCTAATAGAAGAGGGATTTATTCCCCGCGAATAAAATCCCCACCCCCGTGAGTAACTTGGCACGGGGCGTGCGGCAGCTTTTATGCCAACTTACTCAGTTTCGTAAAAACGACGAATTTTGCATCGGAGAAAACACCCCTTTTCACGAAACTTAAAAGTGACTATCAACTGTTGCCGATCAAAAAGCCTCTATAATGAGCGACAAAATGATTTGCCAATCACAGATGAGCGACAAACAATTAAGGTAATTAAATGCGATTAATTAGGGTAATTAAAAAAAAGTTAAAAAACCATTTGACAGATGGGGGTTTGTGTGTTATATTGTATTAGTTCTTTGAGAGAGATTTAGTTCTCCGAAAACCTACGCTTGACGCGGCAAGGCCATGTTTGGGGCAAGACCCCTTGGTGCGACCAAGACAAGAAAACAGCGTGATGATTAGGAGGACAACAATTTATGTTGGTGAGACTGGAAGTATTCGGTTATAACCTCTGACGCACGGTTACCGCCCCATCACGGGTATCGGGCCTACAAGGCGTTAAGTACCGCAATACCGCCCGTGGCTGAAAGCCCCTAGTGGAGATGCATTGAAACTAGACGGTGACACGATAGGGACGGGGGAGGGTTCGAGCCCCTCACACCAGCAGCAATTTACCCTCGCCTCAACCGGACGCAGATAAGTAATCCTTCTGTCGGCAATGTGGAAAGCCGTGGCGAGGTAACAAGACCAGAAAGGAAAAAGGTAACTGGAGCGAGTAAGAAACCTAAACGCGGTTAAGCGGCCAACCAGAATAAACTTAAGTGGTCGTGGGTTGGGATGCACCCTCACAAGAAGCATCTCACAATTTAAAAAGTTATTAACAACCCTTGACAAACCATCGTTTATGTGGTATATTGTAACAATGAAAACGGAAAGTATCTACAAAGTAACAATGGTTGACGGCCCACAAATGTCCATAATCCCCATCAAGGCTTACGATGAGGCACACGCTACACGCATAGCTCGCACAATGAATCTTGGGTTAGTCGTTCGGGTGGAGTTTTCTTGCCACGATGACTACGAATAAAAAAGTTATTAACAACCCTTGACAAAGTGACGTTTATAGGCTATATTGTATCAAGATGAACGCAAAAGAAACAATCAAGTTATTCAAACGTGAAGTATATCGCAACCTTCGCTACCGTGACGAACACGTTTACTCCGTGCGTAAGGATGGCCTTGTTGAGGGTACTGCCCTGTGCGTTGTGATGGATGGCACTACCAAGTACCCTGTGAAATTTGCCGTGGGTGACAAGGGCTGTCAACGTGTGCGTGATGAAGAGCGTAAGAATGTCCATGCTGTGATTCGTGGTTGCATGATTAACGCTGTGTGGCGTTACGATGACATGGATGCGTTTGAATTGGGCTGGGCCAATGATGCAGCCAAGGAAATGAAGCAGCGTGAGATGGATGAGCGCGAGGGGTACGAGTGGATGGAAGTCACTTACAACCCTTACAAGTATCGCACCTTCGTGAGTATCGACACCAATCCATTTCGCCAGACATTCAACGATGTCACGGGTGTCATAGAGAATGTTATCGAACCAATCTTTACCGCTCGCAAGGTGATTATCACAGATAAGGTGTGGGCACAAGTTCAGACGCCAGAAGCGCAAGAATCTAATTGACAACAAAAAAAAGAGTGCTATAATTAAAACATAATGAAAACCTACAAAACATATCAAGCTCGCAACGCGGTCAAGGCCGCGCAAGTCACCAACCACATCATCGCCCAAAAGAAATTGGGCGTGGCGCATGAGACTGCCAAGGCAGAGGCTTATCGCCTTTTCCAAATCAAGGCAGCTTTGCCGATCTTGGTTCGTCACCTGACGGCCAAGTAAGTGGTAAACAACCTACACCCCACGCCGAGTAACTTGGCATGGGTCTTGCCGCAGTGTTTGTGCCAACTTACTCTGAAAAAAGTTATTCACAACGCTTGACAATTACATTCTTTGGTGCTATATTGTACTAATGAAACCGAGATTGATTAAACACGTAGACGGAAAAGGGCAAACCTTCGCAGTACACCAACATATCATCCTCAGTAATTTTTGGGAGTATTATCTTGGCGCACCAAACGAAAACGGAATTGCGTTTGGTTTTGTCATGGGCTTTGAAAATGAATGGGGTGATGTTGACATGAACGAGATTAAGCCCTACATCATCAGCCAAGCCAAGGGAACTGCACTTGATGAAGTAATGCCCCCCGCTGACTATGTGTGGGAGGATGAAGAAACTTATTAACAACCCTTGACAAGCACGGGTTTCCGTGCTATATTATAACAATGAAAGCGACACTTCAGATTAACATGGGTAATGCGGCTTTTGGCGAACGTCCCGCCACGGAATTGGCTCGCATCTTGAGAAACATGGCACAGGATGTAGACGAGCATTGCCTTCAGTATGCGGGTGATGCTGTTTTTGCTATCGACATCAACGGAAATTCTGTTGGTAAACTTGAGATTGTTGAGGACAACAAGAAAGTGAAACGCATGTACGGATTGGAGAATCATAACTATGACAACTAAAGAATCAAAACAAATTGACGCAATCCTAACGTGGGCAATCATTGCCAGCAACAGGGGCGCAGACAAGGGCGAACTATTAAGCGCGTTCGCGTTTGACGTTAACCTTATCCGCGAAGGCAAAGAACCAACGGCAACAAAGGAGTTAGTATAATGCAAACCATTGAATTAACTAGAGAAGAAACAAGGAATCTCATTGACGCATTGCTTGAATGGGAAAGAATTGTTGAGCCTAAAGAATTAGAACCCGATGAGGTTGGGCTAAACAATGAGCGTTATATTCTTTTGATGCAGAAGCTGATTGACGGATTAAGAGGAACCTCACCAGTTCCTTACCCTGAATTTAATTACAACGAAAAAAATGACAACTAAATTCGGCCCACTAACAAAAAAGTTTTGTAATGACCATCCACAGATGCGCTTGTTGCACCTATGCCCGACTTGTCACGAGACAGCAAGCAAAGAAGGAAGTGACGAGGATGATTGCCCCAAGTATTGCAAGTGTGATGAGGGTTGGCGACCACCCACCACCACGCCAGAAGACTTGAAACATAGAACATTCTAATGCGAATAAGAAAATAGGCTAATACTATATGAAATTCACAGATTTAAAATTTGATGACATCTCTGAAACGCATGGAGAAGGCGCGATTCAGGCGTATGTGGAATTGCCAAATGGCTATGACGTTTCTGTTGTGAAGCACAAGTTTTCATACGGCAGCGAAAAAGGTTTGTATGAGATTGGTGTATTCTTTAACAATCATATGGTTGACCCTGCTGATTGGGGTGATACCGTCAAAGGTTGGCAGAATGAAAGTGATGTACAAGATTGGATAAACGTCATTAAAAAGCTCTAACTCGACTTGACAAACAACCTATTTAGTGCTATATTGTATTATGAAACGAACCTACGACAAAACAGAAATCGCAGCATATATCACTGTCCTCTTTTGGATTAGCGCAGTAATTACTGCGTGGAGCATATCACATTAACCAACCTACTATTATGAACGAACCATTAACAGCAGAGCTAGTATCTATAAAGTTAACACCTCAAGAGTATAAGACTCTTATGAGCGAGGGCCAAGTAACCAGTGACCTTGATAGGATAGATGGATACCTCAGGGATAACGGCTTGGTGCTTGAGATACCTCAGGGGCCAGCATTCATTAACGGGCAATGGACATGACAGATAAAGAAGTACCAGACTTTTGTATTTTTCAAAATAGCAGAACACGTCAATCTGCGATATGGACTAAACAAGTTGGTTGGCGCAATTGTCAGCCTGACGAATATCTTGCTATTGCCGTGGTAGCAGACCTCTTGAGGAATTCGCCAAACGTTAAGGCGACGATGAAAGATATCTCAAAAATTTTCATACCCCCCGAAGGCTATGATTAGTAACTTGGCATAGAAGCTGCCGCAGCCATCGTGCCAACTTACTCTGAAGAAAGTTATTCACAACCCTTGACAAACAACTTAACCTGTGTTATATTGTATCTAATGAAAGACGAAAATCAACTTCCTGAAATCCCCAAGCGCATCTATGTAGGCGGAGAACCAGCCCCAGATCCTATGTCTCCTTATTGGAACGATTGGGCAGCAGTAAACCCAACGCCAGCAGCAAAAGCTCTTGGTAAGATTAACCTAACCGAGCGTCTTGCAAAAAGCATTAAAGGGATTACAACAGGGGCTCAGCCTGTGAATAACTTTTATCAAGAAAGCCATTGACAAACGGCTCCTTGTGTGTTATATTATACCCATGATTAAGAACGGTAAAGTCCAAAACGTAGTTCCCACCACCCGCAAGCAGAATCTCGCAGCCGCCAAGGCTTGCGATGACCACTACACAGCTTGCAGCTTGTTT
>CEVA01161178.1_pt1 | contig 18069 bp, 17 predicted proteins | sample 361521 | NCBI WGS metagenome assembly CEVA01 (sample SAMEA2622823, study PRJEB7988) | marine metagenome | isolation source: saline water (ENVO:00002010), including
TTGGCCCCCAAAAAGAGAAGACCTTGAGCAGGTGCTGGCCGAATGGGTTCCCTCATTCGGCTTGAGAAGGCACATGTATTCGGTTGAGATTGCCGTTCGCGGATATGCAGAAAGGCACAATGAGGACCCTGAAAGTTGGGGGGCTGTTGCCCTATTCCATGATTTGGACTATGAGCAATACCCCACAGAGTCAGACCACCCATACAAGGCAGTCGATTTCCTCAAAGGGCAAGGTTGGCCGGATTGGGCATTGAGGGCGATACTGTCACATGCGGACTACACCGACATACCTAGGGAGAGCATGCTGGAGAAGGTCCTGTATGCCTGCGATGAGATCACGGGCCTGATTGTCGCAACAGCCTTGGTTAGGCCTGACAAGGACATCAAGAGCGTTAAGGTCAAGAGCGTGAAGAAGAAATGGAAGCAGAAGTCTTTCGCTGCAGGCGTCAACCGCGATGATGTCATCAAGGGCTGTGAGGATCTCGGTGTCGACCTGTGGGAACATGTTGGCTTTGTCCTGGAATGCATGCAGTCTGCATCAGTGCTTTTGGAGTTGGATGGAAATGAACCTGATAGTTAGGCAGGTATTGGAGCTTTTGCTCATTGTGGCATTGTTTTATGTGTCAAAATCAAGCGGAACGACAAATGGCCTATTGGGAATGATGGTCGGTCTTTGCTTGGGCTATTCCGTCTATTTGGGTTTGCAGAGCGGTGATTCAAGCATGTTCAAGCTCAAGAAGTCTTCCCTGAAGCTTTTCCCCCTGTTTTTTGCAATTTTGGGCTTTTTTCTAGGTTTTTTTTAGATTTCAGGGTTATACAGAGGGGAAAAATGCATTTGCCCCTTGACAAACCGTATTTTCTTAGGCACAATACTTATATCTTAATTACCTCTGGAGGGTTAAATTTATGACATATTCACACGATAACGCTAAAGGAACTTGGTACCTACACGGTAAGCAGGTTAATCTTAAAGGCGGACGAACACAACAGATTTACTGGTTCGCAAAAAGCGAAGGCGCAAATGCATGTGACATGCCAAGCGGCTACGTAGTTACAGAGTCAGCAAGAACTGGACTTCCTCTTCTAAAGAAAGGTTAGTTTTAAGTTTACATAATTGCGGTGGTTAACGCCACCGCAATAAATTCTTTTTTCATTTATTCACTTGTTTTCGGGATGTAGCGCAGCCTGGTAGCGCGCTGCGCTGGGGGTGCAGAGGTCGGAGGTTCGAATCCTCTCGTCCCGACCATTTTTTTATCTTAGGATGTACGTATTATGAAAACAATACTCATCTTTATTTTTTTTCTGACTGCAAGCAGTTTTGATCTCAAAGCGAATCTGGAATCTGCCCCAAGCCTGATTACCAAAAGTTTCACGACTTCATTAGGCGATGAGGGTCATCTCTGGGAGGTTTCAGGATTACCCGTAGACGATTCAAAGCCCGTTATTTTCCTTATAGGCGGATTGAGAGGCGATGAGCCTTATTCAGTTGCTGCAATAGAGCATTTCATGATCAATCTTGATCAGGATTATAGAAACGGTGATGATGATGCTGTTGAGCTTTTGAGCAGGGTTACCTTCAGGGCTATTCCAGGATTAAACCCATCAGGCCTGAAGCTTGCTGCAGGCATTCCGGCAATGTTCCCGTGGAATGGTGTTTCCTGGGATGATGATGGCGATGGATTCAAGGATGAAGATCCACCTTTTGACCTTAATGGTGATGGAGTGATTGGTTCTGTCAGAATAGAGAAGCCTTGGGGAGAATGGAAAGAAGTATTGTCAAAAGACGATTTAGAAATAACAAAAATGAAAAAAGCTGACTTCGTAAAAGGAGAGAAAGGTGGATGGATACTTCGTGACATTGAAGGTGATGACTCTGATGGAGATGGCTTATACGGAGAGGATGGATTGGGAGGAATCTCATTGGACAGGAATTTTCCTTACAACTGGCAGTTCCCCTACTCCAATTCTGGCGGAGGCCCTTTTGCTGTTAGTGAGAGTGAAGTAAAGTTTGTTGTAGATGAATTGCTGGTTTCCCCTGAGGTTGCATTTATTGTTAACGTTAGAGATCTAGGAGCAGGCATGGCTTATCCGATGAGTAATGAATCTTCTGATAAAACCCCTCAAAAAGACAAGAAGATATTTGAGGCAATTGGAGAAAGGTTTAAACAACAAACACCTTATGAGTCATTCTTCATGGCTAAAGATGGACCTGAATCATGGTCCAAGAAGGGAAATTTTTTGGATTGGGCTTACGCGGGTTTGGGCAGGTGGTCAGTTTCTGTTGGATTATGGGGCTTGCCAAAAGAGCATGAGGAAACTGGTGAGTTAATTTTTGAAAAAGCATGGCACCAGGTTTCAGAAAAAGAATGGTTTGATGTTGTTGGTTACCAGGATTGGACAAGCTACAAAGAGGGGGAAGAATCCTCAGGATGGCCAATTTATGGCAGAAGCAGGATTCCAGATGGCGAAACAAGATTGACAGGCATTCTCGATAGTTGGCTGAAATCCTTGGTTGGGGAATTGCCGATTCTCAATATAGCTATTGAGGAATCTGAAAGGCTAGGTTCAGAAACTGTAAAAGTTAAATTGAGAGTATGGAATAGTGGTTTGTTGAGTACGGATTCAGACATGTCATCGCGAATCAGGGAATCATCAAATGTTTGGGTTCGTTTTCCTGAAAGTGATTCAATGCTGGTTGTAGGCTTGCCGCAAATTAATTTAGGTTCATTTGCACCTGGAGAAAGCAGATCTTGGGAGTGGGTCATCAAAGGCAGAGAGAAAATTGAAGTATCGCCAACACACCCCAGGTCGTTTGTCAATTCTTTAACAATTGACCCAAAGGAGATTAAATAATGAAGTTTTTTATGTATTTTTTGATTTTTACCCTATGTGCTTTCACTCCTCCAAGGACAATTGAGCCCAAAGTGAATATTGATTTTTCAACTTATTATGATTATGAGGAGATGAGGGATATATTGATAGATCTAACAGATGCTTACCCGGAGCTTTTGACCCTTGATGTTATGGGAAAAAGTCGTGAAGGCAGGGATATATGGGTCGTTACAGTAAATAATCCTTTAACAGGTGAGCATTCATCAAAGCCAGCAATGTATATTGACGCTAATACACACGGCAATGAGATACAGGGAAGTGAGATTTCAATTTTTACAATTTATTATCTGGTGACAAGATTCAACAAGGATGAATGGGTAACACAGTTATTAAATGATTATTCTTTTTATATTGCTCCAACCGTTAATCCGGATAGCCGGCATAGATTTTTTCACGAACCTAACACTCCACACAGTCCAAGGCAGAACATAAGACCTTTTGACAATGATAGAGACGGTTATTTTGACGAAGATGGTCCTGAAGACCTGAATGGAGATGGTGAGATCACGCAAATGAGAAGAAGAAGCATTTACGGCAATCAGGTATCCTCAATTGATTCCAGGGCGATGGATGGCAAGGAGTTTGATGCCTATGGCGAATGGGAGGTTTTCTGGACGGAGGGCATTGATAACGATTCTGATGGATCAATCAATGAAGATGGCCTTGGAGGTGTAGATTTAAACAGGCAGTGGCCTTGGGATTGGGCTGCAGATCATAAGCAATATGGCGCAGGTCCATACATGCTTTCGGAACCAGAAGCATATGTGACAGCTGCTTTTATTCGTAAACATCCAAATATTGCAGCTGTGCAAAGCTACCACAACGCAGGAGATATGATTTTGCGCCCTCCAGGCACCAAGGAATCTTCCGAAAGAGGATTGTCTTCAAAAGATAAAAGAGTTATGGATTTTATGGCTGAAAGAGCTAAGAATTTTCTTCCTGATTATGAGTATCTTGAGGTTTACAGTGGGCTTTACCCTGTTAGTGGCGGTTTTTTTGATTGGACATATGGTGAATTGGGCATTTTTTCTTTTACGAATGAGTTGTATAGTTTCAATCCTGATTATGATGGCGATGGGTATTCTTCACAGGTAGAAAAATTGAAATGGAATGATGAAGTTGCTCACGGATCGTGTTTTGCTGACTGGGAACCTTATAACCATCCAGAACTTGGTGAAATTGAAATAGGCGGTTGGAAATCTTTTTGTACCAGGATGCCTTTACCGGATGAGCTTTTTGATATGGCAATGCAGAATACATTATTCACACTTATGCATGCTTCATTCATGCCAAAGGTTGAGTTTGGAGAAATGGAGATTGTTGAGATAGACAGAAATCTTTGGAGGGTTGATGTCCAGTTGAAAAACGTATCAGCAATGCCAACAGCTTCATCACAAGGCGTTAGAAGTGGTTATGCTCATTCTGACAAGATTTGTCTAGAAGGCGCCGATTTGTCGATTGCTGGAACTAGAGAAAAGAATTTAAGACCCGGTCACAATCTTCATTTAATTGCATCACAGTTTGAAACCAGGGACAATTGTGCCCATATCGGACATGTTGATTCATATGGCCAAAAATGGGTAACAATGTTTGTTGAGGGCAAGAGAAACAGCAAGATAAACATGATTTTTTCTGCACAGAAAGCAAAATCTGTTAGTTTTAAATTCAATCTAAAAGATTAGTTTTATTTGTAAACAGGCAGTTCTCTGTATTTTTCAAATAGGTAGTCTTGTCTTGATTTTAGATCTACCCAATTGCCGCCAACCATCAAGGAGTTCAGCCTACCCTTGTATTCAAAAGGATGATCTGTCCAAAGTGCTATATCTGCCCTCATGCCTTTTTCAATTTTTCCTGAATAGTCATTAAGCCCTAGTGCAGTAGCTGGATTTTCAGTTATCGCTGCCAGTGCATCACCTTCAGATAAGCCATTTGCCCAAGCGATGCCAGCCTTAAAACGAATTCTTTGAAGGTTGTGTGAGCTGAATGCAGAAAAAATAACATTAACCCCATGTTCAGCCATTATCTGACCATTTTTCAATGTTGCTCCCATTGAATCAAAGCCACCTAGAAGATTTGCCTCACTGTCTATCAGCACAGAATATTGACTTTCAGCAATCTCTTTAGCGACTACCCATCCTTCATGTACGCCTTGAAGTATTAGTTTCATACCCCATTCTTTAGCAATTTTTATTACATCTAGAATTGATTTCGCATCAGAAACCGAGACAAACACAGGAATATCTCCGTTAAAAGCTTTAGAAAGAACTTCAAGCTCCTCAAAAGGTAGGGATAGTGTGTGTAGTTCACCTATAGAGAATTTTTCTGAATTATTCATATAAAAGTCAGCATCCTCTTTCCATTTTTTCCAAAGTTCTTTACCTTTTGAGCCACCATTCCAAGGAAGAGATATTGACTGCACATCACTACATTTTTCAGCATACCCCGGAATTTTTTTGCTGTCTGAAAGGCAAACAATTCCATTTAGGCCGCTTCCCCTTATTAAAGCCAAGGCCACACCGCCCCTTCTTGCTAACTTGACATGACTTGCATCAGGTTTGAAATCATCAATATTATTTTTACCGAACCCCCTTTCTTCTTGTATGCCTGCTACTGAAGAGGCTGTATGGTTATGGGAATGACCATGACTGTGAACGGATTCAAGATCCATAATATCAGAACCGCTTATTGAAGGCAGTCCTATTGATGTACCGATATCGAAAAATCCAACAGTCGCAATTAACCCATGTCCATCTTTGACAACATATCCTTCTGGGTTTTTTTCCTGCCATCCAACATGGCTGCTTTCAGAAACACTTTCGATAAGGCCGTTTTTAATAAGTATTACTGCATTTGGAATTTTCTCGATACATCTTCCAGAAGAAGCACCTGCACATTCTTCAGTCCCAATCCAAGCTTCGACATTCTGAATAGCAATTTTGTTTTCAAACTCCATAATGACCTGAGAGATCCATGTCAAATTAAAAAAAGAACTAAATAGCAATATTAAAGCATTCATTCCATACTCCTGTCAAATGTCCATTGCCCTGTTTCAAAATCACTCCAACTAGAGAAACCTTTGGTGATATCCCACATTATTTCACCATCTATGATTGTCATTTCCGACAAAGCTTGAATAGATAGAGGATGATGGCTCCATATAACCAAATCGGCCATTTTTCCAACTTTCAAGCTTCCTGTTTGTTCATGTATATCTAAACCCCAAGCTGCATTGTATGTAAACCAATCAATAGCCTCTTCTTCCTTTATGTTTAAACCTTTTTCAATAGCTTCATAATAGATTTGGGCTGCGCGCTGATTGAGCCTTTGTATGTCGATCGCACTGTCGCTATGAATAATTACATTTACGCCTTCAACATGAGACAAGCCTGGTCCAGCCGTTGTAGCGTCATATGCTTCATATTTGAAACCCCACCAGTCTGCCCAAATACCAACGCCTGTATTGTTTTTCGCCAAGACATCTCTTATTTTGTACGATTCAATAGCGTGATGGAAAACCCTCAAATGCCAATTAAATTCATGTGACAGGTCTATCATATGCAGCAGATCATCAGCCCTATAGCAATGAACCTGAGCCAAAATTTCGCCGTCCATTAACAGCATCATGGTCTCCATGGTTAAATCTCTTGAGGGGGGATTTGGCTCTTCTCCTTGTTGTTTTTTGCTCCATTGTTCCCATTCTTGTTCCCATTTTTTCCAGTTTTTTGAATACTCAACAGCATTGATCCAAACCTGTCTGTTGCGATAAAGGTTGCCCATTCTTGTTTGGGGGCCACCCCTATCTCCATAAACCCTTTTAGGATTTTCTCCACATGCCATTTTTAGGCCATCTTTAGCTCCGGGAAACCTCATATCCTGCGGTGTTAATCTTGGGTGTAGCTTCAGGGTTGCAGCACGTCCACCTATAAGGTTTGCAGAACCAGGAAGCACCTGAATTGTTGTTGTGCCCCCAGCAACAGCTCTTTCAATGGCTATATCTTGTGGCCAAAATGCATGTATGGTTTCAATGCCAGCTGTCACAGGGTTAACCATCTCATTGCCATCACTGTGTGCTGCTGGTCCAGGATTGGCATATACGCCCATATGAGAATGGATGTCAATCATTCCAGGCGTTATGTATTTGCCTTCAGCATCGATAATAGTGAAATTATCATAAATTTCCCCAGCAAAGCTTCCCTCTCCAATCGAATGAACAAGTCGATCTTTTAAAAAAATCCAACCTTTTTCAATAACTAATCCTTCGCCTTGGAATATTTTTGCATTTTCTATCAGTATTGGATTTGCATCATTTGCAAATTTAAGTTCACCCCTGATTTCTATCCATGGAGGTTGGACTTCAGCAACTGCTTCTTTTTCTTTGGAGAAAAGATTCCCTACTCCAAGAATAACAGCTAAAAAGATTCCCATCTACATTGATTCTATTTACAATCAAACAAAGAATGACTCTTCTTTTGTTTGATATTGATGGAACGTTGATGTTAACCGGTTTCGCTGGTGTAGATGCTTTTGAGCATTCGGTGAAGAAAATGTACAAAAAGTCTCCTGGAAGTATTGATTTTGCAGGTGGTTTAGATTCAGAAAATGCAAGAGCTTGGATATCTGGCATAGGAGAAAATCCAAGCAGTAAAGATTTGAGAATTTTTAAATCTTATGTTGAAGAAAGAATGCCAACCTCTTTGAAAAAATGTCAAGGCAGTGTTTTACCTGGCGTTTTTCCATTATTGGAAAAATTGAATGAATTGAATATTTGTTATGGCTTGCTTACGGGTAATTGGGAAAAAACAGGAAGGATGAAGTTGGATTTTTATGGATTAAACCATTTTTTCAGATGGGGAGCATGGGCAGATGATGGTTCAACTCGTGAAGAATTAGTCCCTGTTGCCTTACAGAAAGCAAAAGAAAATGGTTGGAAAGAGACCCAAAACATATGGGTTATTGGCGATACTTATAGGGATGTTGAAACAGCTCATGCGAACAATGCAAAATGCCTAGCCGTAATGACAGGATGTCACAATGACAAGATCAAACAAAGACTTGTTCAATCTAAACCGGATATCCTTCTCGAAAATCTTTCCGATACAGATGGGATAATTGATTTAATTAGTTGAATTAGAATTCATCTTTGTTTTATGTTAGTAGGGGGAGGTTTTTATGAGCGACAATCGTCATAATGAAGTTCATACAGAGAAGTTCTTTGCAGGAAGAAGAACTTATTATGTAGATGTAAAAAAAACATCTACCGGAGATAAATATTTAAAGATTACCGAAAAAAGGAAAGAGGAAGGCCGAATTGACCGTTTTTCAGTTTTTATCTACGAAGAGGATATGAGTAAATTTATTAATGCCCTGGATGCTTGCAAGGATCATTTTGACTTGAATAAGGTTTTTGTCAAGGATGAAAACGATTCATATTAAAATTCAAGAATATATTTTTTAAAAGGAGGGTTGGCCGAGTGGACGAAGGCGGCGGTCTTGAAAACCGTTAGGCGGGCAAACCCTGTCTCGGGGGTTCGAATCCCTCACCCTCCGATTTTATAAGCATGATTAATCTTTTAATTGTTTTTTTAAGTTTTTTAAACCCAATAGATTCTTTTCTTTCAAGAGGTGAGAACACTGACTCGAACATGGTTGTTTTTTTAGAAAATTATCAGGTTGACAAAAATGATCTAAACAGATTCCACAACCTTGTTTTTAGTGATTTTTACCTTGAGCGGTTTGAGAGCTTTCAACAAGAATGGCATCAAAAGATGAACTCGATTGATTTCGATTCTCTTGACAGGGCGGGAAAGGTTGATTTTATTCTTTTGAAAAATTACATTCAGCATGAGTTGGATGTTGTGAAATTCAAAAAAGAAGAGAACAAAAAGATGAAAGATTTCTTCATTTTCATTGATGACATACTTTACCTAGAAGAAAACAGAAGATCAATGCTTGAGGTTGACCCAAAAGAGTCAGCGAAAATATTAATGAGAGTTCAAGAAGCAATAGAGTCAAAAAAAGAAGAGCTAAAAGGTCTTGATCCAAGTGCTATAGATGCTGTTTTTGCAAATGAGTCTTCCAAAAAGCTCAATCAGTTAAATGGTGTTTTGTCAACTTGGTTTAATTATTACCATAATTTCGACCCTGAGTTTGATTGGTGGGTAGAGGAGCAATACAGAAAGACAAAGCAAGCACTAGAGGATTTTTCCTCTTGGCTCAGTGTTGAGATTGCAGGACAGCGAGGCAATGACGATGATCCGATAATCGGAACACCTATAGGAAGAGAGAAATTGTTATCGGAGCTTTCATATGAAATGATTGCTTATTCACCAGAAGAAATATTGGAAATTGCTGAAAGTGAATTTAAATGGTGTGAGGATCAAATGGACAAAGCATCAGAGGAAATAGGTTTTACAAACAGGAACGATGCTCTCGAGCATGTGAAAAATCTTTATGTTGATCCAGGAAAGCAGGATGATCTGGTGAACGCTCAAATGAATGAATCTTTGGATTTTTTAAAAAGTAGAGATTTAGTTACGATTCCAGCATTAGCAGAGGAATTTTGGAGACTGGAAATGATTAACGCTAGGTCCCAAAGATATTTCCCATTTGCTTATTACAGCGGACAGTCTATGGGTGTTGCTTTTGCAACATCAGAAATGGACCACAGTTCTAAATTACAAAGTATGAGAGGTAACAATATGCATTTTTCTCGCAATGTTACACCTCATGAATTGATTCCAGGACATCACTTACAAAGTTTTATCGCCTCAAGAAATAATACCCATAGGAGAATGTTTTATACTCCTTTTTATGTTGAGGGTTGGGCTTTGTACTGGGAGTTTAGATATTTTGATTTGGGTTGGGGTAACAGTCCTGAAGATGAAATAGGAATGCTTTTTTGGCGAATGCACCGAGCAGCCAGAATAATCACTACTATCAAGTACCATTTAAACCAAATGACAGCCAATGAAATGGTTGACTTTCTTGTTGATCGGGTTGGGCACGAAAGAGACAATGCAGTCAGTGAGGTCAGAAGGTATATTGATGGAAGCTATGGTCCACTTTATCAGTCTGGTTATATGTTAGGCGGAATCCAGATTCGAGAATTGCACAAGGAGCTTGTCGTAAATGGAACAATGACAGAGAAGGATTTTCACGACAATGTTCTTGTTGTAAATTCAATTCCTATAGAGATGGTGCGAATGTTACTAACAAAATTGGAAATAAAATCCGATTACAAGCCAGTTTGGCGTTTTTACGACTGATACCCTAATGGGGTATATGTTATTATTGAAAAAGGAGATTTTTTTTATGAATAAACCAATTGTTAGTTTTGTAGTTTTTATTGTTGCAATGTGGCAGCACGTTTATGGTCAGGGTCAAATCGATCAAGGTGGGCCTTGGTGGAATTTTGCATCTGTGGTTATTGCTTTATGGGCTTCAATTTGGTTGATATCAGTAAAAGCTTGGAATAAACAGTCTGTTAGACCTATTCCAATGCTTGAAATTTTATCCAGAGGTGTTTTGGCAATTGTTTTTGTTAAACACGGTATAGGCAAGGTACTTGCCGGACCTGGATTATCCGACAATCAGGAAATCATGTTTCTTGTTGGCTTAATTGAGGTTGGAGGAGCGTTAACATTATTGGTTGGACCAAAACAATTAAGAATGCTTGGTAGTTTGGGACTTGCAGCGATAATGCTAGGTGCAATTTTTAAGATACATTTTGAAGCAGGGTATTCAATGGGGCAAGGATGGGAGTACCAGTTCTTGCTTTTAGTGCTTTGTTGGCAGCTATATGTTCAGGCAGGTGGATGGTGTCTTGTGAACAGGCTACAGACAATAATACAAAATAATAATTGTGGTTGCACAAATAATGGAGACTGCTGTTCTTCAAAAGAGGTTTAATCATGGCAAAAGTGACTTATTTGATTAATGGAAAAAAAACTATCATTGACGTTCCTGTTGGTTCAAGTCTTGCTCAACATGGTATTGACAACGGCTTGGAGATAGAGCATGCCTGTGGATTTAATTGTAGATGCACGACATGTTGTACTAAAGTTAACAAAGGGGCCGATTTGCTAAGTGTAAAAATGGAGCATGAAAGCGAAAAGCTCGACATGAAAGGCATGCATGGCAATGAAAGACTGTCTTGCCAATGCGTTGTTGAGAAAGACGGTGAAATTGAAGTAGAGTTTGAAAGTTGGCACCAGAAAGAAGAAGAGGACAAAGGAGACACAGTGTTTATATGAAAAATATTTTATTAGTTTCAACCTCATTGAATCCAGGTTCAAGAAGTAGGAAAATGTTAAAGATAATTGAAGAAAAAATGCAAAATGTAGATTTGAATGTTGATTTTGTAGACTTGATTGATTATGAGTTACCATTTTGTGATGGCAGGCACCCTTTGTCTGAGTATGGAGAGCACGCTGTTAAATTAGACGAAAAGATCAAATGGGCAGATGCCTATGTGTTTGGCATGGCTGTTTATTGTTATTCGATTAGTGGTGTATTTAAAAATATGATTGATATATGTTGCGGCGGAATGGCCAATAAACCTTTTGGTATCGCTGCAGCATCTGGAGGAACAATGTCTTATATGGCTGTAGAGGACTTACAGAAAATTTTATCTTTTGAAGTGCGATCGATTGCTTATCCAAGAGTTGTGTTTGCTGCAAATGAACATTGGGACAAGGATGGAAAGAGAGACGAGGGTTTGATGGACCCCATCCCAGAAAGAATAGATGAATTCGTTGAATCTTTTTCAAACTTCATCAAAAAGATATAATTATCTATTCTTGGAGAGATGCCAGAGTGGACGAATGGGCTCGCCTGCTAAGCGAGTGAGTGGGGATGACCCGCTTCGTGGGTTCGAATCCCACTCTCTCCGTTTTTAATTTTTACTTGGATCTTCAGCTAGCGATTCAGTCCATTTAAATTCCGGGTTATTTTTAGAGATTTCTTCTATCCACATTTTTACACCCTTTTTGGAAAATATATTTTTTACACTTATGCTGTCCACAATCCAGGTTCCAGAATCTATTTCATTTTCTAATTGGTTTTTTGTCCAACCTGAACAGCCTATAAAAAAAATAATATTATCAGTATCTAAAAAGCTTTCATCCTCTTCAGGGTTTGAGTTAACTTTCCCATAATACAGACCATTTCGAATCTTTAGAAAGTCGAATTGTTCATTTTGGGCTATTGCCCAGAATATATTTGTATCAACAGGCCCTCCTTCAGAGATATGAAATCCACTTTTGTCTAATTTGCCAATTCTTCTATTTAGTATGAAGCCAATCGCTCCATTTGAATCATGTTCAGCAATCAGCACTACAGTACCATTGAAGTTTGGATCTTCTAATTTTGGATTTGCAATTAGGATTTTTCCCTTTAATTTTTTTTTCACTTTTCAACATTAATCCTAGAATGATATTTTGTGATGGTTAAAGACAAAACAGTATTAATCACTGGTGCAGCAAAAAGGATTGGTGCAGAAGTTGCAAAATTTCTCATTTCCGAAGGGATGAATGTTATTGTTCATTACAACAATAGCAATCAGCAAGCCTCAGAGTTAAAAGATAAATATGGTGTCAGTATTGAACATTGCGATTTCAAGAATATTGGCTCTATTAGGGATTTTTTTAAAACATGTGAGCAAAAATTTGGCTCAATAGATGTTGTGATACATAATGCTAGCTATTTTCAAAATGGTAATCTTAAAAATACCAAGTTAAACCAATGGGAAAATCATATAGATGTAAATCTAACAGCGCCTTTTATTTTGAATCAATTATTGCTGGAGAGTGTGCAGGAAAAAGAAAAGCTTGTTATTGGTCTTGTTGACAGGCGGGCGCTAAAGCCAGGCAGAGAGCATTTGGCTTACACCGTAAGCGAATCAGGATTAGTGTCTATGCTTGATGTTATTTCAAACTCTGACATCGGCATTAGAACAGGCTTAATTGTATTGGGCCCCATTCTGCCACCTTCATCAGGAACAATTCAAGATTTTGAAAAACAAATCCTGAAATCACCTGATGGTCGAGCTGGAACTTTTGACGAAATCAATAGTGCGATCATGAGTATCATTACATCGAAACGGGACAAGCAAAGATTTAATGTTGCTTGTAAAATATCTTGATGACAATGAGAGGTTTGAGTTCAGGCAAGGGAAAAGACAAGATTTCCGTAAGCAGTCTTTCCTTGAGAATGGTGATAGGTATAGAGGAATGGGAAAGAAAAGACAAGCAAGAGATTCTCATTGACTATGAATTTGAATGTGATTGTTCAAAAGCTGGTCAAACAGATGACATAAAAGATGCAGTTGATTACAAGGTTGTTAATAAAAAAGTTTTAGAGCTTCAAAAATTAACAGATATTAAAACTATTGAACGTTTAGCATGTTTGATAACAGAGGTAATACTTGAAGATCAAAATATTTTAAGTACAACTGTTTATGTAACAAAGATGGGTGCTTTGCGATGGTCAGATAGCGTAACGGTGCAGATCACAAGGCCTTAATGGTTAGCCTAATTGTTTTACTGGGTTCGAATGTTGATCCAGAATACTGGTCTGAAAAAATTATTTCAATTTTGCAAACATGCTCATCAGTAGAAAAAATTGGAAAACCATGGAAAACAAAAGCTGAAGGGTGTGCTGATGCTCCTAACTTTATCAATAGAGCGATCAAGATAAGAGGCAAAAAAACTATAGAGGATTGGAAGGTTTTATTCAAGAAGATTGAAAAAAAATCAGGAAGACAGAGGTCCAATGATCCCAATCAGCCTAGAACTTTGGATTTAGACATTGTATGGTTTGATGGCAAGTGGATTGACAACCCTGGTTTAAGCAGACCTTATGGAATTATCCCAATAGCTGATGTTGCAGGTGATTTGAAAGGGCCTGATGGATTTAGTTTAAAGCAGTTAGCAGCAAGGTTGAGAAAGCACCCCTCAATCCTTGGTATTTCCAAGAATCAAGCCTCTCTTTTGTAGCCTTTAGATGTTTTTTTGTATTTTTTTAAGCCCATTCTTTTGTAATCTTGATTTGTATGTGAGTAATTCATTCTTCTTTCTGTTGCATAATTTTTTGCTTGTCTGCCAAAAACTTTAGTAACCCTGCAGTCGCATTTAGGACATTTTTCTACAGGGTCATCTTTTATAGATTGAATTATTTCAAAACCATTATTACTACAATAATCACAGGAATTTGAATCGGTATTTATGTATTTATACAAAGGATTCACGTATTCAATTCTAGGATTATTATTGATGACCGATATGTTAAATTTAGCTTTTCTGTTTGGAACCAGGCCTGAAATTATTAAAATCGCACCTATTTATCAGGCTTTGAGAAAGCGAACAAGTCATAAAGTAACACTTTTGTCCACTGGTCAACATCAGGATCAAGCAGATGATCAGTTTGGAATTTTTAATATTAAACCTGATGTTAATTTAAACCTTATGAAGAGAGATCAACAGTGGATATCCTTTCTGCACAGGGCAATACCTAGAATCGAAAAAGAATTGCTTGAATTGAAGCCAGATTGTTTATTCATTCAAGGGGATACAGTATCTACGTTAAGTGGAGCTATTGTTGCTAATTCTTTAAAGATTCCTTTGGCGTATGTTGAATCAGGTTTAAGAACGCATACCGAAAAGGAGCCATTTCCCGAAGAGATGAATCGTGTACTTATTAGCAAAATGGCTGATTTTAATTTTTCTCCTACTGAAAAATCACGCCAAAATTTAATCAGAGAGGGGATTAAAGGGGAATCAATTTTTGTCACTGGCAATACTATTGTTGACTCTATTAAAAATGCTGGAGTTGAAAAGTGTCAAAATTATCTTTTTAACAGAAAGGTTTTAATTACCCTTCACAGGCAGGATAGCATGATTTACCTGAAGGGAATTGCAATGGAGCTAGCAAAGTTCGCTCAATTGCATCAAAATCTTGATTTCATTTTTCCCCTTCATAAAAATCCCAAAATACGTAAACTAATTATGCCAACTCTGGATTCCATCAATAATGTCACCCTGATGGAGCCGGTTAATTATTTAGAAATGTTAAATTTGATCAAAGAGTCTTTGTTCGTTGTGTCGGATTCTGGTGGAATACAGGAAGAAGCCACATCCCTAGGGATCCCGGTTGCGATTGCTAGAGATAATACTGAAAGAATCGAAGGTGTAGAGTTAGGGGTGTCAATGTTAATGGGCAGGAAACAAGATGTATTTCAAAAAAATCTTTGTTATTTTTTTGAAAAAATTTCACAAGGCAGAATTTCATTTTCAGAAAATCCTTATGGTGATGGGCATGCTTCTGAAAGGATAATTAATGTTATTCATGAATCCTACGGTTTGTGTAAAGTTTGAAAACTGTTAAACATCAAGTAACAAATAGAACAAATAATATTAAGATAGAAAATATGCCTGAAAAAAAAATAATTCCGCCAATTGATCTTCAAGAACAAACAGCTTCAATACGTCAGGAGATTGATGAAGCGATAAACAGAGTGATTGACACAGGCAATTTCATTCTTGGTGATGAAGTTGCGCTTTTTGAAAGTGATTGTGCTGAACATATAGGCTCAAAACATGCAATTGGTTTAAACTCCGGAACAGATGCTTTAGTCATTGCTTTACGTGCATTAGGGGTAGGTGAAGGTGATGAGGTTGTAACTAGCCCCTTCACTTTCTTTGCAACGGCTGAGGCCATATGCCTTGTTGGTGCAACACCGGTTTTTGCGGATATTCAAGAAAGCTCTTTTAATATCGATGTATGTCAGGTCCAAGATTTAATAAACAAAAGAACTAAAGCAATAATGCCTGTTCACCTATATGGACGAATTGCTGGATCGGAAGATGGAAAGCCAGATATGTCCAATCTTAAAGAAGTAGCAAGTGGAATTCCAATTATTGAAGATGCTTGCCAGGCTTTTGGTGCTGGTTCACCTAGAGCAGGGGCCCTTGGTGATATTGGTTGTTTTTCATTTTATCCGACTAAAAACTTATCTGCTTTTGGTGATGGTGGTTTGCTGACAACTGATGATGAAAGCATCGCAATTAAGTCTAGGATGCTCCGACAGCATGGTGAAAAATCACGTTATAACAATGAGTTGTTGGGTTACAACAGCAGGTTGGATGCGATTCAGGCAGCAATCTTGAGAGTGAAATTGAAACATATTGATAAATGGAACATGCAAAGAAGGGAAGCAGCAGAACGATATGATAGTTTATTGAATGGATGTAATCAAGTTATCGCTCCTGAGATAACTTGTGGACATATTTTCCATCAGTACACAATCCGTATTCCGAATTTAGACAGAGACAAGGTAAAAGAAAAAATGTATGAAAAGGGTGTAATCAGTATGGTTTATTACCCCATACCTGCGAATAAATTGCCTGTTTTTGGCGACAGGTTCCCAGATTGTCCTGTGTCTGAAAGGTTGTCTAAAGAGGTTTTATCTCTTCCTATATGGCCTGAGATAAAACCAGAACAACAAAAACAGGTAGTGGAAGCTTTGCTTCAGTCTATAAGTGAGATTGCTCAATGAACGCCTCAACCATCACCATTGTTTCATTTTTGTTGTTATTGATCGCATATCGATTTTATGGAGGGTTTTTAAGAAAGAGGATTTTTCAAATAAACGATAATAAAAAATCTCCTGCTGTAGAAAAGAATGACGGTGTTGAATATGTTCCAACAAACAGATGGATTTTATTTGGACATCAATTTGCTAGCATTGCTGGTTTAGGACCAATTGTAGGTCCTGCAATTGCGGTAATTTGGGGTTGGGCACCGGCATTGCTTTGGGTTGTTTTGGGTTCAATTTTTATTGGTGGAGTCCATGATTTTGGATCATTGGCTGCCAGTTTGAATCATCAAGGAAGAGGTATTGGCGACATAACAGAAGAAATTGTTGGCAAAAGAGCAAAAAATCTTTTTTTAATTATTATTTTCTTTTTACTTGCTTTAGCAATGGGTGTTTTTGCGATATTGATTGCTGGACTTTTTGGGAAATTCCATGAAGTTATAGTTCCTGTTTTTGGATTGATTGCTGTTGCTATGATTTTTGGAACTGCGTTGAAGAAAATGGGAGTGCCGCTGGTTCCTGCTTCAATTGTAGGTGTAGGTTTGAATCTAGGATTGATCTTGATTGGTATCAAAAATCCTGTCGAATGGGGCACTTCGGAACAATGGATAACAATATTATTAGTTTATGCAATGTTAGCAAGTGTTTTACCTGTTTGGTTACTGCTAACACCAAGGGATTATTTAAACTCTTACAAACTTTATGTTTTTTTAGGCGCAATTACACTAGGTTTGTTTTTCGGAAATCAGGATTTTCAAATGGTTGCTCCAGCAATACAGCCAGTTGTTGAAGGGGCTCCATCTATATTCCCATTTCTGTTTATTACGGTAGCGTGTGGGGCAATTTCAGGTTTTCACTGCTTGGTTTCAAGTGGCACTACTGTTAGACAGCTAGAAAAAAGAACAGATAGCCAAATGCTTGGTTATGGAGCAATGTTGCTGGAAGGAGCGTTCGCAATCTTGGTGATAATTGCTTGCACGTCTGGAGTTGGAGAGGATTTTTGGAATAAAAATTATATGGTTTGGAACTCTATAGAAGGAGGTGCTTTGTCATCTTTTATTGTTGGTGGCGGCAATATGATTGCCGGGCTTGGTTTAGACGTAACGTTTTCACAAACATTTGTTGCTGTTGTCACAATAGCTTTTGCTATGACCACATTAGATAGCGCTACAAGGCTTTTAAGATACAACGTAGAGGAAATTGGTAAATCATTCAACCTTTCTAAGCTGCAAAACAAATATACGGCTGGGTTTTTTGCCATAGTTTCAATAGCATTTTTTGCATTTATGAAAATAGGCGGAAAGCCAGCTGGATTAACGTTATGGTCTCTTTTTGGAACAACCAATCAGTTGCTTGGGGGCTTAGCATTGCTTGTCATAACTGTTTGGCTTGCAAAAACAAAAAAACCAACTTGGTTAACCTATTGGCCCATGATGTTTTTATTTTCGATGACCATATGGGCTATGGTTATTAATTTGAATACTTTTTATACTGAAAAACAATGGGAACCTTTCTCTGTTGGTTTAGGAATTTTCATTCTTGCAATTTTAATAATCCAAGAATCATTTCAGGTTTTAAAGAAGAAG
>CEVA01002854.1_pt1 | contig 18035 bp, 17 predicted proteins | sample 361521 | NCBI WGS metagenome assembly CEVA01 (sample SAMEA2622823, study PRJEB7988) | marine metagenome | isolation source: saline water (ENVO:00002010), including
CCTCTGTGCCCAGCATTTATGTCATAACCTTTCTATATTCTCTCGCACGCGATTATTATAGCACAGTCACGTTTGCGAGTAAATACGAGCCTCTACAACACGCACCACGAATCCGTAGCCTCTGGATCCGTGAAACTAGGTGTAGATTTTTGAGAGTTTGCTTGAATTATATTTTACTTAAAACCAAAAGATTCTGGATGTTATCTGGTAGCTCTCTCGGCAGCGAAACAATCGTTGCAATAAACCGGTCGTCCTAACCTAGGCTCGAATGGAACTTCCGATTCTTGTCCACATGATGCACATGTTATCGGGTGCATTGTACGGACTCCGCCATCGTTTCTTGACTTTCTTCTAGCAGCCCTACATTCAGAACAGCGACCCGGCTCGTTTAGAAGCCCGCGCTTTTGGTAAAACTCCTGTTCACCTTCTGTGAACAAAAACTCCGAACCACACTCTCTACATACTAACGTCTTATCACTCAAAGCTCTATAATCCTTCCTGGGTTGTTCTGGGTCTTATCGACCTCTTTAGGTATAATTGCCCAGAACCCCAACCGGATCTTCCGAGCCCCACTTGTGACACTTATTGCCAAAAAGGCAAAGTGTAATTCCGCGAGAGTCTACCACCTAGTATCTTGATAAGTCAAGAAACCATCAGCTTCAATATTTAGCAAAGATTGGAAAATCAAGTTCACATTTGTTGCTAAACCACTTTAAGTATGGGAAGATAACCCCATGAATATTGGTGCATTTGAGATTTTTGAACCCATTCCTGAATTCCAAAACCTGCAAGTAGTTTCCATGCTCCATCCCTGGGTGGATGCTGGAAATGTCGGCACTTTGACTCTAAATCGTTTGGAAGATTATTTTGACGCCAAGGATTTCGCAAGGCTTAAGACTCCAGGTAGGTTTTTTGACTTCACTAGATACAGGCCAGAGACTCATGTTGTAGAAGGTTCTCGTGAGACCATAGTGCCCAACACTAATATTTATTACACCAAAGGGACAGATGGGTTACCAGATTTACTGTTTTTGCATCTTATGGAGCCACACGCTTTCGCTGAAACTTACATTAAATCACTTACGGATTTGTTGAAAGCCTTCGATATTAAGAGATATTGTAGGATAAGCGGTATGTACAATGCCGTTCCTCATACTAGACCGTTGAAAGTTACTGGGTCTCCTGGAGTAGAGGAGATTAGTAGTTTGAAAGGATTGGTAACGCCTCGACAATCTGTTGGTGGATATACCGGTCCTACTAGTATCATGAATTCATTAAATGAAGAATTGGACAAGGAAGGTATAGAAACTATAAGTTTCATGGTTCATTTACCTCATTATCTCAATTTCGAAGAGGATTACTCTGGAACCGCTAGGTTAACTGAGATCTTGTGTGCTCTGTATGGTTTGCCAAAAGACTTGATAGATAAAGAACGTGGCTATGAACAATACATGGAGATAGGAGCAGATCTTGAATATAATGAACGAGTCAAGTCCTTGGTGATTCAACTTGAGGAATATTACGATAATAATCAACCACCTGACGGATCTCAAGAGAATTCTGAGCTTTCTCCAGATGTTGAAAAATTCTTAAGAGAAATAACTCAGAAACTGGATGGGCAATAACAGATTTCGACTTCAATGGCTGCCTGTTGATCAGTGATGCTATTATTAAGCTTGACCGTTTTATGGCAAGTGTGTTAACTTCCTAGGGTTAAAGGCTATGATGGAGAAGAGTAGGGACAAATAATCCTGACAGCGAATCTGGTACGGTGTAAGCAGATGAGGAGATATATCCCGAAAATCACTCCTGAGCTCCTTATTGAAAACCTATAAGCTTAAGGTAATTAGATTTAGGCGGATTCGTAATCCGTTAGAAAATACGAAGCGATTGACTTGCTTAGTTTAATGAAGAGCCCCTTCTGGGGAAAAAGGGTGGTACCGCGGGATACGTGTCTCGTCCCTTGTGGACGAGATTTTTTGTTTTGAGGGATATATGAATATTGAGTTGTACGACACTACCTTGAGGGACGGTTCGCAGCAAGAAGGTATATCCTTGTCCGTAGAAGACAAGATTAAGATTACAAAAAAACTGGACGAATTGGGCATTCACTACATAGAAGGTGGATGGCCAGGTTCTAATCCCAAGGACGAAGAATATTTTTCAGTCGCTAAGTCTTTGAAACTTGTTCATGCTAAAATCGCTGCTTTTGGTAGCACAAGGAAGGCCAATAGTAAAGTAGACGAGGACGCGAATATAAAGGCTCTCATTGACGCAGGCACGCCGGTTGTGACAATAGTTGGTAAGAGTTCGGATGTCCAAGTGGTGAACATACTTGAAACAAGCCTGGAAGAGAACTTATCTATGATATATGATTCTATATCCTTCATAAAAAATACCGGTAGCCAAGTTTTCTTTGATGCTGAACATTTCTTCGATGGTTATAAATCTAATAAAGAATATGCCTTACAGTGTCTCCAGATAGCGCTGGAAGCCGGAGCTGATTGTTTGGTGCTCTGTGATACAAATGGAGGTGTGTTGACTAGTGAAATTACAGAGATAGTGGAGCAAATCATAGAATCCGTCGGTGGATCGGTTGGTATTCATTGCCATAATGACACAGATATGGCAGTAGCTAATTCTATTGCTGCTTTGAAAGCCGGAGCGGTGCACGTTCAGGGTACTGTTAATGGATATGGGGAAAGGTGCGGTAACGCGAACATCGTATCTCTGATAGCCAATTTGAAGATAAAGATGGGTATAAACTGCATAAATGACTCTCAATTGCAAAGCTTGACTGAGGTGTCTCATTACGTTAGTGATATTGTCAATATACCGCCTAACGGACAGCAACCATATGTTGGTGTAAGCTCCTTTAGTCACAAAGGTGGACTTCATGCGGCTGCGATGGCCAAAATGGATGAAAGTTACCAACATGTTCCTCCATACCTCGTAGGTAACTTGACCCGTGTAGTAGTCTCGGAACTCTCTGGCAGAGGCAATATTCGCCATAGATTAACGGGTTTAGGTTTGGAAGGCAAATTGTCCGGTGAACAAGAACTGAATCTATTGCAAAATATAAAAATTCGTGAGAGTAAGGGTTTTCAGTATGAAACAGCAGGAGCCTCATTTGAATTGATGGCAAGGAGAATATTGGATAATTACAAAGCTCCATTTGACCTGGTGGATTTCATGGTCATGGTAGAAAATAATCGTCGAGTATCAGTTTTACAAGACTTCGATGGTAATGACGATTTGTTAGCAGAGGCAATGGTAAAAGTTAATGTGGATAGTCATATTATGCATACGGTTGCCGAAGGTAATGGACCGGTTAACGCTCTTGATAACGCTTTGAGAAAGGCTTTGTTGGAATTTTACCCATCTTTGATTGACGTTAAGCTTTTAGATTATAAAGTTCGGGTTGTAGATGAAGGTCAGGATACCAAGGCAGTGGTGAGAGTTTTAATTGAATCTACTGATGGTAAAACTCAGTGGCAAACTGTTGGGGCCTCTAGCAACATCATAGAAGCTAGTTGGATGGCTCTAGCTGATAGTTTTGAGTATTTTTTAATTCATTCTTGAATGTGATTCTTAACATCACCACCAAGCTGTTTCGTCTGGTTTTACCAACCGCTCTTCCATCTCCTCTTTCCAAGGACCTGAAGCCAAGTATTTCCATCCTCCGTCGGCAAATATAGTTAGTATGTTTCCTTGGTCTACTCGATTAGCCATTTTCATGGCACAGCTTAGGACTGCTCCGGAAGAAACGCCAGCAAACACACCTTCCAAATTTAATAAATTCCTAGCTGTTTCAAACGCTTCTTGAGTGTCTACTATAAATCGACCATCCAATAATGACATATCAAGTAAAGGAGGGATATACCCTTCTTCTAGGCTTCTAAGTCCTTGAAGCTGATCTCCCATCTTGGGTTCAACTCCTATAACCTTCAATTGTGGGTTATATTCTTTGAGTCTTTTTCCGACTCCCATTAAGGTGCCTCCGGTACCTATGCCGGTTATTAGCATATCCACGGATGGAAGATCCTGAATGATTTCTTCAGCCGTGTTTTCATAATGCGCTAAAAGATTTGCTTTGCTTTCAAACTGATGGGTATTGCAGTGATTTTCTTTCAGGCCAATTTCTTGTGCCATTTGTATGGCGCCTTTCATACCTGCACTTGGATCACACCATATTATTTCTACCCCGTAGGTTGAGAGCAGGTCGGACATGCCAGGGGTAGTTTTTCGAAGCATTACTATTTTCAATCTATAGCCTCTTTGTTTGGCTATTAGCGCAAGTGCTAGAGCAGTATTTCCGGTGCTTGCCTCTACTATTGTGTCTCCAGGTTTGAGGCGGCCCGTCCTTTCAGCGTCATCTACTAAATATCTAGCAACCCGGTCTTTTATGCTACCGGTTGGATTATGCCCTTCTAACTTAGCGAATACGTTCACGTTCTTGTTGGCATTGATTTTGCACAATTTAATCAAGGGAGTATTCCCCACGTAATCCAGTATATTTGTCGGTTTTCTATTCATGACACTTCTCCCGCTAGGTGCCTCAAAATTATATAATGGCAATTATACATCTTTTATCGAGAATAACCTTCATGGATAGTGTGGTGAGGCATGATGTTGACAATGTGCCCTGCCCAATCTACAATTCGGTTTGAGAAAATACCTAGACTAAATACAAGGGAATTATATATGTTAAGGATCAGGCTTCGCAGGGTGGGCGCAAAAAAGAATCCATTTTATCGCATTGTGGTGGCAGATTCGCGAGCACCGAGAGATGGAAGCTTTGTGGATCAAGTGGGACATTACAATCCCCATACCGACCCTCCGACTGTGGACCTCGACCAAGAAAAGATAACTAAATGGCTTAATAACGGTGCTCAACCGTCGGAACCTGTTCAAGGAATGTTGGAGAGGGTTGGTATTATCAACACTACTGATAGTTGATGAAAGAGCTTATAGAATACATTGCTAAGTCTTTGGCGTCCAAGCCTGATGAAGTTACCGTAACCGAGATATCGGAAGAAGACGGGCAGGTTGTATTGAGGCTTGAATGTGCAGAAGATGATAAAGGGAAGATAATTGGCAGGCAGGGTAGAGTCGCACAGGCTATGAGAGTTTTGCTGCGAGTTCGAGCCGTTAAAGATGATGTAAGGGCAAGTTTGGAGATAGTTTAACCCACTTACGTTTGTCGGCATTTTATTATGGAAAGTTATGTCTTTTGAGTGAGGGTGGTAATTCCCGAACGGACAATCTCCCTAACCCGGAACAGAGGGCTATTGTGGGTGTGGTTGTGGGTGCTCATGGTCGGTATGGTGAAGTCAAAGTCAAGTCATTTTCTGACAACGACGAAAGATTTTTCCCCAGTAACAAAATGATAATTTGTGATACCATTTTTGAAATCACAAAATCAAGAAACCATAAAGGTTTGGTTTTGATAAAGTTCATGGGTGTGGATGATCCCAGTTTAGCTCAGCGTCTTATAGGATCAAATTTGGAAGTTCCAATGGCTGATATTCCAGATTTACCACAAGGTTTTTTCTATCATTTTGAAATACTTGGCCTTGCGGTCGTAGACAAACAAATGGGTTTAATCGGCCAGGTAGTAGATATACTGAATACTGGCAGTAACGATGTTTATGTCGTTGATTATTCAGGCAAAGAAATTCTTATCCCTGCTATCAAAAGTGTGATTTTGGCAGTGGATGTTAAGAATCATCTGATTACAGTGGATTTACCAAACGGTCTTGTATGAATGTTCTGAGCATAATCCGACTTTGACCTAATCATACATCGATGGTATAGTCAGTTACCAGTAAAATTAAATCTATTCTAGAGGGTTATTCATGTCTGGACATTCTCATTGGGCTACAATTAAACATAAAAAAGGCGCGACTGATGCAAAACGCGGGCAGCTTTTTACTAAATTGGCTAGAGAGGTTACTGTTGCAGCTAGATCAGGTGGGAACGATCCTGATATGAATGTTAGGTTGCGACTGGCTGTTCAGAATGCAAAAGATAACAATATGCCTATGGATAATATAGATAGGGCCATAAAAAGGGGTGTCGGAGGCGGAGAAGCCGGTTCATTAGAAGAGGCTCTTTATGAGGGTTATGGTCCTGGTGGTGTAGCCATAATGTTACAAGCTCTAACGGATAATAAACAAAGAACTGTTTCCGACATTAGGGCCTCATTTAACAAGGCTGGGGGTAATCTGGGAGAAACCGGCTGTGTATCTTGGAATTTTGAATTCAAAGGTGTTATCACGGCTGAGGTCCAAAACGAAGAATCAGACGACATTGCTTTAGCTGTAATAGACGCAGGTGCCGACGACTTTAGATCAGATGGATCCTATCTTGAGATCTATGCTAATGCGGATAACTTGGACATTTTACGTACAACATTGCAAAATCTTGGTGTTAACGTCACATCAGCGGAAATGTCTATGGTCCCACTAAACACTATAAGTGTTAAAGATAAAGTGGCCGGACAGACTTTGCGACTTATTGATCAACTTGAGGACCTAGATGATATACAAAAAGTGTATACAAATGCTGACTTTGCGGTGGAATTCTTGGAACAGTTCAGCGGTTAAATACAGGGTTCTAGTTTAACCTAACCAACATTTATATGTCACCTTTAGTGATTACTAGTTTCTTGTTATCAGAATTACGGAGGTCTCTTCGTGAACGTGTTTGATCAGTGGTCCGATATATACGACAAGGTATATGCTTGGAAGTCCGATGATATTGATTTTTATGTAAACCAAGCCAGAATTAGTGGTGGTCCTATCTTAGAATTGGGTTGCGGTACTGGAAGGATAACTATCCCGATTGCTATGTCTGGCCTTGAAATTACAGGATTGGATAATTCAGGCAAGATGTTAGAGACTGCTAAGGACAAAGCGAGTAAAGAATCAGGAATAGAAAAAAATATTGAATTTATTGACGGAGATATGACCACGTTTTCCATTGATAGGAAGTTTTCTTTGATTATAATCCCATTTAATGGATTCTTGTCTCTATTGACTATTGCTGATCAAAGGCGCTGTCTCGAAAATATAAAGGCCCATTTGATACCAGATGGCAGGTTGATTCTTGATGTATTTGTTCCTGATTTGGATACATTGACCGACAATACACTAAATGCAGTACACTCTTGGGATACGTTGGACCTTGATACAGGGAATAAATTTGTCATTTGGGATCAAAGTCGCTTTGATAATTACAATCAGATTATGAACGTCAGAATGATAATTGAAGAATTAGGACGGAATGGATTCTTGCTCAATAAGATCTACAGGGATTTTCAATTACGTTATGTTCATAGATTGGAATTGCAATACTTAATCGAATTGACAGGGTATAATATGCTGGAATTATACGGAGACTTCTCTTATCAATCTATTGACTCAGAAAGTAAGGAAATGGTCTGGATGTTGTCACCTAAGATATAATCTATTTATTGGTGACTGACAAACTGGATTTTGGGGTCCATTGATATGTCATTATTCGAATTGCAAGCAGACTATGCTCCAACTGGAGATCAACCTAAAGCTATAGCTAAGTTGGTTCAAGGAGTGTCTGATGGATTGAAACATCAGACACTTTTGGGTGTTACGGGTAGCGGGAAAACCTTTACTATGGCTAACGTAATAGAGAAAGTACAGAAGCCCACACTAGTTATTGCGCATAATAAAACCTTGGCTGCTCAATTGGCCACTGAATTTCGAGAATTTTTCCCCAATAACGCAGTGGAATATTTTGTCTCATATTACGATTATTATCAACCCGAGGCTTATGTGCCAAGGACTGATACGTATATAGAAAAAGAATCCGATATAAACGACGAAATAGATAAATTACGGCATTCTGCCACGAGGTCTTTATTAACAAGAGAAGATGTCCTAATAGTGGCCTCCGTATCTTGTATTTATGGGCTAGGAGCGCCTGAAGAGTATCAGAATTTTGTTCTCTCATTATCAAAAGGGCATAAGAATAATAGGACAAAATTGATCCGTAAATTGGTTGATCAACAATACGAACGTAATGACATGGATTTATCTCGAGGTAGATTTCGAGTCAGAGGAGACACCTTGGAAATCCTGCCTGCCTATGAGGATTTAGCGATTCAGATACAGTTTTGGGGAGATGAGATTGAAAAAATCATAGAAATCGATCCTATGACCGGGGAGATTTTGCAAGAAAGAGATTCTGTAGACATTTACCCTGCGAAACACTTTGTAACTTCTAAGGAAAAATTGGACTTGGCCATCAGTGAAATAGAAAGTGAGTTGGAGGCGCAAATTGAATGGTTCAGGAATTTAGGAAAACCATTAGAAGCTGAGAGAATTGAGAATCGGACTAGATACGACATCGAAATGCTTAGAGAATCTGGTTACTGTTCAGGTGTCGAGAATTATTCTGCGCCACTGGGAAGGCGCGCTAAAGGCAGTACGCCCTGGTGCCTTTTGGACTATTTTCCAGACGATTACTTGTTGTTTGTAGATGAGAGTCATATGACTATACCTCAATTACACGGCATGTATAAGGGAGACAAATCGAGGAAAAGTACTTTGGTTGAGTATGGTTTTAGATTGCCATCTGCCCTAGACAATAGACCATTACAGTTTTCGGAAGTCTCTGAACATATCAATCAGGTTATATATGTTTCTGCTACTCCAAGTAACCATGAATATAGTTCCAGTGAACAAGTGGTTGAACAAGTTATTAGGCCCACTGGATTACTAGATCCCACAGTAGAAATAAAGCCGACACATGGGCAGATAGACGATTTGTATACAGAAATTAACAAGGGCATTCAGATAGGTCAAAGAACTTTGGTTACGACTTTGACTAAGAGAATGGCGGAGGAATTGTCAGAATATTTGAAGGAGATGAATATAAAGACCCATTATCTGCATTCCGAAATTGACACCTTGCAAAGAAGTGAAATACTGAGAGACTTGAGACTAGGAGTGTATGACGTGGTTGTAGGAATCAATTTGCTGCGGGAAGGCCTGGATCTTCCTGAAGTTGGATTGGTAGCAATATTAGATGCTGATAAAGAGGGATACTTGAGATCTGTATCTTCTCTTATACAAACTATTGGGAGAGCAGCTAGGCATTCAGATGGGCATGTCATAATGTATGCAGATCGAAACACTGATTCTATGAACCAAGCGATTCGTGAAACTTACAGGCGCAGGGAACTACAAGAGAAGTACAATATTGACAACAACATCACACCTACTGGTATTCATAAAGCAGTTAAAGATATCTCAGAGAGAGTTAGGACGTCTATCCAAAATGAAATTGAAGTATTTGCTAATAATGACAATATGTCTAAAGAAGCTATGTTAAAGGTAATTAAAGGATTAGAGATTCAGATGAAAAAAGCTGCGAAATCATTGGAATTTGAACAGGCAGCTATGTTACGGGATGAGGTATCTGAGTTACGTAAGCTTATGTTTTCTTTGGGACAAACCAACTATTCCGTTAAAATAGAAACCTAACTCTTCAGCAATACGTTTGAAACCTTGCGGAGTGATAGGTAGAACCTTTCACTCTGATATGAATGAGTAGGGTTCTTTTATATGCTGAGCACATGTATAATGCTCCGAACTCTCGGATGTCTCTGTCCAATTCTCGAGTACAGGAATGGTCTGAATGTCTTTTCTGCAGTCCAATGGTCTTATTAGGTTGATTGCTGTGTCAGCTTGCATATTGCTTTTCAGCGCCGCGGTGACCGTATCCTTTGAGGCTATGAATCACCCCAGACCTTTTTTTCAAATTCCTTCAGTTTTATTGACTGGAATGGTTGGATTGTTGGTTTTTTATGCTAGCTATCACGCAGTATCCGGAAATCGAGTTTTTGCTGTTATGGGCTGGTTTTTGTGTTTGTTGGTGATACTAGGATTGATTTATCTCCAATTCCTGCCCATGGAATATGATACCGTAGAACTTTTGAGATTAAAATCAATGAGTCCTCCAATATGGCCTTATACATTTGTAATGCCGCTACTGGTGTTCTTGATACTTGAAACAGCTTTACCTTCTAATAATAGTATTCACAGCTCTGTAATGTTTCTGGTGATAGGTTTATTTGCATCTATACTGTTATTGTTTATGTCGACCGTTTTGATATCTAGTGTAGCCAATATATCTGAATTGATTTTCATGCCGGAAAGACTTTTTGGGATAATTACGGTTCCTTTGTTGGCTAGCTTTGCAGCAATATTTGGATTGGTGGCGGTCAGGAAAGGTTTCTTGTTGTTCGGAGTTGGGATACTGTTTTTTGTTGGATTGGCTACTGAACTAATATCGACGTGGGCTTATAGCGGTCCGTACTTTATTGAAACTTCTAACAGAATATTCTATAAGATGTTCCCGATGTTGCCAATTGTAGCAGGTACAATCCCAGGCATTCTGATAGCAACTTCTGGGCTTGTAGCTATTAGGGATTCCCGAGTGGCTACATTTGAACATGTTTCTACTCCTGCTCATGAAGTCGAGTTAAGTTAAGTGAAACGCTTTTATACAATACTGCTTTTTATGTGCGTTACATTTGTGTTGGCTCTCGGCTCTGGTCTGCCAGTTTACTATCGCATTTCCTTCTTCATGTTCCTATTGCTAGGAATAACTTTTGTTTGGAATCGTGTAAATTTGTTTGGTGTGGGTATAACCGGTAGGAGAGATCTTACCAAAACCGAAGTTGGCAGGAATGTAGAAAGTGAAATAGTAATAGAGAATTTTAGTCCGTTCCCAAAATTTAACTTGCAGGTCAGAGATTTGATAGAACTACCAGGACATAACGTCGGAGCAATGTTGAATTTGATGCCTTTTTCGAAGAAGGTAGTCAATCTAAATATACCAGTGAGAAGAAGAGGCATATACCAGATAGGACAGCCTTCTGTTAGTAGCGGAGATCCTCTGGGTGTGTACCAGATTTACAAAAAAGTTACATCTAGGGAAAGGGTTTTGGTATTGCCTTATACTGTGGATGTTCAACCATTTTTGTTATCCAGTGGTGATGTGAATGCTGATGGGAACAACCAGGATGGTAGAAACAGTTCAGTTTCTTCGGTTTCGACGATACGTGAATATCAGGCTGGCGAGAGTGCTAAACATATACATTGGCCTACAACTGCTAGGAAAGATGGATTGATGATCAAACAATTTGAATCCGACTCTGAAGATGTCACCTGGGTATTGCTTGATATGGACACCAACTTCTTAGTTGGTGACAATATTGATAACACCGAGGAATATTCTGTGATGATAGCCGCCTCTTTGGTGAAGACATATTGTAATAATAATAGAGGTATAGGTCTGATCGCTGGTGGGAACATTAAATACTTAATCAGACCAGAAGAAGAGAATAGATATCCTGACAATATGTTATTCGCATTAGCTGAAGTTTCAGGTGCGGAGAATGTTTCATTAATCGATCTGTTTAACTACTTTAAATCAGAAATGTCTCTATCTAACGTTTCTTTAATAATTATAACATCGTCAACTAACGGTGAATGGATCGAATCTATTTCATCTTCTAAGTTAGAAGGCTGTTCACCGGTGGTTATTTTTGTAGACCCAATTTCTTTTGGCTCAGAGTTTGATGTGAGGCCTTTAGCAAATCAGTTAGCTATGAACGGCATACCAGTTTATTTGACCAAATACGGTGACGACCTTTCGGACTCACTGAGTCATATTTGGATGGTCAAGAACGAAGAACCACTACAACCAAACGAAGTTTAATGAATAATCACACTGTAAATATAGAACAACGCATGAATTTTAATACTGAATTAATCAATAAATTCGGTGTAAGTTTTTGGCTTCAAGTTGGATTGCTGGGCAGTTTGGTGTGGTCTATAGAAGCATCTGGATGGGTAGATTCTCCGCCTTTATTTACCTTTATTTTCTTTGGTGCGATTTTGGCGACTTTGTTGACAGAGATACCATCTCTATACTACAGGATGGTTTTGGTGTTGTCGTTGGGTTTTGTGTTCACTTACGTGGGTGGTATTTCAATGGCAGAGTCAGATACATTTGTTTTGCGGACCCAGGAAGTGATTGAGAGAATCCGTGACTGGATATCTGCTGTCAAGGGAGAAGATGCCACTACAGATACACTTCCTTTGGCTATGACGATCATGTTTATAACTTGGATAACGGCCTACTTTACTTCTTGGGGTTTATTTAGACATGGAAATTTGTGGGCTAGTATAATTCCGATCGGTACGCTAATTGTGTTGAACTTGACATATCTGCCCGACAGTTTCTGGGTCCATCTGCTAGCTTTTATTATATTTTCTTTGTTGTTGATATTGCATTTAACCAACATTATTCAAAGTGATGTAGTAAGGTCTATGGGTATTAATAACATAAGACGATTTAAACTGTTTTCTTACTTGAATGGTTTAATGTTAACGATTCTAATGGTTGCAACAATGTTGACTTTTCCAATTACAAAATCCACGCCCGCTCCTTTGGAATGGGTATTTCAACCATTGGACAGAGCATTTTACGGTTTCCAAGACGAGTTGTATCGGATATTTGCGGCTGTACCTAGCCATAAGCCGACGTCGATAAGATTTTTTGGATCGATTCTACCATTGGTGAGACCAATTCCCGTAGATGAAGATGCTGTGTTGTTTTCTAACGCCAAGATTCCCTTGTACTGGTCTGCACTGGCTTATGATAATTATACCTCAAAAGCCTGGAAATTTGAGGATACAGAAAGTAAACCCGTTGTATCAGAGTCTCAACAATTATCGCTTGAAGACGAAGAAGGTGTTTCAGGTGTTTCTTATCAAGTTGAGATGCATGTTGATTCACCTTATGTACTTTCTTCTGGAGAGATAGTTGATTTGGATATAGACGCTGAGCATAACTTTTTACCAGGTGCGACGTTTAATATAGATCTAGATGATGCAAATAGCATTAACGAACTTCCAGATGATTTAAAGATATTGACCTCGCACATCTTAGCAATCAGGAATGATAAGGAAGGATTAGCCTCTCTACTATTAGATGAGGATATTCTTGTGAATGAAATGAGGAAAACTATAGCTGCATCAGATGGAGTCATAGCGTCTTCTGAAAAATCTGTGGTTTTTGATATTGATATAGATTCCCCTGACTACAGAGTAGACCTGATTAAATCCATAAAGAACGTGGGCACAATTAAAGAAATAGATTTGGTCAGAAAACCTCTGGAAGGGTCGTCTGTTTTTATAGACCCATCAGATAGATTTGGTAAAGGAGATAAGTATTCTATAGTAGCTCAATTTAATTATTCAACAGAGGAAGAATTACGTAATGCTTCCGGTACTTATCCACCAAGTATAACTGAGAGATATCTTCAATTACCGGAATCTTTACCAACTAGGGTTAGTAGATTGGCATTAAATCTAACGGAAAACTATGTGAATAACTATGACAAAGCGGTGGCAATAGAATCATATATTAGAACTTTGGAGTATAGCCTGGAGTCTCAGTCTATATCTCATAACGTTGATACCGTTGATCATTTTCTTTTTGACTCCAAACAGGGATCCAGTGACTACTTCTCGTCGGCAATGGCTATTATGTTGCGGACTCAAGATATACCGACTCGATTGGTTCTTGGTTTTGGCCCAGGTACCGCCGATATGGATAGAAAAGGATTTCTTGTACGGGATAAGGATAGTCATTCTTGGCCAGAAGTTTATTTTCCTTCGATAGGTTGGGTTCCATTTGAGCCAACTCCTATATATGAAACTAGGCCTAGAGGCATACCAGAAAGTCCGTTTGCGTATAGCGTTGTGATGCCGGATATTGGTGAAGAAGGAGATAATATCATTGAGTCCGGTGGTATGTTTGACCAATCAGGTGAATCTTTGGAAAGGGATGATTTTGGGGGTCCAGAATCAGGCGGTGAAGGTCCTCCACCTATACCAGTGAGATTTTTTGGTACTCCTCTGGGATTGGGTGGATTAGCTTTCATATTGGCTTTATTTGCATTCTTTGTGGGTGTTCGTCAATATTGGGCTCATCAATTTGGCAATGGGGGTTCTGATGCATTAACGTTCTATACCAAATTACGTAACATTGTAACATTCTTGGGATTTCCAGTATTAGAATCACGTACTGCACTTGAATTATCTAGGGATCTTCACTCAGTTATGCCCGAGCACCGTGAAGAATTGGACTTGATAACGGATACATTTGTTAGGGAGAAGTACGGTAGGGCTGTTAGCAGTCCATTAGAGAGATTGAATTTAGTTTTAGCATGGAAGCGTATTAAGGCGTCTTTCATTGTTTAACATGGAACATTTAACGAGAAGGTAATATTGTTAATGATATTACTTTATTTGATGGTAAACTTATACGACTAGGGGGCAAAACTTTGAATCAACTTAGAGAATCGTCTGTTATAGCTCAGTCTTTAATGGACAATATTAATAACGTCATAGTTGGGAAGGAAAAAGTGGTTGAACTTAGTTTGGTCGCTCTTTTGTCTGGAGGACATCTTTTGATAGAAGATGTCCCCGGTTTAGGTAAAACTACTCTTGCTAAAGCTATTGCTTTGTCAACAGGATGTAGTTTCAAGAGGATACAATTTGTACCAGATTTGTTACCTAGTGATATAACTGGTGTAAATATATATAATCAGCGATCTGGAGAGTTTGAGTTTCGACCTGGTCCTATCATGACTCAAGTGGTATTAGCGGATGAAATTAATAGGGCTCCCTCAAAGACACAGGCGGCATTGCTGGAATCCATGGAAGAACGCAAGGCCACTGTAGATGGAGTTACCCACGAACTGGATAGGCCATTCTTTATCGTTGCCACATTGAATCCAGCTGAATATCACGGTATATTCCCATTACCTGAAGCTGAACTGGATAGGTTTACTGTACGTGTAACCCTTGGATACGCAAGTTTTGAACAAGAATTGGCCATTATAGAACGTCAAGAACAGACGGATCCGATAGACAGTTTATCCTCTGTTGCATCCCCTGAGGATTTAATATTAGTGCAGGATCAGGTTAAGGAAGTATATGTTGATGATTTGGTCAGGAGATATATTGTTTCTTTGGTTCAATCATCTCGACAGCATCAAGACGTAGTGTTGGGGGCATCTCATAGAGGTTCGCTGTCTTTGTTTCGTGCTACTCAGTCGCTGGCATTGATAAGGGGACGGGAATTTGTTTTACCAGATGACGTTAAAGAATTGGCCGTGTCTGTACTTGGGCATAGATTAATAATTTTACCGGAAGCTAGATCAAGAGGCGTTAATGGCCCAGGTGTTATAACTTCGATTATCGATAATTTGTCGATACCTGGGGCACATTAATTAATAAAATCCCATGAAATTCTATTGTGTATTTTTCTTATAATGATATAATTCCTTAACTGTACTCTCTTACTAGAGTAGGGTGGCAGTCATTAACTGAAAGACAAACAAATGTAAAACCCGATTAGAGGGATTTACTTAACGGGGAGGAATCATGCTTCAATATACACTTCGAAGAATCTGGTTAGGTGGTATCACAGCCGTCCTGGTGTCTATAATTGTATTCTTTATATTACGTATAGCCCCTGGAGACGTTGTTGACGTACTGTTAGGTGGAGAAGACGCTTTTTATTCTGAGGAAACAGCAGCACTTCTAAGGGAACAGTTAGGTCTAAATAAACCATTGCCGGTTCAATATGTGACTTTCATGAAGGACTTCTTAACATTCCAATGGGGAGCGTCTCTTGTAGATAGTAAACCTATTTGGCCCATGATCGCACAAAAACTTCCTCTTACATTGGAACTGGCAATTTTATCTGTTCTCATCTCCGTAGTCTTAGGTATACCAGCAGGGGTTTGGATGGCGTTGAAACAAGATAAATGGGATGATTATTTCCTTAGGATTGGATCATTGCTTGGGTTATCTATACCCAATTTTTGGATAGCCACTATGGTTATACTGGTTGGTATGATGTATTTTGATTGGAGTCCCAGATTGGAATATGTCTCCTTTTTTGATAATCCTTACAAAAATCTTGAAATGTTTTTCTGGCCCGCTGTCGCGACAGGTACCTCCTCATTAGCTACCAAAGCAAGAATGATGAGATCGACTATGTTGGAGGTGTTAAGACAGGATTATATTAGGACGGCTCATGCTAAAGGGCTGCGATATTTCTTAGTTGTCTATAGACACGCCATGAAGAATGCTCTGCTTCCTGTTATAACAATTATAGGAATTCAGATCGCCGGGATACTTGGTGGATCAGTTATCATGGAAAGCATATTTCTACTCCCAGGGATGGGACAATACTTAGTATATAGTTTGAGCAGATGGGATTACCCAGTTGTCCAAACCCTGGTCCTTTTCTTTGCTTCTTGGATCATATTAACCAATCTACTTGTTGACCTTTCGTATGGTTGGTTGGATCCCCGCATCAGATTTTAGTATAATACGTCTCTGCGTATGTTGTGATGGGAACAGCTAGGTTTGGCTGGTAGTGAGTGTAAGAACCGCTAACTATACAGCCATTACGTGGAATCCTCCATCCACATGTATGATAGTTCCCGTTATTCCGGAAGATAAATCGCTGGCTAGAAATAGTGAGGTTGTTGCAACTTCCTTGTGCGTTATATTTCTTTTTAATGGAGCTTTTTCCGCGTGTATCTTTCTCATGTCTGGGAATCCACTAATTCCTCTTGATGCTAGGGTTTCCAATGGTCCTGCTGATATTCCATTTATCCTGATATTATCGATGCCGTATTCATATGAGAGCTGTTTAATTTCATTTTCCAGAGCGGATTTAGCTGTTCCCATAACGTTATAACCCGGGAAGACTCTTTCAGATGCTTGAAAAGTCATGGCAATGACGCTTCCACCATTAGGCATCAATTTGGAGGCTTGTTTTACTATTGGGATGAGAGAATAGGCACTGATATTCAGTGACATAAGAAAGTTTTCTCTAGATACATCAGAAAAATTGCCTTGTAAATCGTCTCTGTCAGCATAAGCTATACTGTGTATCACAAAATCCAGAGATCCCATCTCTTGTTTTATAGTGTTAAAGGCGGTGTCAATAGAGTCGTCTTGTGTTACGTCACACTCAATCAATAAAGGGTCGTTAAATGAGTTTGTTAATTTAGAGACTCTACTGCCTAATCTCTCATTTTGGTAAGTTATTGCCAGTTTTGCGCCAGCGGCATTTAATATTTCAGCTATGGGCCAAGCGATACTGTGCTCATTGGCGATACCGAGAACCAAACCGTGTTTACCAGACAAGTCTATTGCGTACATGTTTACACCGCCCTTATTATATTTATTATTGTTATATGCTGACGTATCAGAATAACAGATTTGCAATTCTTTATGGAACACTTTCTTTGGATGTTTTATTATGGATCTTACACAAATTGCCGTTATTTTTCTGGCAGCCATGACTCCAATAGGGGAATCGCGACTTTCCATACCTTTGGCAATATCTATTTATGAGGCACCGTGGTTTTGGGCACTTGGGATTTCTATTCTAGGTAATTTAGTTCCAGTTGTAGTCCTCGTTATTGGATTGAATAAATTCTCCGGTTTTATATTAAGGTTTGATAACCCGATACGCGATTTATTCAATTGGCAGTGGAATAAAATTCAGACAAAGCAATCGGACAGATTCCGCAAATATGGAAGTTTTCTTCTAATTATATTGGTAGCAATACCGCTGCCAATGACTGGTGCATGGACTGGGGCTTTGGTATCTTGGGTTTTTAGAGTGCCTGTAATCAAATCGATTATTATGCTATCTATAGGTGTTGTTCTGGCGGGTTGTTTGATATCGTTTGCTTTTGTAAGTGGTGTAGAGTTATTGGCGTTCTTGACTTAAGAATCGAAATGATCGCCGAAATATTGATAAAATATTATATGAAATAGAAAAAATGTGACTTGATCTCTTGGCGCTGTAACGTTAACTTGGTAGAATATGACTTAGCTTTTCGCCCCAGTAGCTCAATTGGATAGAGCGACGGGTTTCTACCC
>CEVA01163992.1_pt1 | contig 18025 bp, 19 predicted proteins | sample 361521 | NCBI WGS metagenome assembly CEVA01 (sample SAMEA2622823, study PRJEB7988) | marine metagenome | isolation source: saline water (ENVO:00002010), including
TAGCTATTTCAGAATTTGAATGTGGGGATCACCGGACGGATACGATGATTGGCAAGTAGCTGGACGTTTAATCACGCTAAGCCGAGCGCCGTCTGGCTGTCAGGCAGCATCGATCCAGCATAAATAGTAATAGGTTTCTCAACCCTGTAACCTGAACAAGACCCACGTTCAGGTTTAAGCCATCAATTCCCTGATGGCTTTTTTTTGGTTTAAGGTTCGTTATTGATAGCGTTTATAAAAGCCATAGAAGTGTGCAGGCTGCCACGTCCAGGAGGTTGTTTTAGAACGCATGCCTTTTTCTGGCAGCACCAATCCTACCAGCATGGCTCCAAGATAGTAGAGGATGGTCCACAACCATTCGATGCCATTGATCAGGTCATTCCTCCCCACTAAATAAGTAAAGGTTCCACCAATACAGGCCAGTAAAGTGGCGGTAGCGATCCGGCAAGTCGCTGTTGAAGACAATCACATTAAACATATAACCAAATCCGCCGGGTATATGTTCTTCTTCACACCTATGCAGGACAATCACAATGGCTACAATAAACGAATAAACCTGTGTAATTGTCATACCTGACCACTGGACGGCGAGGTAAATGGCCGTCCAGTGGTCAGGCATAAAAGTATCGGCAGCCAGAGTTTTAACAGAATTTTCATGGCATAGTCTTCAACTGGATTTGAGTCACAGTCAGTCTGATACGGAACAGACAAAATGCGTATTAATGGCTTTGGAAAAAGCTGCCTCTTACCGCCTGCAGACCCGCCAGTGCGTAGGTATAAAGGTAGTGTTTGACGTCTTCCTCAGGCAGTTGCCACATTTGCTGAACCGGGTTAAGCGCATTTTTATCTATTACCACCATCATTAAACACGGCGCCATAACACTGACGACACAAGGCAGCAGGCTTGGGTTATCGTGCTCAATGCCAACAACACCACTGATAATTTTGCGGATAATCTCAAACTTAGGCAGCGATTCTTCATTAAGCAGGGCATGAATGTTATCGCTTGGGGAGAGTAATTCCCTGGACAACAGCTGTGCCTGCCAGCCTTCACCGCTCATAATCTTTTCTACCAGCATGTTGATGAGCTGCTCGAATTGCTGTTCTGCATGTTGCCCGGATAATGCAATCGCCCTTAACTCTTCGATATCAATAAAATGAGAATGCGCTGCTTTTAAGGTTGCCTGAATCAAACCGCTACGATTGCCAAAATGATAGTTAATGGACGCTAAGTCCACTTGTGCATGTTGCGCTACGGCTTTATTGGTTGTGCTGGCAAAGCCCTGCTCTGCAAACAACTTACCTGCCGCAGTCAATATACGCAGATAGGTTTCAGCACCGTCTTTTCGGTTGGTTGTACTTCGTTTTGGCATGCTCAACTCACAAATTTCACTTGAACTAAATCACAATAAAGTTTAAATTAAATTTAGTTTAAATCAAATTTAAACTAGAGTGATCAAAATGTCGTAATGAGGATTGTTAAATTATGCGGTGTACAAAGGTTTTATCGGTTATGGTCTTGTCGCTGCTACTTATTGCCTGTGGGCAAAGTAATTCCGGCCTTATACCAGGTACGCTTGAGCGCGACAGGGTAACGTTAACTGCTCCGGCGAGTGAGGTAATAACAGCTTTACCGGTTAAAGAAGGGGCACCCATCACCACCGGGCAGGTATTGGTTCAACTTAACAACACAAAGCAATCTGCTACGTTGAAAAAAGTCATCGCTGTAGAGCAGGAAGCCAAAATTACTCTGGAAAAATTACTCAATGGTGAGCGTGACGAAGACATTCAGGCTGCGCGCGCGAATGTTGAGCAGGCAAAAGCCAATCTGGCAGAGCAGGAGCGCCAGGTTACGCGTTTAACTAATCTGGTGGGCCGTGGCCTGAGTACACAGGCCGATCTTGACAATGCCGTCAGCCAAAAAGAAGTTTATGCCGCAGTGTTGGATGCGTCGCAACAAAACCTGAATAAACTGATTAAAGGTAATCGCAGGGAAGATATCGAATATGCTCAGGCAGCACTTGAGGCCGCCTCAGCCGATGTTGCCCTGGCACAGCAGGAACTGGACGAACTGACTATCCGTGCAACCCGTGACGGTGTGTTAGATTCGCTGCCTTTTAATCAGGGGGAACGAGTGAGTGAAAACAGTATTGTGGCTATCATTCAGGCGTCTACCTCGCCGTATGTTGCCGCTTATATTCCAGAACCTCATAAAGCACAATTCACCACAGGCAAGCAGGTCACCGTTTATGTTGATGGTGTGGAAACCCCGTTTACAGGTACCGTGCGCTGGATATCCATAGAACCTGCGTTTACCCCATACAGCAATATGAGTGAAGAAGACCGCTCGCGCTTGGTATACCTTACAGAAATAGTTCTGCCTGAAGAAGCGACGTCTTTGCCTGCCGGAATCCCAGCGCAAATCAAGGTGGATTAATCGCTATGGCTGAAAACGTAATCACAGCAACCAATATCACCAAAAAATTTGGTGACTTTGCCGCCATAGATGATATTTCCTTAACGGTGCAGAAAGGCCACATTTACGGTTTTCTGGGCCCAAATGGTTGTGGTAAATCCACCACTATTCGTGTTTTAACAGGCTTGCTTACACCCACTTCTGGTGAAGTGGATGTATTAGGCTATACCATTCCCAGAGATGCCGATACCCTGCGATTAAAAATCGGTTACATGACGCAAAAATTCTCCTTATACGAAGATTTAACCGTCGAAGAAAATTTGCAGTTTATGGGGCAAATCTATGGCATGGACAGCAAAAAACTCCGCCAACGCTGCCAGCAGTAAATCCACACTTATGGCCTCGACAGGCTGCGCAAACAACTGGTAAAAGGCATGAGTGGCGGCCAGAAACAGCGCCTTGCTCTCGCTTCAGCCACCATGAATAACCCGGAGCTGCTGTTTTTGGATGAGCCGACCTCAGCGGTGGATCCTGAGAACAGACGTGACTTCTGGGAGAAGCTCTTCGACTTGTCTGAGCAGGGTACGTCCATTCTGGTTACTACACACTATATGGACGAGGCAGAGCGCTGTCACAAGCTTGCCATTATGGAAGCCGGGAAAATGCGCGCAGATGGCTCACCAGAAGAACTGATGCAGAATATGGGCGTGCACATTGTGGAAGTAAAGGCCAGCGGACTAAGAGAGTTAAAAGCCCGTTTACTGGAAAAAGAACAAATTCGCTCGACTGCACAATTAGGTATTCGGTTGCGGGTATTGATTTATGACTCGGTCGCAGACCCGATTAGCTGGCTCAAACAAGAATTTCCGGCACTCAAACACGCCGAACTCAGTATTGCGCGGCCCACATTGGAAGATGTATTTGTCAGTGTAACCGGAGACAGTCGCCAATGAAGTCAGTATCCAGAATTAAAGCCATTATGTTAAAAGAGCTGCGACAGCTGGCACGCGATAACCTTACCTTTGGCATGATTGTCATGATCCCCCTCGTGCAGCTCATTTTGTTTGGCTATGCCATTAACACTGATGTGCGGCATATTCCGGTTGCCGTGGTTGACCAGAGTCATAATCAGACTGGCAGGCAGTTAATCGAAACCGTAAAGGCGACCCAGGTGGTTGATTTTACATTAACCTTTGACGACCCGGAGACTGCGCGTATTGCCATCCAATCGGGTGAAGTACGGGCAGCACTGGTGATCCCCCGTGATATAGATCAGCGCCTCGCACAAGGCCGCGTGCTGGCACAGTGGATGGTTGATGCAACAGATAGTGTAATTGGTAATACTATCGCCGGGTTAAAAGCCATGCCCTTTAGTTTGAATCGCAAAATAAGCAATAGGGAATCATCAGTGAGTAACGCACCCACCTTCGAAGTGGCACTTTATTATAATCCGAATGGGCGCACCGCAGTGAATATAGTACCCGGACTGCTGGGGATTATTCTGAGTATGACCATGGTGCTGTTTACCAGTATCGGTATTGTCCGCGAACGTGAAAAAGGCAATATGGAGCTACTGATCAACACGCCGGTCAAACCCATTGAGTTAATGATAGCCAAAATTATCCCGTACATTTTTGTTGGCCTGATACAGGTTGTGATCGTGCTGGGCTTAGGTTCAGTAATGTTTGACGTTCCTATCACCGGGTCGTATCTGGATATTTTTATGGGATCGCTGCTGTTTATCGCCGCGAGTCTGACGCTTGGACTGGTGATTTCTACCTCCGCACAAACACAATTACAGGCAATGCAGATGACCATGTTTATCCTGATGCCTTCAATCATGCTGTCAGGTTTTATGTTTCCATTTGAAGGGATGCCCAGGGTGGTGCAATGGATCGCTGAGTTTATTCCGGCCACCCATTTTATGCGTTTGATAAGAGGCATGGTGCTTCGCAGCGCAGATTTGCTTGGCATGTGGCGGGATACGCTTTGGCTAGGAGGATTTACCCTGGTCGGGATTGTGATTGCTTCGCTGAAGTTTAAAAAATCGCTCGATTAATATTTAGTTGCTACGAGGTATATTTATGCAATGGTCTTGGTTTGACTTAAATTGGCCTTGGGTCGGCTTGGTAATGTCGGCCGTGATGCTGTTACTACTACTGCTAACCAATACATTCAGAAGCAATCGCGACACCAATCGCTGGCTCGACCCTGTCTGGTTAGCCTGGCTTGCCCCCGCTAGCTACATGCTGCACCAATTTGAAGAATATGGCATTAGCGCTCAAGGCGTAAGCTTTGCTTTCCCCGACCTGTTATGTCAATCGATGGGGCTGGCAAATTACCCGGAATGTACTTGCCGACTTCCTTGTTTGTTGCCATCAATATTCCGATAATCTGGGCGGCTGGTTTAATTTGTGGGCTTCTGAGCCGCAAACATCCTTTCGTGGGGCTGGGTGTGTACGCCATCCATTTTACCAACAGCCTTTCTCATTTGGGCTCGGTGGTTGTAAGCGGCGAATACAACCCGGGCTCACTCACGTCACTATTGATACAGTTGCCCCTATCCCTTTGGGTAGCGTATGCCTGTTTCTTCGCTGGTAACATGCGTAAATCAGGAATGTAGGTCCTGGTACTGGCAGGTACAATATTTACAGTAGTACTGCTGACAAGCATCAAGCTTTTTGTCGCTGGGATAATTTCGGCTTCAGTATTGTTGTGTATTCATGTTGCCAATCCACTTTGGATCATAGTGCTGCCCTGGTTTGTTGAAAACTATGTACTGACTCCAGCAAAGGAAAGGTAAGTCTGTAGTGGTCAAGTCATTGCTAAATTGAATGATTTGTATAACTGCTACACTCAATTTTACGTAAACCGCTCTGTGTAACCGGGGAGGGAAGAGGGGCTCACCTTCAGTTATCCGTGCTCATTTCATCCATAAAACTGACAGATTTGAACGATAAAAACGAAAGACAAATCTTACCAGCAGAAGGCCTTTATTCTAAAAGACCGAAGGCTTCTCAGGTGCCGGCTTTGGAATAGGCGAGAGTTAAATTGGGTATGCTAATGTGTCGATTGCACGTTTAAATATTCAGCTTAGAATTAGCGTTTTGCTTAAGTTAAGGTGCCTGAAAGTCCAGGGTTTTGGTTGCCTGCTGCCGGTATTTGTGCGGCGTTATGCCGGTTAATTTTGTAAAATTTCTGGTTAAGTGGCTTTGATGAGAAAAGCCGCAGTCGACGGCGATGCCTGCTATATCGATGTCGGTATTTGCCAGCAATCCTTGCGCTTTTTGTATGCGTTTCAGCAGCAGAAAGTGATGAGGCGTTACCCCCATTTCCTGTTTGAATTTTTTGCTCAGCAGTGCCGGAGCTAGCCTTAGCTCGGAAGCAATGTCTGCAATATTGATTTTGCTGGAAATACCAAGTGAGAGGCGTTGCAATGTGTAATTGACGGTGTGTGAATGCAACTGAAATTCGGCAAGGCCATCGTCCTGTTTACCGAAATAATGCGCTATATACAGGCCGAGCGCCTGCACATGCGACTCGATATAGGCCTTGTTGTTTGATTCGCCAGAGAGAATGACATTGCTGATGTGGTTGGCGTTGGTAAACAGGTAGTTGTTATTAAAAGAGCCAACGTATTTTTTACTATCGACGTTATCGGCAATGTGCTCATAGATATCTTGCAACAGGTTACAAATATTTTCACTGGCAAAGGTTACCGTGATCACGTCCATCTCGCCATTCACCCGCCAGGCCATATTCTGCCCGCGCGGAATGAGTGCGATATCACCAGGCATGGCATGATCGGCCGAGAGCTGTGTGCCTTCTCCCCGGCGCTTTATTTTGGCTCTGCCCGCGCTGATGATGGCGATTATCGGATAACTCAGCGGTGGAGTTTGGTACTCGCCGAAAAAACCGCGCCAACGTTGAATCATGCAACCATCCCAGAGCGGACTTTGATATTGGACTATAGGCGCCAATGCGTGGGCGGAATTGATAATTTCGGCTTGGGTTAAAAGTGACATGGTGGTCATAAGTCGGATTTTGTCGGTTGCAAACTTCTGCTCGTGAGCGGCGTAGTATTGTCGGATTAAATGTAAATCTAAAGTAAATACAATGTTTCATGCAATAGCTCTTTTCAATAAAAACGCCTATTTAAAGGATTTTATGTCTATTTTTACTGTTGTGGAAATAATGTGCTATTTAACGAAAAGAGTGTGAAAGCTTTTTCTGCCCGGCGAATTTAGTATTTCACATTACATTAACAACAATAGTGACTGCTTTATGTTTACACATCAGACGTCAGACGTGCCGGTATTGGCCGATGAACACGACAACCGCCATATTCTTTATGGCTCCGAACTATCAAGAGAGTCGCTCGCATTTATTATTCAGGAACCGGTCTCTGGCATCGGTGGCTTTCTTTACACCTGGGTTAACGGTGCAGGAAAAGCCGGCGCAGCGCTATGCCTTTTTGGTGAGGCGATTGGTGCGGAGCCAATTTTCGAGGTCTGCGATGGTATTGATGTACCAAGCACGATGGATTTTAAAAACTGGCAGGTGGGCGGCTTAAGCTTGCAGCTTCACGAGGCGCTCAGAACCGCGACGGTCAGGTATAAAAGCGATGAGGTAGAGGTAGAGTATCACTTTACGGCGCTGCATCAGGCTTATGCTTACAGCACCCACCCACAAGGTTGCCCTGCGTGGATGGCCGATGATCGGTTTGAGCAACAGGGTAAAATCAAAGGCCGCATTGTGAAGGCCGGGAAGATAATTGAGTTCGATGCGTTAAGTTTACGGGATCATTCCTGGGGCACGCGTGACTGGGGGGTAAATCAACACTGGAAATGGGTGCATGTGCAGGCTGGTGAAGCCTATGGTGTACATTTTTGGAAGCTTTTCGCTTTGGGCAAGCCGCATCTGTGCGGTTACGTGATTAGGGATGGACACATGGCACAGGTAACCGAGGTTGTCGAACAATTTAGCTGTCACGAAGGCCTGGTACCTCGCACTGTCAGTGCAGAAGTGACCGACAGTGCCGGCCGGGTAACGCAGATTTCTGCTGAGGTAATTACGGCTTTTCCGTTTCCGGTGCACGAGCTGATTACCCTGTTTGAGTGCCCGATGAAAGCGACAATCGAGGGGCAGCAGGGCAATGGCTGGATGGAAATGATGTGGCCAAACGACCTGATTGGCTACATGGCCGAACGTAAAATCTAACCTAGCAAACAGGACTAATTATGCAATCCAGAGAAAACCGGGATATGGAGCCGAGCATAGCCCAGATGTTGAATGACGCGCTGACACTGCGCCAGCAGCCAGAATACCGTGTGCGCTCACTTACGGAAGTTGAGGCGAGTCTCAATGCCTTTTTACAGGGCAGGGAACTTGAGCAACCAGTCGTGTCAGGGCTTCAGCGGATGGGCGGCGGTGCATCGAAAGAACAATTTGTGTTCGATCTTAAGGTGGCAGGAAAAGAGGCCGAACGTTGCGTGTTGCGAATGGATCCTTTGGAAAGCGCCGTGGTCACCTCACGCGCCAGAGAAAAAGCGATTCTCGATATTATGCAGGACGTACTGCCCGTTCCCCGCGCGATGTGGTGTGATGAGGATGGCAGCCAGTTGGGGCGCCCGGCGCTTATTACCAGCTTTGTCGGTGGTGTCACTAAACCTTCAGTTAGCACCAGTAACGTGTCGGGCTTTGGTACTGTTTTCGATGAGCAAACGCGAGAGGCCCTATCGAAGCCATTTATGCAGCATCTGGTGGCCATGCATAACGTCGATTGGTCGCAGCACGTGCATGATTGCTTTCAGGCGCCTGTTGATGATGAGCAAAAAGCAGCGCGCTGGCAGGTGAATTGGTGGACTCAGGTTTGGCATGACGATGTCTGCGAGGGCTATCCGATTATGGGCCTGGCTGAGCGTTGGATGCGGGAGAACCTGCCTGTTGTGGATATGAGCGATTTGGTATTTGTGCATTCAGACTATCGTACTGGCAACTACCTTTATGATGAAGATGCGCTTAACATAACCGCGATACTGGATTGGGAATTGATTCATATTGGCGATTTTCATGAGGATTTGGCCTGGGCAGCGATTAAGTCCTGGAGCACTGTCGATGAAGACGGCACCTTGTTGGCCTCCGGCCTGATGCCGGTTGAAGAGTTGTGTGAGAAATACGCAGCGGCTACAGGTCGACGTATTAACCAAGACAATTTGTATTTTTATCAGGTGCTGGGCCTGTACAAGTGCGTGGCGATATGTCTTGCGACGTCGATGAACGCAGCGCGCCACTCTCACAACCATCAGGATTCCCTTTTGAGCTGGCTCGGCGCGGCGGGGCATTCCTTCTTGTTGGATCTGGCAAAATTACTGCAGGAGCGAAAAGCATGACACCAAGTATAGAACTCCGATTACAGACCATGATGCGCAGTGTACAGCAGTCGATCCTGCCAGCCTTGGATGCTGACGACTCCCTGGCACAGGAGCAGGTAAAGTTGCTGATGGGACACATAGCAGCCTTGCAATTGCAATGCGGTAAAGAGCAAGGTGTATGTGATATACAAAATCAGCAGCTCAAGGCTCTGGCTGAAAATTTGGTTGCCAAAGCCGAAGGTGGAGCCAACACGCAGAAAGCCGTGAGTGCCATGAAGCAAGCATTGGCCGACGATGATTACATGCAGCTGTCATTAGCGACAGAAAGCATGCTGGCGACAACAGATGCAAGCGACGCTTTTAAAGCCTACAGCTGGGATGCGGTGATTGCCTATTCTGTTGAGGCGGCTCAGCGCGGGAAGGAATGGTTTAAGCCAATGGGCTTTTGAATCTACAGGGCGCTCAGAGGGCGCCCTTTTTAATTCTACGGTGCAAAACAGGTTTATGGTACAGAATGCTGCAGAGCACTTAAGTGGATGCGTTGATATGACGATTAACAAATAAGCCAATTTCCGCAATGGCCTTTTTAGCCAGTGGAAGTTCATCACTAAACATCTGAAATACATGGATCATATCTGGCCATATACTCAATTCCGCCAGGCTTCCTGCCGCGTTGGCCTTGCTCGCGTAATCTACCGAATCATCCAATCCAATTTCACAGTCACCGACTTGTAACAAGGTAGGCGGCAAATCATGCAGGTCGCCAAATGTGGGTGATAGTAGCGGATCGGCCAGATCCGTGGTATCTCCAGCATATTCCTTTGCCAGTACTTTAAGCATTTTGGTTTTATGCACAGGGTCTGATTGCTCTCTGGTGACATAAGATTCGCCTGACAGCGTCATATCTAACCAGGCTGAGAGCAGCACACATGCGCCTGGCAGAGCAATACCACTGTCAGTTTGTTTGACTTTTTGTAGAAGAGACGCAGCTAGTCCTCCCCCAGCGGAGTCGCCCATCACCACGATGTTTTGGGCTGAGTGTTGCTTAACCAGTTCGCAGTAAACATTAAAACAATGATCAAGTTGGCTGGGGTAGATAGCTTCTGGCATCAACGGATAATTAATCCCCACTAACTGACAGTTTACTTCATTAGCAATGTCGCTCATTAGCTTTAAATGAGAATCCACAGAGCCTAATCGAAAGCCACCGCCATGAATGTACAGGATCACGGCTTCGCTGCGGATGACACTGGGAGTAAGTGTCCGGCACGGAACGCCTGCCAATTCCACATCTTGAATACGGGCTGCAATCTGCTTGGATTTATATAAATTGTCCCAGTCTTTGCGCATGGTCTCTATCGTGGTGCTTCTGTCCCAACTGGCATAAACCGAGTTAATTCGGTTAATCACCTGATCTACTTTGTTCTTTGTATTCATACTGATGCTTACTTTTAAGTCGCTGATTTATAGTCGTCAATTAAGTTCTCTTTAGAAACCTATTGATTAAGTTCTCCTAGGAAACTATCATATTTCTTAACAACTAATTTGTCAGCATGCTGGTCAGATTTTTTACAAATTTTATTTTTAGGTCTTGTTATGAATACAAAAAATAATGCCCAAATGATTATTGATTCAGGCCCGGTGTTGTTGTCTATGGATGAAAACGGGGTTGCTTCACTTACCCTGAATACCCCTGAAACTGCCAATTGTTTAAACAATGAAATGCTTATTGCTATGACCGAAGCACTGATGCTGTGTCACGGTGATAAACGTTTACGGGCATTAATTCTTAGCGGTAATGGCAAAAATTTCTGTGCCGGTGGCGACCTGAAAACCTTTATCGCAAAAGGTGAAGATTTGCCTTTCTATGTGCGTCAGGCCACTAACCATCTTCAGCATGTTTGTACGCTACTGATTCGTTTGCAGGTGCCGGTGATAACTGCCGTGCAGGGTTATGCGGCGGGAGGTGGAGGCTTTGGCTTTGTTTGTGCCTCGGATGTCGTTATTGCGGCTGATTCAGCGAAGTTTCTTGCCGGCGCAACGCGCAGTGGCATGGTGCCTGATGCGGGTTTGTCAGTGACTTTGCAAAACCTGGTGGGTTTCAGACAAGCGATGCATATTCTGCTGACCAACCCCGTTATAGGCGCAGAAGAAGCGCTGGATTTAGGTATTGTAACGAAAGTTTCGTCTGCAGAAGCACTGGCGGCAGATACCTTGTCGTATGCAACTGAAATTGCCAACAATGCGCCTTTAGCGATGGGGCACGCCAAGCGGTTACTCTGGAACGGTCTTGGCGCTGGTTTCGAAAGTGTGCTGGATGATGAGTCGAGAACTGTTGCTATGCTCTCGGGCACAGAAGACTGTTTAGAAGCTATGCAAGCCATCCTCGACAAACGTCAACCACGGTTTACTGGTAAATAATCCATTTCATTAAGGTATAGTTATGGCTTTAAATTCTTATCCATTAGCAGGTCGTCGTGCGTTTGTAACCGGCGGCTCCAAAGGGATCGGCGCAGCAATTGTACGTCAATTAGTGGCAGCCGGTGCACAAGTGGTATTTGCTGCCCGTGACCAGCAGTCAGCGCGTGAGCTCGCCGATGAAACTGACGCTAAGCCAGTTATTTTTGATCTTGTCGATATTGATGCCACTCGCAAAGCGGTGAAAGAAACCGGCCCTTTTGACATTCTGGTTAATAATGCCGGCATCGACCAACACAGCTTTTTTACCAACACCACTCCTGAAGACTGGCGGTACCTGTTGGCGATAAATCTGGATGCGGTGTTTGCCACAACACTGGAAGCTTTACCGTTTATGCAAGAGCAAGGCTTTGGCCGAATCATTAATATTTCATCGGAAGCCGGCAGGTTAGGTTCCAGAGGCGGTTCTGTTTACGCTGCTGCGAAAGGCGGTGTGCATGCGTTTACGAAGTCAATTGCACGAGAAAACGGGACCAAAGGCATTACCGCAAATGTGATTACTCCCGGCCCTATTGATACGCCTTTACTGCAAGCTGCCGTCGCCAACGGCGGTGAAAAGTTACTCAATGCTATGAAGCAGGCAACGGTAATGAATCGGTTAGGTACACCAGAAGAAGTCGCTGCGGCGGTAGTGTTTTTAGCTGGCAATGACGCCAGTTTTATTACCGGCGAGGTGCTTGGTGTCTCAGGCGGCATGTCGATGGGTTAATGTCACAAGGACGAGTTATGCACAGTACAACATTTAATCGAGTGTTAATTCTAAGTGGATTTGCGTATCTCCTTTGCCTGATGACTGGGTTGTTTGTTGCTGGCTATATTCCTCCGGCGTCTCCATATTGGACGGCTGAGCAACTTTCCGGGCACTTAAACGAGTATGGAACAGGCGTACAGTTGTGTGGGTTGCTGTTGATCATTTGTAGCCCTTTATACATCACGTTTTCCACCGCTATCTCGTCATTTATGCGACGAGCGGGAGCGACTTACGAATTCGTGGCAGCCCAATTGGGCCTGGCGATACTGGGTAGTACAACTTTTCTTATCAGTGGTGTGTTGTTTGTGGTCATCGGTTTCCGGCCCGAAGCATTTTCAGTGGCAACCTATGTTCTGAACGATTTTGCCTGGATAATTTTGCTGTTACCCTGGCCTTCGTTTTTGCTTCAGAATGTCACTATAGGCTGGGTTATTCTGCAGGATAAACGAGGCGCAATAAAGAACTGGGTAGGCTATCTCAATTTTTGGGTCGCGATAAGTTTTGTACCAAGCTCATTGCTATGCTTCTTCAAACAAGGACCATTTGCCTGGGATGGCGTTCTGGTTTTCTGGCTTGCCGCGAGTGTATTTGTATTGTGGTTTGTTGTAATGGGGATAAGTATGTTTAAAGAATTAAACTACGGCACCTCTTCTGCTGACTGAAAAACGTTTAAGCCCTTTGTTTGGCGCCAGATGACAACCTGGTGGCAATAATTGTCCTGTCCGCTCTAATCCATACTTGTTAATTTTCTTGTTATCAATGTTAATTGAATGTTGTACACATTCTGTTGGCATCAGTCTTTTTCATCAGTAAAAAACCGGATGCATTATTAATGGTGCATCCCCACAAAGGGATCGCTTGCAAAAGCGGTATACAACAAGAATATGACCAACAGACCTGAATGCTTTACTCAACATTTAAGCTCATTACCCTACGTTCTTATTATTCTTGCTGGTTTAGGCCTCATTACCGGCTGTAGTGAGTTTGACCGAAATAACGCCGATATAAACAGTAATAGTGGTGAAATCACTGCTAGCTCAGACTTTGGTCAACGCATCGGCAACGCCGACAACGAACCGCAAAACTGGTTGGCCCATGGCCGTAATTACGAAGAAACACGGTTCAGTCCGTTAAACACTGTAAACGATAGCAATGTATCAAGCTTAGGCTTGGATTGGTTTTATGATTTGGATACTGATAGAGGGCAGGAAGCGACATCTCTTGTAGTTGACGGAACTCTTTATGTCACCAGTGCCTGGTCAAAGTTGCATGCATTCAATGCGGTGACCGGTGAATTAATCTGGCAATTTGATCCCAAGGTCCCTCGGGAAACGCTATCCAAAGCGTGTTGTGATGCGGTAAACAGAGGTGCAGCATATTGGGACGGAACGCTTTATTTAGGCACACTCGACGGACGATTAATAGCGGTTGATGCTGAATCGGGTAAACAGATTTGGTCAACGAATACCGTGGATCCAAAAATGTCTTATACTATCACCGGGGCACCTCGGGTTGGTAAAGGATTGGTGTTTATCGGTAATGGCGGCAGCGAATTTGGGGTCAGAGGCTATATATCTGCCTATGACGCTAACACTGGAGAAATGCGCTGGCGGTTTTACACAGTGCCGACTGAACCGGGTAAAAGCGATGGCGTAGCATCGGACACTGTATTTGAAAAATTTGCTGGTGAAAGTTGGACCGGAGACTTTTGGAATGCGTCTGGCGGATTTGGTGGTGGCACGGTCTGGGATTCGATGGCCTTTGACGAAGAGCTCGGATTGCTTTATTTTGGCTCTGGTAACGCAAGCTACTGGAATAAACATTACCGCTCCCCCGATGATAAAGACAACCTATTTGTCGCGTCAATTATTGCTGTAAAAGCGGCAACCGGTGAATACGTTTGGCATTATCAGGCAACGCCCGGAGATGCCTGGGACTACACCTCAACTCAACATATGATTCTTGCTGATTTAGACATCGGCGGTGAAACACGTAAAGTCTTGATGCAGGCACCTAAGAATGGCTTTTTCTATGTGCTGGATCGCACCAATGGTCAGCTTATATCCGCCGAAAATTACGTACCCGTGAATTGGGCTGATGGGATAAATCGCGAAACCGGTCGACCCAATATCCGTTCAGATGCCTATTACTGGAAAACAAACAAACCTTGGGTTGCATTTCCTGGCCCGTTCGGGGGCCATAACTGGCATCCCATGTCCTATAGCAAGGATACAGGTTTAGTCTATATTCCGGCGCAAGAAATTCCCGCAGTTTATCAGGAAGATAAAAACTTTAAGCCCTTTCCGCTCGGGGTAAATCTGGCATTGGATATGCGTCCGATGATTCTTCCGGATGACGAAGAAACCGTAAACGCCATAAAAAGTACTTTGAAAGGGTACCTGTTGGCCTGGGATCCCATTGCCCAGAAAGAAGTCTGGAGAGCACCGCATAGGGGACCATGGAATGGAGGAGTACTGTCTACCGCCGGTAATTTGGTTTTTCAGGGTGACGTAGACGGTGTGTTTAATGCCTTCAATGCGAAAACCGGTGAACGCCTGTGGCAGTTTGATTCCGGCAATATGATTTCAGCGGCGCCGATGACCTATGCCGTTGATGGCAAGCAATACGTTGCAGTGTTGTCTGGATTTGGTACTTCCTGGTCCAAGCTCGCCAGCCGACTTGCCTGGGATGATAAAGGCCCTCGCCAAAATAAAAGTCGTTTGCTGGTGTTTTCACTTGAAGGTAATAAGTCACTGCCTTTACTCAAGAGGAAGCTGCCTGTGTTGGGGCAATTGCCTGAACAGTTTGCCAGTGAAGAGCAGGTAAACCAGGGTGAGTATCTTTATCACCATACCTGCTTTGCTTGCCATGGTTTTGGCGCCGTAGCAGAGGGATTAAATCCACCCGATCTGCGCTATTCACCCATGCTTCATAGTCAGGCTGCTTTCAATGCAGTGGTCCTGGATGGAGCCTTAAGTTCAAAAGGAATGGTGGGCTTTGCCAAGTCATTTAGTGAGAGTGATGCTGAAGCAATACGCGCTTACATTATTGAAAGAGCGAACCAGTCTCTTGGTTCCAACTAAATAGCAATCTGATACACCTGACTGAATGTCTATACAGAGGTAATTATGACCGATAAGAATCGAATTGAAGAAGTATTCGCAAAGCAAAAGGCTTACAAATACGAAGCCGCCCTGACCAGTGCAGAGCAAAGAAAAGCTATACTCCAAACCTTAAAAAAGGTCGTTCTAGAGTTAGCAACCGAAATTGATCAAGCGTTGTACGAAGATTTAGGTAAACCTGTCACAGAAGAAATCTCCATGGAGGTCGGTTCGGTGATTAAGGACATCGACAATGCCATTGATAATTTAGAGCAATGGATGCAGCCTGTGGCCGTTAATCCACAAGTTAATGATGGCAGTGTAAAGGCGTACATCAAAAATGAAGCGCGTGGACAGGTTCTCATCCTCGCCGCATGGAACTTCCCGTTTGCTTTGGCTTTATGTCCTTTAATACCTGCACTTGCAGCGGGAAATGTGGCCTGTGTTAAAACCAACGAAATGACCCCGGCGACTGCAAAAGTCACGGCTAAAGTATTAGCGGCAGCTTTCTCCGAAGAATTTGTCGCTACGTTTACCGGCGATGTCCAAGAAGCCATCGCTCTGCAGGAAATGCCGTTTGATCATGTTTTTTTTACAGGTAGTCCTGCCGTTGGCAAAAGCGTGATGCAAATGGCAGCCCGTAATCTCAGCTCAGTGACCTTAGAGTTGGGTGGCAAATGCCCTGCAATTGTAGATGAAAATGCACAACTAGAGTCAGCATGTGGAAATATTGCCATTGGCCGAACTTATAATCTGGGACAAACCTGCCTTTGTGTCGATTACGCCATTGTAAAAGAAAGCATGTTAGACAACTTTGTGGGCGGTGTTAAAGCTGTGCTGGAGGCGACCTATTATGACAATGGCGAATACAAAGCAGAAAGAAACTCCCGAATAATCGATGCGCGCAATTTTGAACGCCTCAAAGGGTATCTGGACGACGCATTAGAGAAAGGCGCAACCATTGCGTTCGGCGGAAAGGTAGACAAAGCGTCGTTAATTATTGAGCCGACTATTTTAACCAATGTCGATCCTTCGTCGCGAATTTTAGAAGACGAAATATTCGGTCCAATCCTGCCGATTGTGACTTACCAGACTCGCGAAGATATTGTCAATTTCATCAACAGTAAACCTAAACCTTTAGGGCTCTATGTGTTCTCCAACAACGACGAATTTATAGACTACGTGCTTGATCGAACGTCGGCTGGCGGGGTGAGTGTGAACGGTTGGGCAAGCCACTATTTTGAGCCCGCATTACCTTTTGGTGGGGTCAATAATAGTGGAACAGGAAGTTATCACGGTGAATTCGGTTTTAAGGAGTTTTCTCACCAGAAGGCGGTTTACAGAGCCTGATTTACGGGCGCTGGGTTAACTATTGTTTGAATCTTGAAACAAATGATTTTGGTTGTACTGAATGCAACAACGAGAAACGATACTGGATTTTTCTAAAGAAAATAACCGTTTGCCCGGAGGTGAAGGGATTTGGGTATTTATCTTTGGTGACCTTATCGTTTTCTCATTATTTTTCATTGTGTTTTTGGATTATCGGACAGGGGATGTGGCCCTGTTCAGGCAGGCTGCCAACACACTTAACTTAACCTTTGGGTTGTTTAATACCCTCGTTTTGTTGGTTAGTTCCTGGTTGATGGTGGGTGCCCTAACGGCTTTCAGAACAAAGCAGTTTACATGGTCAGAAAGGTTTTCTTGGGGGGGGCTGCTCTGTGGCGCCCTTTTTTTTACATTAAAAATATTTGAGTACAAGGAAAAAATCGAGGCAGGGCATTATGTCACCACAAACGACTTTTACATGTTTTATTTTGTTCTCACCGGTATTCATTTATTTCATGTATTCATAGGTTTAGGTGTTCTTGCTTGGCTCATCCATGGTATTCGAAATAACCCGGATAAGCTGAGTCAAACGAGTATAGAAGCCGCTGGTATCTTCTGGCATATGGTGGATTTATTGTGGATTGTTTTATTCCCGCTACTGTATTTGTTGCCTTAGGAAGACTATGAGAGAGCATGTCTTATCCAAACAAACTTTAGTCTTCCTGCTGTTGGTGCTACTCACCTTGTCTTCCTGGTTTGTCGCCGCTTATGGCAACGCCAGTCCTGAAAGAGAAAACCTTGACGGCGTCATAGTCTTGCTGTTGGCGTTTTTAAAAGTACGACTGGTTATTCTTTACTTCATGGAAGTGAAAGAAGCCAACATTGTGTTAAAGAGCCTTACCGGGTTGTGGGTGCTTTTGGCGAGCATGATTTTATGCTCAATCTATTATTTTCAGTTTTAATTTTTTTGCTCGTGTCTGCACGTAGCGAATTATGCGTAATACAAATAAGGAAAAATTTATGTCAAACAGATGCTTAGTAATTGGCGGTAGCCATGCTGCTGCTCAACTGGTGATAAGCCTGCGTCAAGAGGGGTGGGAAGGTGAGATTACGGTGATCAGTGATGAAAATTACCTCCCTTATCATCGACCGCCATTGTCTAAAGACTTTCTTCTTGGTCAAAAAGTGGAACAAGATTTACTTATTCGTCCAGAAACAATGTATGAGAAAAATAATGTCACGTTCCGGTTGGAGCAAAGAGTCGACAAAATTAACCGTTCAGAAAAAAATGTGGTATTGCAAAGCGGCGAAAAAATTAACTATGAAAAACTGGTAATATGCACCGGTTCTCGCGTACGTAAAGTCAATTTGCCTGGTGTCGAGCTTACCGGCATTAATTATTTACGGACCATTGCAGATATCAATACGATTAAAGCCGACACTGGTGCCGGCAAGAATGCGGTGATTGTTGGTGGCGGTTACATAGGTCTCGAAACTGCTGCCGTGTTAAAAAAATTAGGCATGAATGTCACCGTCCTGGAGATGGCACCGCGCATTCTGGCCCGCGTTACCGCCCCGG
>CEVA01243397.1_pt1 | contig 18022 bp, 20 predicted proteins | sample 361521 | NCBI WGS metagenome assembly CEVA01 (sample SAMEA2622823, study PRJEB7988) | marine metagenome | isolation source: saline water (ENVO:00002010), including
AAACTAAAAGGCGTATTGAGAAAATCGAGACCGGTTGGCTTGAAGTGGCATAGCCCGGGTAACTGATTACCTCGGGCGTATGTTAACTTATGTAAATGCGTCGCTTGTTGTTAAGCGGCCATTGGCTTGTGTACGTAGTTTCTGCGCTCAAGTAGGAAGCTTTCAAGGTGAGCGTATGAGTCAAAATTACGGTGTGAAGGATAAGCCATGTTGCCTTCTTTAATGACGTTACGTGCTATTTGCGAAACATGCTTTTCTTCAAGCATGTTAAATTGCGAGTCAATACCTAGTGTTTGGTTTAACTCAAATACAGCGTCAACCACAGCTTGTGCTTTTTCCGATTGAGTTGTTCCTTTTAAACCTAAAGCATCTGCAATAATCGCAAGGCGGTGAGCCGCTTTTGGCTGCGCAAATTGTAGTACGTGTGGTAAAGCAATCGCGCAACCTAAACCATGCGGAACTTTGTAAAACGCACCTAACTGGTGGGAGATGCCATGGGCCCAACCAAGCAGAGTCTTAGAGAATGCTTTACCTGCTTCGAATGAAGCTAATGCCATTTCACTTCTTGCTTCATCATCTTCAGTGCCGTTTTTGTATGCGCGAGGCAAAAACTCGAAAATACGCTGAATACTTTTTAGGTTCATTTCATCCGTTTGTTTTGTCGCATAGGTACTCATGAATGACTCCATCGCATGTGTTAGAGCGTCCATACCCGTAGCTGCAGTTATATGAGGAGGCAATGCCATTGTCAGCCTTGAATCGAAAACTGCTAGGTCAGGTACGATCCCGTAACTTACCAACGCATTTTTTTGGTTAGTTTTTTCATCAGTTACAACTGTTACTGTTGTTGCTTCAGAGCCTGTTCCTGCTGTAGTCGGAATGGCAACAAAGTAAGCGCCTTTGCGGCGTAACTGAAGCATACTCATTAAGCCGTGCGTGATCTTACGAGGATCTAAGTTGTGTTTAGCACAACCGTTGATCATCTTTGTGCCATCAATTGAACTTCCGCCACCAATTGCGATAGCACAGTCGTAGTTGTGTTCGTGACATGCAGCTATGCCTTTTTCTACGATGGCATACGAAGGGTCTGGCTGAATCTCGTTGAAAACTTTGTAATCAATGTCTCTTTTCTCGAGTGCATCAATAAGTAATTGGAATGATGGCAGCGTGCAAAAAAAGCTGTCTGTAAAAATCACAGGGCGTTGAATCCCTTTGCTTTTCAAATGCTCCGCAAGTGTATCAAGTGATTTATCACCATTTAAAACATTTGGTACCGGTACAGGCATGCGAGGGAAAGCTGTGCTTGCAAGTGCATGGTATGTGTTTACAAAAAATCGTTCAGTTTTATATAGCATTGAAGTTACCTACTGTAAGTTAAAATTTGGAGTAAAGTTTCTATTCCCTTGAGCAAGTTCCATCATCCTCTTTACTGTATGCATTCACTCTACATCAATGCAAACCGGTCGGTCTAGTGGTTTTTGTGTGTTTTTTTGAAAATTTATTTGTGACAGTTATCGGCACTCAGTAAACCGCCTCATTAAAAAATTAGAGCCTATTTAGCTAATTCATTGAAATTACGACGGTTGTTTCACCCATGCTAGTGGGCGAGCTTTATCTCTAACATTCCTCGGACAAATTTATCTTTAAAAGCACTGGACCGACCGGTTTGTTTTGTATTATTGTGTAATCAACCCAATCAGAAAGGTATAGAAAATGAACAGCATTACTTCACTTAACGAAATGAAGCATCACTATAAGAATATGAAAGACGCGTACAATTCGGATCCAATGCCGAGCTTAGACGCCCGTGTCACAAAGCTTAATATGTTAAGAAAGGCATTGATTGATTTCAGTGACCGTATATGTGACGCGATGAACCAAGACTATGGTCAACGTAGTGTACAAGACACGCTGATTGCAGATGTGCTTCCGTGTGTTGCGAATATTGATTACAGCATTGAGCATATCAGTGAGTGGATGGCACCATCTGTGCGTAGTGCGGGAGCATTGCTTTCGTTGTCACAAGTCGAAGTGGTGTATCAACCGAAAGGTGTCGTTGGTATTGTCACTCCATGGAATTTCCCTGTTATGTTATCTGTTGGCCCGCTTATTTCTGCAATCACTGCAGGTAATCGAGCAATGATTAAAATGAGTGAATTCACACCAAATACAAACCAAGTGTTGAGTGAAATGCTGTCTACTCTCTTTAGTCATGACGAAGTCGTTGTTGTAGAAGGCGAGGCTGGGTTATCAGCAGAATTTACAGCGCTTCCTTTTGACCATTTATTGTTTACGGGATCGACAGCTGTTGGGCGTCTAGTCATGAAAGCTGCTTCAGAAAACCTTACGCCTTTAACACTTGAGCTTGGTGGTAAGTCACCAGTGATCGTGGCTGATGATGTATCGATGGAGTTAGCGGTAGAACGAATTATCTACGGTAAGAGCCTGAACAATGGTCAGGTTTGTGTTGCTCCTGATTATGTAATGGTTCCGGAAGGTAAGAAAGAAGCATTCATTTCTGAATATAAGCGTCAATATCAAGCTCTATTCCCTAAAGGTATTCACTCAGAAAATCTTACTTCAGTCGCGAATTCCCGTCAGTATGATCGCGTCATTTCTCTGCTGAATACTGAAATAGCAAAAGGCACACGAGTAGAGCCTTGTCATGTAGATAGCATCGATGAAAACAAGCACCGACTAGTGACTCATCTAGTGGTTGAACCGTCACTTGAATCTAACATTATGGATGAAGAAATCTTCGGTCCATTACTTCCAATTATTGGGTATAAACAAATCGATGAAGCGATTGGGTTGATCAATAGTAAGCCGAGACCGCTAGCACTGTACCTAATGACATTCGATGAAGCACTTCAAAAGCGAATCAAACACACTATCCACTCTGGCGGTATGTGTATTAATGATTGTGTATTCCACCTAGCTGTCGACGATGCGCCATTTGGTGGCATTGGAGAGTCAGGTAAGGGTAATTACCATGGTAAAGAAGGCTTTATCACCTTCTCACATGCTAAGACTGTCATGACAAGTGGTCATGAGCACCAAATTAAACATTTGTTCTCAGCGGAAGATAACGAATTCAAGTCAGCAGTATTAGCCATGCTTGGTAAGTAGGCGCTAAACGTTAATCCAATAGTGGGAGAAAGACAGATGTTAGAACGCTTTTTTGAAAAAACAATTCGTGGTTATTTGTTGATTACGGGTCTCCTGACGGCAAGTGCGTTTGCGACGTTTCTTGCACCCGAGTGGAGTATGGTCAATCTATTTTCTTACGACCAGCAAATGATGGTGAACAAAGAGTATTTGCAAGCCACTTATCAACACTGGGGAGTCATGGTTGGATGTATCGGCGTTTTGCTCATGGTCTCCGCTTACATCAAGCCTTTGCGAACTTCGACCATGATTTACAGTGGTTTTGAAAAAGCAATGTTCGTTGGTCTATTTCTCTATAACGTACACGTTAATGATTACGAGTGGTTCTTAGGTTGGAGTGGTGTGTTTGCTTTAGATGGCTTTGTTACCGGCTATTCGCTTCTCTACGTTTACTACTACTTAACCCGTGATAAGAGCAAGACACCGGCGCACTTACGCTAACTCAAATTCATTTGCTCACAACTTTCTAAATTAACGCGACTGCACATTCTTTATGTGATTCATGTACTAGCAAATTGTAACTACTATCTAGACCAACTGGTCAGTTTAGGTGTGTTGGTCGCTACTTTTACCAGAGGTAACCAAGATGGAAATACCTAACCTTAGTTTTGATCTAAATACTGTCCATTTTTAGATTTAGGGAAGAGCCTGTCAATGGACTGACATTTACCAAATGATTTATAAGCTATTGACTAAATGAAGGTTAATTAAAATGAAAAAAGAAAAAATTTTTCTACTCGTCGCATCTCTTGGGATCTTTCCTGTCGCGTTAACTTACGGGCTGTTTCAAGAGTTGTTTTTCGGTATCGATGTTAACAGTATCGAAATGACCAACATTTTCCGAGCAACCATGGGCCTCTACATGGCGATGGGTGGATTTTGGTTGGTTGCAGCGTTCAATAACAAATACACGTTATCCGCTCTGCACAGCTTGATCGTCTTTATGAGTGGTTTAGCGGTTGCAAGAGTTGTGAGTATGCTTGTGGATGGCACACCAAATGTCGTTTTGATTGGATACACGGTTATCGAGGCTGTGATTGCTTTCTCAGGTTATACCGTGCTTAAAGGTTCAGCACACTCGACTTCTCAACAGAAAGCTAAAGTTGGAGCGTACTAATGAACACTAAAATCGTTATTTCTTTGGGTGTAGTTGCCCCTTTTGTCGCCTTTCCTTCACTAGGTGCTGCGTCAATAGAAGCTACAACAGAGCCAAATCAACCTAACATTCTGCTAATTGTTGGTGATGATATCGGAATGGGCGACCTTCAACCATTTGGGTCTGAGATTAACACTCCAACGCTCAATTCACTCGCAGAAGAGGGTATTCGCTTTAACAACTTTCACGCGTCTCCGGTTTCGTCGGTAACACGAGGTCAACTCTTTACTGGAGCCAATAGCATTGAAGTTGGTTTAGGGTCGTTCGACTACTCAATCTACCCACCTTCAAAAGGTAAAAAAGGTTACGAGGGTTACCTAACTCGTGATGCCGTTACAATCACTGAATTGTTAAGAGACAGTGGTTACAACACTTATCACGCAGGTAAATGGCACTTGGGTTCTGGTGATGGTCACGGTAATCCACCACAGGATTGGGGCTTCGATCAAACTTATGGCGTCTATTCTGGTGGTTCAGCACACTGGGATGACACCGATATGTACCCATCGGTAAAAGTTGCTGAACAAGCATTGGCCGAAGGTAAGCAACCACCAGTGACTAAACAGAAATTTTTTGAAAATGGTCAGCAAGTTGAGCGTGTGAAAGGCATTTATTCTGATGACCTATATACAGGGAAAATGATTGAATACATTGAAGAGGGCAAGGACTCCGGCAAACCTTTCTTTGGTTACCTAGCGTTAACTACGGCGCACTTCCCACTTCAAGCGCCAGCAGCACTGATCGATAAGTATACTGAAATGTATGAAAGTTTGGGATATGAAGGCCTTAAAAAGCAACGTTACGAACAGATGATCGAAGCTGGCGTTTACCAGAAAAATACACCTTATCCAGCAGACAACCCAATTACAAAGAAATGGGATGATTTAACGGCTGCTGAGAAGAAAACTCAAGCACGATTAATGGCGACATACGCTGCGATGATTGAAGCGCAGGATTTCTATATTGGCCGAGTATTGGATTACCTCAGAGAAACGGGTGAGCTTGAAAATACATTAGTGATCTATATGCCTGATAACGGCCCTGAAGGCTCAGATGCAATGGGACCACTGGCCAACAGCTTGTGGAAAAACTGGACAGAAGACCACTTCGATATGTCTGACGAAGCGATTGGTACATCACGTTCAAGCCGTCAACTAGGTATTGAATGGGCAAACGCATCAACAGGCCCACTACAGTGGTGGAAATGGTTTGTTTCGGAAGGTGGCGTGAGAGTTCCGCTTATAGTGAGTCCACCTGAAGGTACAGGGTTCGATCAACAAGGTGCAATGTCTAACACAACATTGAGCGTTAAAGACCTACCGATGACCATCCTTGATTATGCAGGTGTCGCTCATCCTGGCTCTGAATATAATGAGCGTCAAGTCGCTTTGCCTTCGGGCAAATCTATGGTGCCTTTCTTGTCTGGTCAATCAGAAACAGTACGATCTGAAGACGATTGGTTTGCATTCGAATTGTTTGGGAACGGCTTTGTTATTCAAGGTGACTACAAGTTAATGAAGCTTCGTACCGGTATGTATGGTGACGGTGAGTGGCATTTGTATAACATTAAAGAAGACCCGGCTGAAGCTGTGCCAGTTGAAGATAAACATCCTGAGATTTATCAAGATATGATGGCCACTTACGAGCAATACAAGAAAGACCATAACATTGTTGATGTCGCCGAAGACTGGAACCCGTGGTTAGGCGCGGCAGGTCATACCATGTCGCATTAATAATACAGAAATAACGACGTTAAGTTGGCTTATAGCCCCTGAGTTTTCTTAGGGGCTTTATTATTTGGTAATTAAAATGTAGACCGGTCGGTTTGTTTTGTGTATTATGCTCTCACACCTCGAAATATACGACGGAATTTGATAGAGAAGGAAACTCTTCAATGATTGGGAGCGACTATGAAAACTATCTCAGCACCACAGTTTAATGGCAAAGCACACAGCAAAATTCAAGCATTAGCCAAACCCATCGGGGCGGTGTGCAATATCGATTGCACCTATTGCTACTATTTGGGTAAGCAAGGTTTGTTGGACTATTCATCACGCGCTTCCGTTTCTATGGATAAAGCTGCTCTTGAACGTTATATAAAACAGTATATTGAGGCTCAGAATACCGCCGAAATCATTTTTTCATGGCATGGCGGTGAACCAACATTGTTAGGGGTTGAGTACTTTGAATACGTTGTTGAGTTACAGGCAAAGTATTGCCCCGAAGTCTCTACTATCACAAACGACATTCAAACTAATGGAACCCTGTTGAACGAGCAGTGGTGTAAATTCTTTAAGAAACATGATTTTGTGGTGGGAGTGAGTATTGATGGACCAGAACACATCCATAACCACTATCGTAAGAACCGGGCTGGAAGAGGCACGTTTGAAAAAACGATGCGGGGTATCAAGCTACTTAAAAAACACCAGGTTCAGTTTGCAACGCTAACTTGTGTTAACGATGTGAGCAGCAGAAAACCCTTAGAAGTGTATCGGTTTTTGCGTGACGAGGTGCAGCCGTCACAAATTCAATTCATTCCTGTTGTTGATAAATTATCTGCATCAACAAATAGCCAGTGGCACAGATACGGCGACCTAGCGATTATTCCAGTCAAAGGGTTGGTCGAACCTTGGAGCGTATCAGCAAAAGGGTGGGGACATTTTTTATCAACCATTTTTGATGAGTGGCTTAAGCATGATTTTGGCCGCGTGTTCATCCCTTATTTCGATAACTTTTTTGGAGTTTGGATGGGTCACCAAAGCAGTATGTGTACTTTGAGTGAGATTTGCGGAAAAGGGTTAGCCGTTGAACCTAATGGCGATGTGTATTCTTGTGACCACTATGTTTTTGATGAGTTTTTATTGGGAAACATTGAGAAAAATTCACTGGGCTCTCTTGCACTCTCCTTTAAACAGCAACAATTCGGTTTTGCAAAAACTAAGTCATTACCGACACAGTGTCGTGAGTGTAATTATCGTTTTGCATGTCATGGCGAATGTCCAAAGAATCGAATACTAACGACCGATAGTGGTGAAGTAGGCCTTAACTACCTGTGTTCAGGCTGGATGGATTTCTTTACCCATATTGACCCCATTATTACCGATTTACTGAAACGTAATGGTAAGCCAGTGAGAGGGAGCAAAGCATGACATTAGCATTTGAAACGTATTTGGCTGTCGGTTTATCGATGGCTCTCCTCAGTCTTTGGAAGACCTATTCAGGACCTGCGATTGCCGCTTTCTTATCATATTCCTACCCGGAAATGTTGGTGTTTAACCTTATCCCTGCGATGATTGCTGCGCTTGCTGGTTGGCAAATTGCTCCTGTGTATTCAAGTCTGTTCAAGAAACGAAAAGAAGTTGTGTTTAAACCTAAGCTAAGAAAATTCATGAAAAAATGGAATCAGTATGGTCAATTGTCGATGGCGATCTTAGCACCAGTATTGGTTGGAATCCCGAGTTACACATTTGTCTCAAAGCGATTGAATCAAAGTGTAGTGAGAACATTTGGTTTGCTTTTGCTTTCTATCTTGGGTTGGAGCTCCTTAGCTTATAGCGCTTTTGCTTTCCTCGATATCGGTCAATACGTGGGGATCGAAACTATCATTCCTGCCTCTATTCTTGAAGCCGTTAAACAGCAATAGTATTTGTGATCCCAAACTGAAAAATAAAAAGCTCATCGAATGATGAGCTTTTTTTGCTAGGTGCGGCCTACCAATTGATAGGAGAGCTGCGCTCGTTAGTGCGTTAGTTTGAGTGTCTCTTTCATCGCGTTATCTAGCAAAGAACGATCTTTCTGCATAGCGGCTAATAGAGTGCTTCCCAGCCACAAGCCATAAAGTGTTCTTGCCGTGTCATAGCCATCAACCATATTGAAGCTTCCGTTCTCTACACCTTCTTTAAAAAAGTGTCCCATGCGACCAATGATCTTCTCTGCGCCGTCATTAAGTACTTGTTGCATTTGGTTAGATGTACCAGACACTTCACCAGACAGTTTAACGACCAAGCATTTAATTTGAAAATCTGACGTTAGTTTCTCTGAACACCAATAGTCAAAGTATGCTTTCACACGTTCTTGATAAGAAAGTGAGGTATTCATTAAGAAGCTATCTAGTGTTTCTAGGTGATCGTCAAAGTAATTCGCTAATAACACGGCTCCAAAGTCTTCTTTCGATTTAAAATGGTGATAAAACGAGCCTTTTGTCGCTTCAGCACCATTAATAATCTTCATTAACCCTAGGCCTGCAAAGCCTTGTTCACTGATAAGGTCAAAACCCACATCTAAAAGTTTTTGCTTTAAGTCTTTCATAAGCTTGCTCGGTATTAAAATGAATAGGGTAATTATACGCCGACTATACCGACCGTCCAGTCTAATTCTGACAAACTTGACAATATTCTGACTAGACCGGTTGGTATGTTTGATCTACTATACATCTGCGGTCGAGACAACGTAAGTGTTAAACATAGATAAACGGTGGATTTGATATGAACAGAACAATCATTATTGCTGGAGCAAGTGGCTTAGTCGGGCGAGAAACCTTGAGCGCTTTATTGGACAATGAGAACTTCGGAACCGTCTACGCTTTGTCTCGACGTGAGGTTAACAAAGAACATCATAAGTTGAAGCAGATCATCGACAGTAACCTAAATGTTCCCGCGATAGCTCTTGATTCTGTTATTCCTGAGGTTGGGGTGATTGCTTTAGGTAGCACGATTAAGAAAGCAGGAACGAAAGAGAAGCTACGTGCTATCGACGTCGAGCTCGTAGTATCTACGGCAGAAAACATGAAATATCTTGGTGTTAAGCACTTGATTGTTGTGTCTTGTCTTGGTGCTGATAGCAATGCACGTTCTCACTACCTTCGTTGTAAAGGGGAGATGGAAGAACAAGTCGAATTACTTAACTTTGAGAAGACGACTTTCTTACACCCTGGACCACTAGCTGGCAATCGTCAGGAAAATAGACCTGATGAAAAATTACTTCAAGGCGCCCTTAAAGTATTTAGACCATTGATGTTGGGGAGTTTGAAAAAATATCTACCTATTCAAGCTACAAACATCGCGAAAAGCATTGTTGTGCATTCGACATTCCCGACTCCGAGCAAGGTGGAGAGGTTAGATTCTATAGATATGATGAAGCTTGCTTCTTAGTGCCATTATCCGTGATCGATATTCGCCCATGTTTAACCTGAATTTAGGAAGCGATACTAATGAGATACAAGATTACATTTTTACTGATAGCTTTGATGTTGGTAAAAGAAACGTTTGCAGAAGAGTTAGCAACTGGCCCTTTGCATAAGCAATACAGCCCATGGTCATACGAAAACTATCATGTGGTAAAAAACAATACTAGAACGTTATGGTTTGTTGATTATTACGATATTAGTCATCGACAAAATGAACTAGGTGACTCGGCACTAATATTGACGTTTATACCCGATAAACTAACGCAAGAGAAAGTAAGAAAAGCAACCATTGAAGCATTAGAAGATTCGAACCCAGGGATCGATATTAATGATACTAGCATTCAAAAATTAGTGAACAGCTTGTCAGTATCACTAGTAGAGAAAGATGTGATCGCCATTATTTACAATGGGCAAACCATGCAGGTTCAACACAATAATAACGTTATTTATCAGGCTCAATCAACGTCTAAACAGAGTATGGCATTGAGTAACATTTGGCTTGGTGAGACCCCGGTTGATGATTTGTTATAAAAAGGGGGCTATTTGGGGAATATACCTCATTCTTATGGCTTTAATACTACAACCCTTCAAGGCAATGAGTGAGGAGAATACGATGAACAGCATTGATCAAAAAGAGTACCAAACCTTCTCTAAAGGGTTGAAGTATGAATTGCTATTTCGAAACTTAGGTAAGCAGGTGTTTTCTGAATTAAAGAACAACCCTCCAGGTAGCATGACCGCTGATAGTTTGGACCTTTTGAGTAAAATGGAGCATCACAATACCAAGGTGATGAATCCGGTTCGACGACAATTTAATGTTGATGGCTCTATTGGCTGTAAAGATAAAATATTCGCAAAAACGGTAACATTTTCATTGAAAATGATGCCATATCTAGGTTCACGATACCTAGAAGGAAGTGCTGAACGATTTGTTCATCAGTTGGAAGAGATTCAAGCTTCTAGCCCTAGCGGTTTTGAAGAGGAAATGAACTATATGGTTGAACATGAAAAAGCACTTTATGGATATTTAGTTCATTTAAACAAGGGTGAATTAATACGAGCACACTCTGTGCTTAGAGAGTTTGTTTTAGACTATAATATTCAATAGGTTATTCACCTTTTTACTCTGTACTGCTTTTACTTGTGAGATCTAAAAGAGGTCATATATGAAAAAATTATCTTTAATTGCTTTATTCGTTCTTCCTATTCTGGGCTGCGAAACAACTGTTGACCCTGTTGCTCATCAAAACAAACTGAATTCCGTAGACGAAAGTGTTTTGATTGTTGATGGTAATGCTGAAAACCTAGGATTGGATAAAGTTCTTACTATTGATCACTCTCGACTCGCAGATCAAGCTGGTGAGTATTTAGCAGCAAGTCGAGTGGACTTTTATACCGACGATGAACTGAATACTCAATTGTTAAAAGAGAACTTGCAAGTAGGTTTGGATCTTCCATTTCGTGTGTTGAACTATGTTGAAAACGGTCAACAGAAAGCAGTCTATACAGACGAACACTTTATTCAGAAACGCCACGATATTAATGATAACGCTTTACTCGAGCGATACGCACAACAAACGGCAGCGTTAACCAGTGGATTAAATAAAGCGGTACCTGTTGAGAGTGAAGGTTTAACAAAGAACTACGGCATTGAAACAATAGTCTCAGAGTATGATTTTGACACCACGTTAGAGAATATTAAACGAGATGTGCTTGCTCAAGATGACACCGTTTGGTTCATGAACTGGGACTTTAAGGCTCGAGCAGAATCAATTGGAGACTCGCTACCGGATGCGACGTTGTTGGTGTTCGGTGGACCAGCTCCTGGTGCGAAGGCAATGACAGACTTTCCAAGTATAGGTTTGGATGCTTTTGGTCAGAAAGTCTTGGTAACTGAAAAAAATGGGCAAGTGTTGGTTTCGTACAATAACATAGTAGATATGTCTGAACTGCATTATAGAGACAATGCTATTTCACACAGAATTATTAACTATCGACTGGGAAAAACACTTAGTGGTGCGATAGAAAAATAATCAAGCCCTCTCCTCTATCGCTATAAATAACATTTAAATATAACCCCTAAATAAGAAGCCATGCTTGAAGAAAGGATGGTGTGGCTTCTTATTACTTAAAACCCAATGGCCAATTTGATGGATTAATAGGTCAATATTAATATTGCCAGTATCGGCATCGAAATTTAATTTTTGGAAAACCATGAAAACACAATTAGTAACACTATCTTCGCTGTTCATTCTTTCTTTCTCTGGAGTAGTATCTGCAGATGATCAAGCAACGAAAGAAAACACTAACCAAGTAGTACAAGATAGTAAAAATTATCACAGTCAAGATATCAGAAATGTTCAAAGTAAAATTACTGCCGGATACGACAGTTTTGAAAACGGTGACCAACTGTCACTTGAAGGTACTTATGGTATCAATGATAAAGCTAGTGTAAGTCTGGGCTACAGTACATTTGGCTCTGATTATCACAGTGCTTTTGACTATGATGCCGTGACACTGTCAGGCCAATATAACTTATCGAATAACATTGTTTTAGATGGTGATTGGAATGTTTCTGGAGATTACGACAACCTGACGGTTGGTGGTAACTATGTGGCTGATGCAGGTTTTGGCACTTGGAACGTGGGTGCGAATTATTCTAGCGGTGACTACAGTGATGGTTTTGATTTAGAAGCGGGTGTGTTAGTTCCTTTTGGTAATATGTATTATCGCGGTGATTTTACCTACTTCTTGGATTCTGACTATGACAGCGTATTTGAAAATTCTTTGGGTTGGACTAACGGCAATATCGATGTGAATGCATCCGTTACCATGTATGAATTTGACGATACCTCAGTAGGTATTGAGTTTGGTTACTTATTTTAAGTTGTAGGTAGATAACATGAAATTTTTAAACAAAAAGAATACATTTAAACTAGCCGGTATTTTACTATTGGCTCCAGTCCTTTCCGGTTGTGTCGGTAGTAATTTCACGACTAAGAAGCTAATGGAGTTTAACGTTAAGGTTGTTGATAACCGTTATGCTCGTGGTGGTGTCAACTTTCTACTAGCGCCTGTCTATGGATTTACAACACTTGCGGATTATTTTGTTGTTAACTCCATTGAGTTCTGGACAGGGTCAAATCCATTTGATGGAACGCCGCATATCTTTGATAGTAAAGTCGATACAATGATTGATATAAATGGCGACCTTGACCCTTCGTTACGTGATGCACCTATAGATCCTCTTACTTACCAAAATATCGAAGATAGCCAAATAAAAACCATTGATGAAAATACTATTGAAATGGAAGTTACTTATGTAGATGGTACTTCTTCAACGGTTACCGGAGTGAGAGAAGGCTCTAACGTTAAATATTTTGTGGACGGTGATCTTGTCTCTGAAACGACATTAGAGGCGTTGTCAGAAGCTTTTGAAGTTAATTCATAGAACTGATAGCAGAGTCGGATTTTATTATTTAACTTTGGATTGGATATTGTCTGTCAAAAATCAAGTTTATTAGAGAGCATAATATGAATCAATTTAGTGCTACTGGTTATGTAATAAAGGGCAGCCTTGAAAGAAAGAAAATTCAACCTGCAGACGATATCTCTTATGATGGGTGCAGTTTTTTAATTCAAACAGATAACTTTCTTGTATCATGCTGTTCATTGAATAAGTATATCAACAATGCATTTGATAAATTATTGAGTGCAAATGGTAAGGTGAAACTAGACGGCTTTTTGTTTGTTGATACTTATAGCGATAATTCTTCTTTAGCGGTGGTGACGTCAATCACTGAGTTGGATTAAGACCAATGTAAACGTGTTTTCATGCCCTGCGGGGTTCATGAACTGATGTTTAGGCAGCCCAAAAGGACGCATGTATATGCGTCCTTTCTAGGTTGTTGAGTTATTATTTTAGTTCGCTGCTGCCAACCACGGATTCCAATCTTCTGCTACTTTCACAATATTATGATCTTTTTCATATTGCTGATAAATCTTCATCATAGCGTTGAATTTATCTGGGTACTTATCTTCAAGAGGAACCGTTTCTGCAGGGTTTTCCTTAATGTTGTATAAGTGCCACTCACCATCACCGTACATACCAGTACGAAGTTTCATTAACTTGTAGTCACCTTGAATAACAAACCCATTGCCAAATAGCTCAAAGGCAAACCAGTCTTTCTCAGTACGTACCGTATCTTTTTCACCTTCTAAGAAGGGCTTCATAGACACACCAGATGGTACAGGGATCTTTCTATCTTTGTACGCATTTCCCGGGTGTTTTACCTCTGCGTAATCGAGCATGGTCATTGGTAGGTCTTTTACACTCAGCGTTGTGTTAGAAAGAACATTTTGTTGATTGAAGTTACTACTTTCTGGTGGACGTACGATTAGAGGAACGCGGATGCCACCTTCGGCAATGAACCATTTCCACCACTGTAGTGGGCCGGTTGTAGCATTAGCCCACTCCAACCCAACTTGACGGCTAGATTTGATACTCCCGATTGCATCATAACTCATATCAAAATTATCAGTTGTCCAGTTCTTCCAGAGTTCGTTGGCAAGTGGCCCAAACGCATCAGAACCCTCGGGACCATTATCAGGCATATAGATAATTAATGTATTTTCAAGTTGTCCACTTTGTCTTAGGTAGTCCAACAGTCGACCGATATAGAAGTCGTGTGATTCCACCATTGCTGCATAAGTCGCCATCAACTTAGCCTGAGTTTTTTTCTCTTCCTTACTCAGGCTGTCCCATGTTTTTGTTAATGGATTTTTATCTGGAAAGGCTGTGTTTTTAGGATAAACACCGGCCTTAATCATTGCGTCATAACGTTGTTTCTTGAGCCCTTCGTAGCCTAATTCTTCGTAAATAGGAATATACTTGTCGATTAGAGCTGAAGGAGCTTGCAGAGGGAAGTGGCCGGTTGTTAAAGCTAAGTAACCGAAGAAAGGTTTACCGGACTCACGACCCTCTTCGATGTATTGCATCATTTTACCAGTGTATAAGTCGTCAGAGTAAATGCCTTTGACGCGGTCAATTTTCTCACCGTTTTCATAAAACTGTTGATAGGTAACTGGTGGTTTTTTGCCTTCTTTTATCGCTTTGTTGGCGGCTTTAGTAGAAGGGTACATGTCCGTATTATCCCAATGTGCTGAGCCACCGGAATATACTCCAAAGGTCTGTGAGAAACCCCAATCTTGTGGCGGTTGGCCATGTCCACCTCCAGACCCAAGGTGCCATTTACCTGAATGGTAGGTGTTGTAACCACCATCTCTAAGCAACTCCGCGATGGTAACCGTGTTGCTTGTCATGTAACCTTCGTAACCTTTTTTTCCTTTGGCTGGGGGGTAAAATGAATAATCGAATGAGCCTAGGCCAACCTCAATACTGTTTGCTCCGGTTAACATCTGCGCTCGAGTAACCGAAGATACGGGTGAGGCGTGAAAGTTATTAAAACGAATACTTTCTTCTGCTAACGCTTGTAAGGTGGGTGTCGAAATCTCAGAACCGAAAGGAGAAAGATCGCCCACTCCAATATCGTCACTAACGATTAAAAGAATATTGGGTCTATTATCGTCTGCCGACAGAGCGACAAAGCTCGGGGCAACTAGGCCAAAACAGATAGTTATTTTTAGTTTCATACTAACCTTCCTTGAGTGTTACTGACTCGTTCTTGTTTTTAGTATTGCCAAGCCGACTAAGCCAAAGCCAAGCTCTAAGATTATGTACAGCCACAAAACGCCGTTAGGGTTACCATCTAGACCAACGCTTAAAAATCGCCCTGCGACTAAGCCGAACATAAAGATGATGAGATTAATTAAGGCACCGGTTGTGTGTTTAGGGTTGAATGCGCCAATAACCCAGTAGATAGCGGTAGCTAAATACAAGCCCATTACAGCCCTAAATATATGAGAACTTTCAACACTGTTGACGTCAATATTGAACAAAAATGCCATCGATGCCTTAGGGTCAAATCCGTATGACAACGCAATAGGAATTAACCCACCGGTGGCTAGTAGTAGAAATATTTTTTCTTTACTCATAGATACTCCAGTAATCATTAGCAATCATGCTGTTTTGAACTTTCCGTGTTTTACGGCTTTACCATTAATATGTAGTAGCTTGCTTATTCTCGGATCGACGTGGTTAAAAAAGGCTAACCAACCTTTACAAAGGTAATTCAGCCCTTTTTCACCCGTTTGGGTAGTTAGAGTGCGATTTTTAGGGCACTCACCATGACATGCGAATCGGTATTCACATTCAATACATTGTTTTGGTAGTGATTTTGCTTTAGCAAACCCAAAATCAACTTGCTTACGTGATAACGCAATGTCGCCTAGTTTTTTTTGTGTGATATCGCCGATTTCAAATTCTGGGTATACGTAGTGGTCGCATGCGTAAACCTTTCCGTCGGGTTCAACCGCTAACCCTTTACCGCAAATCTCTGAAAGTGTGCACATTGTGCTTTGTTCACCCATCCAAATACCGATAAAGTTTTCAAAGTAGGGTATATAAACTTTTCCAAAGTCATAGCGCATCCACTCATCGAAGACAGTGATTAGAAATGCACCCCAGTCAGTAGCTTGGACTGACCAAGGTTCCATGGTTTGCGTAACAGGAATAATTGCATTGGAACCATTACTTGCCCACTTACTGCTCTGAGCCGAGTTACTTTTATCGACTACGGGAATGAACTGAATTTGGTTTGGTTGAATTTCATCTCTTAGAAAACGATAGACTTCTAAAGGGGATAATGAGGTTACGTCGTTCACACAAGTTAGTGTTGCAAATGTAACGCCATGCTTTTTGAGTAATTTGGCTCCACGAAATGTTTTTGCAAAAGTGCCTCTACCTGCGTGATTTTTTCTATGATGGTCATGGAGCTGTTCAGGTCCGTCTATACTAATGCCAATGAAAAAGTTATTTTCTTTGAAGAACTTGCACCATTTATCATTGATAAGCGTTCCATTAGTCTGAAGGTCGTTGACTATCTCAGAGTGTTCAGGGCGGTATTTGTTTTGGAACTCTACGACTTTCTTAAAGTAATCAATCCCAAGAAGTGTCGGTTCACCGCCATGCCACGTAAATACAATCTCAGGAGTGTTTTGACCTTGGATGTATTGTTTTATGTACTTCTCTAGTAGCTCATAAGACATGGTTTTCTCTGGGCGTTTATCGTAATCGAGAAGTTGTTGCTTGCCCAAGTAATAGCAGTAGGAACAGTCTATGTTACAGACTGCTCCAATAGGTTTTGCTAGCGCTTGAAACTTTGAATGCGCTTTACCTTTGTATTGCGGTACGTTTAATTCCATTTACTACTAACGCTCTTTATTTATCGTTACAGGAAATTTAGAAGTAGGCTGCCCAACCCACTAAAAAGCCTTGTGTTGCAGTGTTGTAGGCAAAGGTGTCTCCATTGTCGTAATCTGCCCATGTTGATTTGTAAGATAGATTAATGTCTGACCAAGAATTGAACCTGTACCTGAAACCTGCTTGAAGTGCTGAAGTGAAACTTGTGTCTTTGCTTAGCCCAACGTCGCCACTTATATAGGTACTCCAATCTTCATTGAGCTTTGTAGTTAATCGAGCACCTACTAAATAGTCCACCCAGTCCACTGAGGGGCTGCTCCCCTTGTTTATCGAAGGCCCTACATTGTTGGTAGAGTGTATCTTTGTATCAACGTCGTTATCCCACCAACGTATACCAGCCATATAGTCGATAGTGCCAAAGTCATAGGTAAATCTCTTGAAACCTTTGGCCTCAAGTACGCCTTGACGAAGCTCCATCTCAGCACGTAGCTTGCTTAAGTCAGGCTGCAGTAATGAATCTGTTTCACCACTTAATTTCATGTAACTATAATCGAGATAAAAGCCCCACCTGTTTTCATAAATACTTTCCCAGCGGAGCATAGCGCCCATATCGATATGATCCATAATGAACTCTGGGTCTATATCTACATTGGCATCTAGATTCTTAACTTTACTATCTCCACGGATGTTCAGTGCTTGTGCATAGATTTCTATCGAATTTCGCCATGGACTACTTGCAACTGAATCTAGCTCTGCGGCTTGAGCAGAAAAAGTGCATGAGTAAGGTAGAAGCAAAGCAGTCATTAACTTAGTTTTTATTTGCATGCCATTGATTCCATTCAACTGTTTCGTACATTTTTAAAGAATAGACACTGCTGTATGTTGTGTCGTACTTATTTCATGTTAGCTCTATAGACTGTGATTTTTACCTCATAAAGTGTTTGAGCTATTGATGCTTAAATCATTAAAAGTTTCTTCTTCGCTTGAGTTAAACAAGCTATAACCGACGGAGTTCTAAGCTAGTCATCCGGTTACCTTTTCGATTCAGCAAAATCATTCTGCTTCTAATGCCATTGGGAACTTTCGTCTGAGGCTGGGTCATGTAGAATCGGCTTTTTAACGTTAGAGGTTGCTATGACTAAACCAATGCAACAGCAAATCGGAAACATCGCCCTTGTTGTCGAAAACTATG
>CEVA01075990.1_pt1 | contig 17990 bp, 15 predicted proteins | sample 361521 | NCBI WGS metagenome assembly CEVA01 (sample SAMEA2622823, study PRJEB7988) | marine metagenome | isolation source: saline water (ENVO:00002010), including
CCATATAAAGGCGTCTGTTGATAATGGTGATCCAGTAGAACCTATGGTTTTCAAATCTAGTAAGTCTGCCTCATTTACTTCTTTTATATTTTGTTTCATACTTTGAATATATAATGGAGCACCATTTCCGAAATGATTGATTTTTGCTGCCTTAGCAAAGCGCCATTGAGCGCCTAAATCAGGATAGTTAGCCGCTCCGTCATATAAGCAGAGCACAGCTCCACATAGAAGTGATCCAAGGGCATAGTTCCACATCATCCAGCCAGATGTAGTATTCCAAAAAAACCTTTCACCTACAAGTAAATTTTGATGTAATGCTAAAGACTTATATTGCTCAATAAGAATACCTCCAGTGCTATGTGTTATTGCTTTTGGCTGACCCGTTGTCCCAGAAGAAAATAATACCCAAATAGGATGCTCAAATGGAAGAGATACAGGCTGTAAATCAATCCATGATTTTGATTCCAAATCCCAATCTTCAAAACTACCTGAGAAAACTAATGTTTTTTTTATAGACGACAGCCTCTTTTCTAATGTTATTATTTTTTTTGATTGATCAAACGATTTCCCATTATAATTGTACTTATTATGGGCTAAAAGTATTTTGGGCTTTAATTGTCCAAATCTATCCACTATACTATCGATGCCAAAGTCGGGGGAACAACAGGACCAAACCCCTCCAAGCACATTGGTTGCAATAAACGAAGCAATTGTATCAGGATGATTTAATAGATACCCAACAACAACATCCCCCTTTTTTACTTTAGCTTTTATAAGTTGATTTTTTATGTCAGCAGCTCTATTTAAGAGAGAATTCCATGAAATCTTTATTTGATCTCCTAATTCATTTTTATAGATCATTGCCAACGAATTAGATTTAGCATGGCGCAATAAGTGCGTACTATAACTCAAGGAGCTATTAGTAAACCATTGAGTTTTGTAGAATGGAGTTTGAGCATCGCAAATTTTAATAGGTTTGTCAAGAAAATTAATTTCAAAAAACAATGCTATTGCTAACCAAAAATCTTCTAAATTTTCTATAGACCATTTATGAAGTGAAGCATAGTCGTTTAATGTTAATTCGTGCTTTTGATTTACATAAGCTAAAAAACGATATAGGTTTGAACTCTTAAAATTTTTAGGCTCCCAAATTTTTACCATAACTAAAGTTATTTTAATATTTTGTAACTACAGAATTGAATCAATTAATTTTTTGGTATATTTTTTTTTAGGACTAGCAAATATTTTGTCTGGATCTCCAGATTCCTCTATTTCTCCTTTATTCATTACTATAATATTATCACACATGTGTTTGACTACTGATAAGTCATGAGATATAAATATATATGTGAAATTATAATTATCTTTTAATTTATTTAGAAGATTAAGGACTTGAGCTTGCACAGAAACATCTAATGCTGAAACAGCTTCATCGCAGATTATTATTTTTGGATTTACACTAATTGCTCTTGCAATTCCTATTCTTTGCCTTTGGCCCCCTGATAGTTCATGTGGATATCTATAAAGAAATTCTGCAGACAAACCAACATCAACTAATAATTGAACAGCTCTTTTAATTAGGGATTTATTATTGGTTAGTATCTTATGATATTTTATTGGCTCTATAATCGTTTCACAAACATTTAGTTTAGGGTTTAGGGATGAATAGGGATCTTGAAAAATCAACTGAACATCTTTCCTATACTGTTTAAGGTCTCTTTTAGATAATTGTGTTATATCTTCACCTTTATATATAATAGTACCAGAATGAGATTTTTCAATCTGTAATATTGTTTTTGCTAATGTAGTTTTTCCACATCCAGATTCGCCTACAAGACCTAACGTCTCTCCCTGATAAAGCTCTAGATTTATTTTTTTTAATGCTTTGAAACGATCCTGTTTAGTAAACAGCCCTAATTTTGAAATATAATGTTTATTGATATTAGAAATTTTTAATAGTGGTGGCTTTGAATATATTTTATTCAGTTTTTTAGATCTTGTCTGAGTATTAATTATGTCATTTTTAAAATTCTTGTTAAGAATTTTTTCAATTGTAGGCAATTCTTTCAACCGGACAGTTTTAGAAGGCTTAACGGAAAGCAGTGCTTTTGTATAAGAGGTTTTCGGATTATTAAACAAAGCATAATTACTTCCTTGTTCAATAATTTCCCCAGATTTCATAATAATAATTTTATCAGCAATTTCTCTAACGACAGAAAGATCATGAGAAATAAAAAGAACGCTTAAATTTTCACTTTTTTGCAAATCTTTTATTAACTGAATGATCTCTTTTTGTACAGGAACATCAAGAGCAGTTGTTGGCTCATCTGCAATTAGCAATGAGGGACTGCACAATAGGGCCATAGTTATCATGACTCGTTGTTTCTGCCCTCCAGATATTTCGTGAGGAAATTTTTTTAAAAGATTTTTAATATTATCAAGCTTTACCTTAATGATTAAATCGTCAATTCTTTTTATAATTTCATTATGATTTAAATCTAAGTGCCTATTACATATTTCTATTAATTGACCCCCTATAGTCATTGTAGGATTAAGCGCGCTCATAGGCTCTTGAAAGATCATAGCAATTTTTTTTCCTCGAATTTTCTGAACTTCATTTAAATTTAATTCTAAAATATTTTTATTATTAAAGATAATTTCTCCAGAGGTGTTGTATGTGTTAGAATTTAATAGGCGTAATATTGATAAAGCAGTTAGAGATTTCCCACTACCTGATTCACCAACTAATCCTACGATTTCATTTTTAGCTATTTCAAATGATATATTTTTTAATAGCGTGTTGTTTAAGGAACTGTTGTCAAGCTTAATTTTTAGCTTAGTTACTTTAAGTAAATTGTTTTTTTTCAAAAATTACTCTATTGATGTTGCTAGATTATAACCTTCCGAAATATATTTGTATAAATCTCCATCATCATTATCCCCTTCTTTATTTTTGTCCCCAAGCCTAACAATAATTATACCTTCTTCAGGGAATACGATAACAAATTGACCTCTATGGCCATTCATCGTAAATACTTTTTTGTCTTCAAAAGTATAAAGCCACCAGCCATATCCATAATAAGGACTATCTTCATAAACTGGATTTATTGCTTTGTTTATAAAAGTAGAATCTAACAATATTTCATTATTCCATTTTCCATTGTTTTTATATAATTTTCCAAACCTTGCAAAGTCTTTAGCATTGCTAGCAAAACAACAATAAGCTTTTTCAATGCCACTTTCTTCACTATCTAATTGCCAGAGGGCTTCATTTTCAAATCCCATAGGAATTGTAAAATTATTTTTTAAATAATCGGAAAGATTAGTGTTGGTTGCCTTTTCAATAACCATTCCAAGGAGCTGAGTGTCGCCACTAGAATACCTAAACTTTTGCCCAGGCTTATTAATAATTTTTTGATTTAAAATTAGAGATCTCAAATCATCTGTAAAATAACTTTCGGTTGTAATATTAATAATACTATAATATTTTTCATTCCATTCCATTCCTGATGACATTGATGCCAAATTGCCTACAGTTAACTCTGCCCCAAAACCAGCTTTGTATTCATCAAAAAAATCACTTACTGGTTGATCAAAACCTTTAATTTTTCCCTCCATTATTGCTTTTCCAAGAAGTGTAACGACAATACTTTTAGCCATAGAGAATGAATTTGATTTTGAGCTTTCACTATAGCCATCAAAATATTTTTCATAGAGGATGCTATCATTTTTAATTACCAAAAATGCTTTAGTCTCCCTTTCTTTGTTAATGTCAGCAAGCTCATCTGTTTCTTTAATAGTGTTATAGTTATTGTGCTTTGCCCAAGGCTGAGCAAATGGAGATGGATCAATTACTCTATTGTCAAAATATTCATAATCGGACAAAAAAGCTGTATTGTTTCCAGTTAGGTATGTTACTCTTATTCCCTTAAGAATATATTCGATATTAAACCCATAGATTAACACAATTAGCCAAAATGAAACAATAGCTACCCACTTAAGTATTTTTTGCATGATTATTGATGTCTTTAATTATTAGTAATTTTATTGTGCAATTTAGTTAAAATTAATTTGCATAGATTAATAAGATATTAATTTGAAAACGATCAATAGCAAAAATAAAACTTCTTTAAGCTCTAGAATATTTTATTATATGATCTTGCTTGTAATTGTTGCATCAATCTTAATTGCAGCAATTACAATAATACAGTTTAATAAACAATCAAAGGAATATCATGAGCTAAGGTTAGAAAGAAAAGAGAATCATTTGATTTTAAATCTAAATTACTTTTTAGCTGAAAGCAAGACTGAAAGTCTAGATTCTATTCCTCAAAATAAAATTAATGAAATTACTGATATACATGAAATTCCATTTGAACTATATGATTTACAGGGGAGCTTATTAAAGAGTTCAATTTCTAGCAGTATAAATAATGTTGATAAAATTTTATCTCCAGAAATACTGGTATTTTTTCAGAAAGAAAATAAAACTAGATATGTCAAAGACAATAAGGATTCTAAATATAGCAAGTCTTCTTATAATCTAATTTATAACAATAAAAAACCAATAGGCATAATTCATATGCCCTACTATATGGATGATTCTTTAAGTAAAAAGGAACTAGAATCATTTTTAATGAATTTAGGAATAGTCTACATAAATATGCTAATAATTGCTTTTGTTTTTGCATATTTTCTTTCCAATTATATTACTCAATCATTAACTAGAATAAGCCAAAGAATTAAAACAACTAAGCTTAATGAAGAAAATGCAAAAATAGATATTGAAAAAACCCCTATGGAAGTTTCAATATTAATAGATTCCTACAATTCAATGATTGATGATTTGGAAGAAAGTGCAATAAAATTAGCAAAGAGTGAAAGAGAGACAGCTTGGAGAGAAATGGCAAAACAGGTAGCACATGAAATAAAAAACCCATTAACTCCAATGAGGCTTACGATACAGTCCTTTGAAAAGAACTTTAATCCAGAGGACACCAAGAATAGGAACAAAATAAGAGATTTTAGTAAATCTTTAATTGAACAAATTGATACTATGAGTTCAATAGCGACGGCTTTTTCAGATTTTGCAAATATGCCAGAACAAAAAAGGGAGTTACTTAATGTTGTAGAAGTTGTCCAAATAGCTTTAGATATTTTTGACAAAGACTATGTAGAATATACTACTGAGAATGATGAAATTTTAACTTTATTTGATAGAACACAATTAATAAGAGTTGTAACTAATTTATTAAATAATGCAATTCAAGCTATTCCAGAAGATAGAGATCCAATGATTTTTGTTAAAGTACATTCTAATGAAAAAAATGTTGTAATAAATATACAGGACAATGGAAATGGTATTTTAGAAGAAAACAAAACTAAAATATTTGAACCTAGTTTTACTACAAAATCTAGTGGAATGGGGTTAGGCTTATCAATGATACAAAGTATTATGAATGCTTATAATGGATCTATTACATTTAAAACTAAAGAAAATCAAGGAACTACGTTTAAAGTTACTTTTCCTAAAAAATTCAAATAATATGTCTTACAATAATATTTTTGCAGAAACATCGGGTCAGATTGCAACGATTGTGATTAATAGACCAAAAAAACTAAATTCACTAAATATAGAAACAATTGCTGAATTACACGAGGCTATATCTGTTGCTGATAACGACAATAATATAAGAGCTATTATTATTACAGGTGCTGGCGAAAAAGCATTTGTTGCTGGAGCAGATATAAGTGAATTTGCTAATTTTACTACCGATCAAGGATATGATCTTTCATTAAATGGTCACAAAAATTTATGTGATTTTATAGAAAATTTATCAAAACCAGTTATTGCTGCAATTAATGGATTTGCTTTAGGAGGAGGCTTAGAATTAGCCATGTCATGTCATATAAGAATTGCTAGTGAAAATGCAAAAATGGGACTACCTGAAGTATCGCTAGGAGCCATTCCTGGCTATGGAGGAACTCAAAGATTGCCTCAATTGATTGGTAAAGGCAAAGCAATGGAATTAATAATTTCGGGAGGCATGATAGATGCTAATAATGCTTTGTCTTTTGGGTTAGTGAATTATGTTGTTTCACAGGAGAATTTAATGGAAGCCACAAATAAAATAGCTATGAAAATATTGAAAAACTCTCCTTTAGCAATTAAGGCTAGCATAATTGCAATCAATTCTAATTATAAGGATGGGGTAAATGGATACGAAGTTGAAATGCGAGAGTTTAGTAATTGTTTTCAAAGTGAAGATTTTATTGAAGGAACAAATGCTTTTTTAGAAAAAAGAAAGCCAAATTTTAACTAAATATTAAATCTATTTTAACTTTTTTTAAAAAACTATTCATCATATTTGCACTTTAATAAAACAGAAAGCTTCTCGTGAATAGGGTTATTACTTTTTTATTTTTTTTAATCTCCACATCAATTTTTGCACAATATCAAATCACAATAGACGCCTATGTACTAGATTATCAAACTAATCAGCCAATTCCATTTAGTGAAATTAGCATTAAGAATAAAAATATTGCAACATTAACTAATAAAGATGGCCAATTTAAATTGGTATATCAAGAAGATTTAATTAATGATCAAGACCTTTTTATAATTAAATCAAATGGCTATAAATCATTAGAAATTACTCGTCAACAACTGTATAATTTCTTAAGAAATACTAATAAGTTTTATTTAAAGCATGTGCAATCTAATGTTGGATGGGACAGCGAATTTTATATAGATGATGATACGGAAATTGTATATGGAAAGGTGTTTAGCATTTCTGGCCCAATTCAAGGGGCAAGTATTAGAATTAAAAATACACTGATTGAGTCTAAATCTGATTTTGAAGGATATTTTAGTATTAGAGCTAACCTTAATGATATACTGATAGTTAATTATCTAGGCATGGATGAAAAACAAATTATTGTTGACGATTTAGATGACAAATATGTATTACTTAAGACGAGTGCTGAAATATTAGATGAGGTAGTATTAAATTCTTCAAAAGCAAGAGACAATCAGGTAGACACCGGGTATGGTAAAAAAAATAAAGATGCAATGGGCTTCTCTGTATCAACTATTACAGCCAAGGAAATATCTCCTGCTGCAATTTCAATTGTTGATGTTATTAGAGGAAAATTTGCAGGGGTTCAAGTAGGATCTAATCAAGATATGTCTTCTACAGGAAATAAAGCAACAATTTATGTAAGGGGAGGAAGTCTTTCAATCAATAATTCAGCAAGTGCAATCTTTGATGTTGATGGAATGATTTATACCGAAACACCTGATTTTCTAGATCCTCAACAAATTGAAAGTATAACGCTTTTAAGATCACTTGGAGCGACAAACAAATACGGAAGTGAAGGAAGAGGCGGAGTGTTTATAATAAAGATGAATGTTCTTGCTAGAGGCTCTGCAGAGATTGTTGATTCTGCTTTGGTAAAAGGCAATGATTATACTGAGGAATTGCCAGGGCTAACTAAGGACTCAATCGATTCATACTACATTAATGAATTAAAATTTGCCAAAACTTTTATAGATGCTAAGAGAATATTTGGAGATCAGAAACACTATGTTAATACACTTTCTATCCCATATTATTTTGAATGTTATGAATATTTTTCTAAATGGGATAATAATTTTGCATATTCAATACTGACATCTTTAGCAGCATTAGCTAAAAATAATACAAAAGCATTAAAAGCATTAGCATTTAAGATGGAGGAAATAGGCAAATTAGAAGATGCTAAAATTGTATATCAATATCTTAGAAAAATAAGACCAAATGACGAACAATCTTATAGAGATTTAGCTTTGATTTATAAGGAATTAGGCAACTATCCTATGGCGGCAGAATTATATTCAAGAATGCTTAATAAATCAATATCAATGGTTGATATGCTTGGTCTAGAGGAAACTATTGCCAACGAAGCAGCACAAATGTATTTTTTAAACACAGAAGATTTTAAGAGCACTAAATTCCCTTTGAAATCTTTAAGCGGGTTATTCCCTAAATATATATGGCAGGATTTTGGGTACGATTATAGGATTGTATTTGATTGGACTGATCCAAATATTGAATTTAACATTCAGTTTGTTAATCCAAATAATAAATATTTTAATTGGTCCCATACAGTTATTGACAGCAGAGATAATATGATTGATGAAATTCAATATGGTTATAATACAGAAGAATTTATAATCGATGATTCTGACAAGGGTGAATGGATTATTAATATTGAAAACTTTAGTTTAGAAAACCAGGATAATCCTACATATTTAAAGTATACTGTATATAAGAACTATGGGCGTCCAAATGAAATTAAAAAGATAATGGTTATTAACTTAAGTGAGATAAAACAAAAAACCACTTTAGAGAGATTAATGTACTATAACTAGCAATGTTCATTATATGCATTTTTTAGATTTTCAGCAATTAATTCAGCAGGTCTTCCTTCAATATGGTGGCGTTCTAACATATGCACTAATTCCCCATTTTTAAACAATGCTATGGATGGTGAGCTTGGAGGAAAAGGGACCATATAATTTCTTGCAGTCTCCGTAGCTTCTTGATCAACACCCGCAAAGACTGTTGTTAAATTCACGGGTGCTTTTTCATGATTAAGACTCTGTATTGCTCCTGGCCTAGCATTTGCAGCAGCACAACCACAAACAGAATTAACCAGAATGAGCGTGGTTTCTTTTTTCTCAATAATTGCATTTACATCTTCAGAGGTTATTAGCTCTTTGAATCCAGCATCAGTCAACTCTTTTCTCATGGGTACTACTAAGTCTTCAGGATACATTTTTATAAATTTAAAATTTAAGTAAATATACAAATCAATACTAACAATATAATCAAGTTATACCAAGATAATATTATCTTTAAATAAATTTTTAGAAATGAGTGTATCAAAATGGATAGGCGCATCAATTGGATGGGCTTTTTTAGGTCCAATAGGAGGAATATTAGGACTAGTGTTGGGAAGCATGTTTGATCCACTTTCTAAAAAAGGATCTTCATCATATAATGCTAGAACTAGGTCTGGAGATTTTGAAATTAGTTTACTCGTTTTATCTGCTATAGTTATAAAGGCAGATGGCATTAAAGACAAAAGAGAATTAGATTATGTTAGGAATCACTTTATTAGAATGTATGGAAGAACAAGAGCTAATAATGCTTTTAAGCTTTTTAAAAAATTAAATAATTTATCTAAGATTCCAACAAGAAAAGTATGTTTTCAAATAAAATCAATGATGGATCATCCCTCAAGACTTCAATTATTACATTTTCTCTTTGGTGTAGCAAAAGCTGATGGAATTGTTTTGGAGAGTGAGGTATTAATGATTAATAAAATTGCAACATATTTAGGAATCAATAATTCTGATTTTGAGAGTATAAAAGCTATGTTCTATGAAGACATAGATTCAGCATACAGAATATTAGAAATTAACAGTGCTGCGTCTAATCAAGAGATTAAAAATGCTTATAGAAGAATGGCAAAAAAATATCATCCTGACAAGGTTGCCCATCTAGGAAGTGAGCATCAAAAGGGAGCAGAAGAAAAATTTAAAAAAGTTCAAGAAGCACATATATTAATAAAAAAACGAAGGGCATTATAATTTTTAGTATTTTCACAAAAATTTTAAAATATATATTAGATTATGGAATATATTTTTGATTTATTTGAGTCTCAAACAAACCCAATTATTCAAGCTTTATATGCAGGATTGTTCACGTGGATTCTCACAGCATTTGGAGCAGGGCTTGTATTTTTCTTTAAATCATCTAATAGAAAATTATTAGATGCAGCTTTAGGATTTACAGGAGGAGTTATGATTGCAGCAAGTTTTTGGTCACTATTATCTCCAGCAATAGCATATGTCGAATTACAAAATGAATTAGGATTAAATTCAACGCCAGTATGGTTGCCGCCAGCAGTAGGCTTTTTTACTGGTGCATTGTTCTTATATATATTAGACAAAACAATTCCTCATTTACATATCTTTGCAAGAGAGGATGAAGCTGAAGGACCTAAGACAGATCTTAAAAAAACTGTACTACTTGTTTTAGCAATAGCGATTCATAATGTTCCAGAAGGGCTAGCTGTAGGAGTAGCTTTTGGCGCATTAGCATCCCCTGACTTATTAGCAATGGATGGTACAGCAGTATTCACTCTAGGATCTGCCATAGCTTTAGGAATGGGCATAGGAATACAGAATTTTCCGGAAGGATTTGCCGTATCAATGCCACTTAGAAGAATGGGAGTAAGTAAATGGAAATCATGGCAATGGGGACAATTATCAGCCATTGTTGAACCAATATTTGCAGTAATTGGAGCTGCTATTGTAATGAGTGTATTGCCAATTTTACCATATGCACTGTCTTTTGCAGCTGGAGCAATGATTTTTATTGTTGTAGAAGAGGTAATTCCTGAGAGCCAAAGAGGAGGAAACACAGATTTAGCTACTATGGGATTAGTTGCTGGATTCATTGTTATGATGTGCCTTGATGTTGCTTTGGGGTAGTATTAGTGGCATCCACAATCCTTATCACCACAATTTTTATTTTCGTTTTTAGGATTATATTTTTTTACTAAATATAAAATAGCTAGGACTAATGATAGAATTACAAAAATATTTTGAATGTTTAATTCCATTTAGTTAATTAATTGAAAAGCGATTAATGATACAATATAGGCAATTAATGTCATTATAATGAACTGTAATGCTGGCCATTTCCAGGAATTTGTTTCCTTTTTTACAATTGCCAATGTACTCATGCATTGCATGGCAAATGCATAGAAAAGTAATAATGATATTCCTGAAGCTAATGTAAAAATCTTATTACCATTCTCATCTGTTTCTTGCTGCATAATATTTTTTAATTCTCTTTTTTTCCCTTTAGAATCATCATAATTTTCAATATTATAAATTACGGCTAAGGTGCCAACAAAAACTTCTCTGGCGGCAAATGATGTAATCAACCCTATTCCAATTTTCCAGTCATAACCCAAAGGCTTAAATACAGGCTCAATAGTTTTACCAATATTACCAATAAATGAGTTTTCTAATTTAATTGCTGCCATTTCTGCTTGAATTTTATCTTGAGAAATTAGCTCAATGTTTGCAGAAATATATTTTTCGGGATTTTCAAATTTATCTCCAACACCATTAGTAGCCAGAAACCAAAGAATAATTGATATTGCAAGTATAATTTTTCCTGCCTCCACTATAAATGATTTAGTTTTTTCTACAATAGTGTAAAGCACGTCTCTTATCAAGGGTATTTTATAATTAGGCATTTCCATTACCAGAACAGATTTTTTCTTAATTTTTAAAATCATATTTAAAATATACGCTGAAGAAATAGCAGCTAAAAACCCAAGTATATATAATGACATTAAGGCAATGGCTTGATAGTTAAACCCAAATATTGTTTCATTTGGAATTACTAATGCAACTATAATTAAATAAACAGGGAGTCTAGCTGAGCATGTCATAAATGGGGTCACTAAAATTGTAATTAACCTTTCTTTCCAGCTTTCAATATTTCTAGTTGCCATAATTGCAGGAATTGCACATGCTACTCCAGAAATTAATGGGACTACGCTTTTCCCACTTAACCCAAATTTTTGCATGATTTTGTCCATAAGGAATACTACTCTACTCATGTATCCACTTTCTTCTAGAACTGAAATAAACATAAACAGGAATGCAATTTGAGGAACAAAAATTACAATACCTCCAATTCCTGTTATTATACCATCGGCTAGTAAATTTGTCATTGCTCCACTAGGAAAATTCATTTTAACCCATTGAGTTATTGAGGCAAATGTGGAGTCAATATAATCCATAGGAATTATAGCCCATGCATATATCACTTGAAATATTCCCAATAGAATTAAGAAAAAAAACAGATATCCAAAAACTTTATGAGTTAAGATTCTATCCATAGTAGCGCTTAATCCTACCGCTTTTGATTGATCAACTTTTTGACCTAATTTTAAAATATTATTTATAAGCTGGTATCGTTTAATAGTTTCTTTTTGTTGCAGCCTTTTAAGTTCAGATATTGATTTTATTTCGAAATTTGCAGTACTTAAAAAATTCTTATCCACACTAGAAAAGTTTGCATCTTGACATATAACTACCCATAATTTATACAGATCCTGTTTTGGAAAGGTTCGTTGAAGATTTTTAAAATATTCTGGATCAATTAATTTAGGATCCATAAATTTATTTGAGGGCAGCGTATTATAATTACTAATTATATTCTTTAATTCATCTATCCAGGAATTTGTTCGATTAGTTGTTAAAATAATTTTTGTATACAGTTGGTTTTCAAGATATGGTAGATCTAATTCAATCCCCTTATATTTCATTCTATCAGACATATTTATTGCTAGAATTATAGGTATTTTTAGATCTTTTACTTGAGTAAATAGGACTAAATTTCTTTTTAGATTTTCTACATCACTTACTATAATCGCAAGGTCAGGATAGTCTTTATGATTCTTGTTTAAAAGCATCTCTACTACAATATTTTCATCAATTGATGAGGCATTTAAACTATATGTTCCTGGCAGATCATATATGTGTGCTTTAACACCTCTATTAAGTTTACATATACCTTCCTTTTTTTCAACAGTAACTCCTGGATAATTTGCTATTTTTTGATTTAATCCAGTTAAGGAATTAAATATTGAAGTCTTCCCAGTATTAGGATTACCAATGAGCGCTACCTTGATTTGCTTACTCATTATCTATAAGCTTATCTATTATTACTAGCCTTGCAGTTTCTTTTCTTATTGCTAAATGACTCCCATTAATGTTAATGTAAATTGGGCTTAAAAGTGGAGCCAATTGAATAATTTCTACCTCGTTCCCAGGAAGACAGCCCATTTCTAATAACTTTATTGGGATATTATTAGCTGAGACATCTTTAATGATTCCTTTTTCTCCTTTTTTTAAGTCGGCAATAGAATACATATTATCTTATTTAGAATCATTTTAAGTTGCTAAAAGTAAGAAAAATACAGCTTATTAATCTAATTTTTTTAATATTTCAATATCATCTAGGAGCCTTGATATTTCTGATTCTAGCGTCCCATCATAGAATCCTCTAATCTGGTTTTTTTTGTCAATTAGCATAAAGTTTTCTGTGTGAATCATATCATACTCTCCTGTTGGATTATCTTCAACTGCGAGATAAGATTTTCTGGCAAGATTATAAATTTGTTTTCTATCCCCTGTAACTAAATTCCATTTATCGTCATTAATTTGATTTGAAATAGCATATCTTTTTAATTGCTCAACAGAATCTATTTCTGGAGTAACACTATGTGATAATAGCAGAATTTCTTTATCATTTATTAATTTGTCTTGTACTTTTTTCATATTCTTTGTCATAACTGGACAAATTGATTGACAGGTTGTAAAGAAAAAGTCAGCAACGTAAATTTTATCATCATAAAATGCTTGTGTAATTGTATCTCCATTTTGATTAATTAGATTAAAGTTAGAAATAGTATGATATTTAATTCTATGAGCAACTGATGTGTCTACAAGCTTTGAATTTACCTGTGCAGGCTGGTATATAGGAAGGGTTGGTTTAGGTTTTAGTATAGAATAAAAAATACTAACAGCAATGATTCCAAAAATCAAAAACATTGCTGTTGTTATTAAATCTCTTTTTCTAAAAAGTTTCATCAGATTCAATATTGTTTAATATCAAAAATACGATAGATTCGTTATTTAATTACTAATTTTACTTTCAAATTTTTTTAAATAACATGAGGCCAATTGCTTTATTCTTTTTTTTATTTCCAATTTTATTTATTGGTCAAAATCACAATCAGGAACTAAATGATATAGTTGCTTTTGAATCAAGTATTGCAGAAAAAAAAATTGATTTTAAGGCTAGCATGAGCACAGCTAACTATGATTTAAAATACCATAAATTAGAATTTGAGTTAGATCCATCAAGCTCTTTTATAGAAGGAGAAATTACCTCTCATTATGTCCCAAATGAGGATATAGCACAAATTGTTTTTGACCTAACAGACAATATGGAAGTTTCTGGGGTATACCATTTGTATTCGGGGGCTGCATTAGATTTTACACAAAATTCTGATGATGAATTAATTATTGATTTATTACAAACTCAAGCAGCTGGAGTTAAAGATTCTTTAAAGGTTGTTTATTCTGGAAACCCAATAAGCTCTGGATTTGGCTCTTATGAACAAGACTATCACGATGGAGCACCTATTATATGGACATTGTCAGAGCCATATGGCGCTAAGGCATGGTGGCCCTGTAAGCAAGATCTTAATGACAAGATAGACGAAATAGATGTTTTTATTACAACTCCAAAATTTAACTCTAATAATCAAGAAAATATTGCTGTTTCAAATGGTCTAGAAATTAGTCAAATTACTATTGGCCAAAATAAAACAACTCATTTTAGGCATCAATATCCTATCCCAGCATATCTTATAGCGATTGCCGTAACTAATTATTTAACTTATAATCATGAGGTAGATAATAACGGCTCTCCATTTGAAATTGTTAATTATGTATACCCTGAGAGTTATGATTATGCAAATCAAAGTACTCCTGTAACAGTAGATATTATGAATTTTTTTACTAATATTTTTGAGGAATATCCATTCTCAGATGAAAAGTATGGGCATGCACAATTTGGTTGGGGCGGAGGAATGGAGCATACAACAGTTTCTTTTATGGGTGGATTTAGCAGAGGCCTTATAGCGCATGAATTAGCTCACCAATGGTTTGGCAATAAGGTTACTTGTGGAAGTTGGAATGATATCTGGCTAAATGAGGGGTTTGCAACATATTTATCAGGATTAGTCATAGAAAATTTTGATGGCGGTCAAGATTTTAACGATTGGAAACAGAATCGAATTAATTCAATTACAGGACAGCCTGATGGATCAGTATATATTAATGAAGATAACCCAAGTAGTTCTAGAATTTTTAGCGGCAGACTTTCCTATAGCAAGGGAGCACTAGTATTACATATGCTTCGAAAAGAGCTAGATGATACATTGTTTTTTGAGAGTCTTCAAAATTATTTAGTAGACCCAGATTTTTCTTATGGTTATGCTACATCGGACGAGTTTATAGCATCTGTTGAAGAGTCAACACAGACAGATTTAACAGAATTTTTTAATGACTGGCTCTATGGGGAGGGATATCCAACTTACACGATTGAATGGAGTCAGCCAAGTCAGAATTTAGCTAGATTTGTAATCAATCAAACACAAAGTCATTCGAGTGTTGACTTTTTTGAGTCTAAAGTAACTTTGAAATTAAATGGAACTAATGGTGAAACCCTTATAGCTACTTTAGATAACAACTACAATGGACAAGAGTTTTTTCAGACAGTTTTATTTGATATATCTGATGTAGAATTTGACCCATATTATGATATAATTTCAAAAAACAACGAGGTAGTCCTGTCTTTAACTTCTAATAGCATTCAAAGTGAAGTTTCAATTTTTCCGACACCAACCAATAACAAGTTTAAAATTATTAAACCAAGGGATCTAACTATAGATTCTTTAGCTATTTATAATACTGTAGGCCAAAACATAACTACTATGAAATACAAAAAATACATAGATGTGAGAGGCTTAAGCTCTGGACAATATTTTATCAAATTTTATTCAGATAAGGGACTTATATTTAAGCCTCTTTTGATCAAATAATAGCATACCGTATTTTTTTTAATTAACTATTATTAATTTACATTTGTGCTCAATTAATTTTATTTATTAATATGGAAATTCTTATCAAGCTACTACAATTTGTTTTAAGCTTATCATTAATAATTGTATTGCATGAATTTGGACATTACATCCCTGCGAAGCTATTTAAAACAAGAGTTGAAAAATTTTATTTGTTTTTTGATATTAAATTTTCACTTTTTAAGAAAAAAATAGGGGAGACGGTTTATGGCATCGGTTGGCTTCCACTGGGAGGATATATTAAAATTGCAGGAATGATAGACGAGAGCATGGATGTAGAGCAAATGGCTAAGGATCCAGAGCCTTGGGAATTTAGATCTAAACCTGGATGGCAGAGATTAATAATAATGCTTGGAGGGGTAATAGTAAATTTCATTTTAGCCCTTATAATATTTATTGGAATGGCTTATAATTACGGCACAACAGAAATCCCATTAAATTCGATCAATGATGGATTTTTAATAACTAATCCAATTTTTACAGAGATTGGATTTAAGACGGGGGATAATATTATTGCTGTAGATGGCAAGGAAATTGATTCTTATGCTGATCTAAGGAAATCTATAATAGCAGCGGATACATATACAGTTGATAGATATGGTGAGCTTATTGATATTAATATGCCCATTGATTTTCTAGGGCAGTTATCATCTAGTGATAATGAAACCACTTTTGAATTAAGACACCCTTTTATTATTCAGTCTGTTCAAGAGAATTCATTAAATAAGAATTATGACTTGCAGCAAGGCGACATGATTACTTCAATTAATGGCAAGGAAATTAAATTTATTGATCAATCAATTCCAATATTAAAGAAAAACAGAAATCAAACAATTGACGTTGAGATTTTAAGAAACAAAGTAATTTACAATAAGGTTTTGAATGTAGATGTTAATGGTCTGTTAGGGGTGATTAGCGGTGCAACAATGCTAGATATGACAGAGTTAGGATATTTTGAAATTGTAAATAAATCTTATTCATTTTCTCAAAGTTTGATTAAAGGTTCTGAAAATTTTATTTCTTTTTTTAATTCCTATTTAGATCAAATAGCAGCAATTTTTAACCCAAGTACTGGAGCCTACAAAGGCCTAGGCGGTTTTCTTGCAATAGGCAATATATTTCCTGGATACTGGGATTGGCAAAGTTTTTGGGGAATGACTGCTTTTCTTTCCATTATGCTTGGAATTTTAAATGTATTGCCAATTCCACTTTTAGATGGCGGTCATGCAATGTTTTTAATTTATGAAATGGTAACAGGACATAAACCTTCTGATAAATTTATGGAATATTTTTCTGTGCTTGGGCTAGTATTATTATTAACATTAGTGCTTTATGCTAATGGAAATGATATCTATAAATTATTTAATATAATTTCTTTTTAAATGGAATTGTATTATAATTTTCTTGCTTTTTGGATTTTATTCGGAGCGTTAACATTTTTATATTTAATCTTTTCTAAAATAGCAGCACCTTATGGCAGACATCAAAATAATAAATGGGGGTGGTCTATAGAAAATAATTGGGGATGGTTTTGGATGGAGCTCCCAGCACTACTTGTAATGCCCATTCTTGTTATAATTGGTCCAGCAGAAATAAATGGTTACATTCTTTTTATTTTGTTTCTATGGTGCTTCCACTATTTTTATAGAACACTAATATTTCCCTTTAAATTAAACACGAAAGGGAAAAAAATTCCCGTAGTAATTGTTTGCAGTGCATTTATTTTTAATCTTATTAATGGATTTTTTGTTGGGTATGAGCTTGGATTTATTTTAGAAAACAATTTCTCTTTAAGCCCAAATTTTATTATTGGAATAATTGTATTTAGTGCAGGCATTTATATAAATAGAACCTCTGATAATAAGCTTATTTCTCTTAGATCTGAAAGTAAGGAATATCAAATTCCGGAAGGAGGGCTATTTAATTATATTTCATGCCCAAATCATTTTGGCGAAATTATTGAATGGTTGGGCTTCGCCATTATTCTTTGGAATCTTTCTGCATTAAGCTTTGTATTGTGGACTGCATATAATTTAATTCCACGAGCATTAAATCATCATCAATGGTATAAACAGCATTTTTCTAATTATCCAACTAGCAGAAAAGCTGTTTTTCCTTTCATATTTTAGTATATTTAAGATGAATTATTTAGATAAAATATATAATTTTTCATAAAAATAATATATATATTTGTCCGCATTAAA
>CEVA01017480.1_pt1 | contig 17986 bp, 13 predicted proteins | sample 361521 | NCBI WGS metagenome assembly CEVA01 (sample SAMEA2622823, study PRJEB7988) | marine metagenome | isolation source: saline water (ENVO:00002010), including
GTTAAACAGAATGACCGCAGACTACGACGGCGAGTTTTATGCTAAAGTAGAAGCTTTCAATCCAGGTCATTCTTCTAAGGACAGAATTGCATTACATATTATTGAAGAAGCTGAGCGTCAAGGCATTTTAACACCTGGTGATACAATTATAGAAACTACTTCTGGTAATACTGGTTTTAGTATAGCTATGGTTAGCATTATAAAAGGTTATGAATGTATACTGGCTGTGAGCTCAAAGTCTTCTGCAGACAAAATAGACATGTTAAGGTCTATGGGAGCAAAGGTTTATGTTTGCCCAGCTCATGTTAATGCAGATGATCCAAGGTCATACTATCAGGTAGCAAAGCGTTTGCATGAAGAGATTAAAGGTTCTATTTATATTAATCAATATTTTAATCAATTAAATATTGATGCTCATTATAACTCTACAGGTCCAGAAATTTGGAATCAAACAAATGGTGAAATCACACATTTAGTAGCTTGTAGTGGTACAGGAGGAACTATCTCTGGGATTGCAAAATATTTAAAAGAGCAAAACCCTAATGTGAAAATTATAGGTGTTGATGCTTACGGATCAGTACTACAAAAATATCATGAAACTAGAGAGTTTGATGAAAAGGAAATTTATCCATATAGAATCGAAGGACTAGGTAAGAATTTAATTCCTACAGCAACAGATTTTGATGCTATTGATGAATTTATCAAAGTAACTGATGAAGAAAGTGCACACACAGCTAGAGAGATTTCAAATACAGAAGGTTTGTTTGTAGGATATACAAGTGGTGCAGCAATGCAAGCTATAAAACAATTAAATGAGAGAGGTGAATTTCAACCAACAGATAAAATTGTAGTAGTTTTTCCAGATCATGGATCGCGTTACATGAGTAAAGTCTACAGTGACAAATGGATGGAAGATCAAGGATTTTTTGATAGCAAAAACGAAGTTGCTACAACGATTCAATATATAAAGTAAAATTACTTTAAAATACACATAGCCTACCTTTTTTGGGTAGGCTTTTTTATGTTTAAAACTTAGTGAATAGTTAGGTTAAAATATATTATGCATTAATGATAATATTACCTAATTTTGCTGATACTAATAAAACTAAATTAAATTAAAATCTAATCTATAATTTATTGAGATTATAGATAAAGATTAATGGCAATTGCAACGTATGAAGGATTTATTTGAAAAGATTTATCGAGATAAGGGACCTTTAGGAAAGTGGGCAGCACAAGCGGAAGGTTATTTTGTATTTCCTAAATTAGAAGGAGAAATTTCGAATAGAATGAAGTTTCAAGGAAAAGAGGTGATTACATGGAGTATTAATGACTACTTAGGCTTAGCAAATCATCCAGAAGTTAGAAAAGTTGATGCTGAAGCTGCTGCTAAATATGGTTCTGCTTACCCAATGGGTGCTCGCATGATGTCTGGTCACACAGAGTTGCATGAGCAGCTGCAAAATGAATTAGCAGAATTTGTTAATAAAGAAGCAGCTTATTTGTTAAATTTTGGATATCAGGGAATGGTATCTACAATTGACGCCTTAGTCTCAAAAGATGATATTATTGTTTATGATGTAGATGCACATGCTTGTATTATAGATGGTGTTCGTTTACACATGGGAAAACGTTTTACATACAAGCATAATGATGTAGAAAGCTTAGAAAAAAATCTTGAGAGAGCTACTAAAATGGCAGAGCAGACAGGAGGAGGTATTTTAGTAATCTCTGAAGGTGTATTTGGTATGCGTGGTGAGCAAGGTCGTTTAAAAGAAATCGTTGAGCTAAAGAAAAAATTTAATTTCAGATTGTTTGTAGATGATGCACATGGTTTTGGTACATTAGGTGCTACTGGAGCTGGAGCAGGTGAGGAGCAAGGTGTTCAAGATGATATTGATGTGTATTTTGCTACATTCGCAAAATCTATGGCAAGTACAGGTGCGTTTATTGCTGGTGATAAAGAAATTATAGATTATTTAAAATATAATTTACGTTCGCAGATGTTTGCTAAATCTCTACAAATGCAACTTGTAGTTGGTGCATTAAAACGATTAGATATGCTGCGTACTATGCCAGAGTTAAAACAAAATCTTTGGACAATTGTAAATGCGTTACAATCTGGTTTAAAAGAGCGTGGTTTTGATATCGGAACAACACAGAGTTGTGTTACTCCAGTATACTTAAAAGGAAGTATTCCTGAAGCCATGGCTTTAGTAAAAGACCTTCGTGAAAATCACGGAATATTCTGTTCTATAGTAGTTTATCCTGTAATACCTAAAGGATTAATTCTATTAAGAATGATTCCTACAGCAACACACACATTAAAAGATGTACAAGAAACATTAGATGCGTTTGATGCTATTAGAGAGCGTTTAGAAAATGGAACTTACAAAAGAATGTCGGCTGCCTTAACTGCGGCTATGGGAGAATAGTCACTTCCTCAAAATTCTAAATAAAAAAAGGCTTTGTTTCAATTACAAGGCCTTTTCTCTTTTATAGATCTTTTCTAAATGTTTTTCGTCGTTTATAAACAGTAGGGTCGAAGTGTTTCCATATTTTATGAATTGCTTCATTGTCCTCTAATTCTGGTGTTCTGTAGCAAGTTTCAATACCTTTTTGTGTAAAGGTTTCATAGTATTCGTTAAAAATTACAGCATGAACACCTTTGTTTTGGTAGTCAGGGTGTATGCCTATTAGATAAAATATAACATCCTTGCTATTTTTCTTAGCTTTTAAGATGTGTCTGAAACCAAACGGAAATAATTTTCCTTTTGCTTTTTGAAGTGCTTCTGCAAATTTAGGCATTACAATAGCAAAACCAATTAATTTATCGTTTTCGTCTACAACAAACTTTATATATTCAGGATTAACAAAACTGATAAATTTCTTCTTAAAATATTCTTTTTGAATATCAGTAATTTCAACAAATGAAGATAAAGATGCATAACTTTCATTAAATAAATCGAACATCTTGTCTGCATAAGGCATTACTTCTTTAGTTTTGCTAAACTTTAAAGCTCTAAGTTTGTATCTTCGTTTAATAAGTTCTTGAGCCTTTATAAAAGTTTCTGGTTTTACATTTTTAAAAAGAAATTTACTCTCAGAATATTCTTTTTCAATACTATAACCATGATTCTTGTAATGATTTACATAATACGGATGGTTGTACCAAGTAATCATTGGAGCTATACTATCAAAACCTTCTGTCATTACTCCAACTTTATCTAAGTTTGAAAATCCAACAGGTCCTTCTGCGTATTCAAGCTTATGATTGCGCCCTATATTTTCAATGGTTTTTAGCAAGGCTTTGCTCACCTCAAAGTCATCAATAAAATCAAACCAACCGAAACGCATCTTTTTTATTTGTTGCTTATCAACTTCTAGCCAATTTACAATAGCAGCAATTCTACCCACGACTTCCTTTCCTTTATACGCAAGAAAAAAACGTGCTTCGGCATCTTTAAATATTGGATTTTTATCTTTATTAAAAGTTTCTAATTCTTGCTTTATAATAGGAGGTACCCAATATTTTGAGTCTTTATAGAGGGAAAACGGAAACTTTACAAAGGTTGTTAGGCCTTTCTTAGTTGTAACTTCTTTAACTGTAATCATGTATTAATTTAATTACCTTCTGAGTCAGAATCGTCTTTTTTCTTCTTTTTCTTTTTACGCTTTTTCTTAAACTTACCAGTGTTGCCATTACCATTATCAATTTTCTTGTCTTTATGAAAATCTAAACGGTAAGAGGCACCAAATGCAATATTAAAAACAGAAGGCGTGTCTTTGGTATTAAATGCGATATTAGCATCTAGTTGAAAATCTTTTGTCCATAAATAAGCGCCACCAACTCTAAAAATATTATCAGCATAAAAATCACTATTAATACCTTGAGCTTCACCAAACACAACCCATTGAGGAGTAAAAGAGTGTGTTAAAGTAAGGATATACTGAAAATCAGAGTAATCAGACCCAATTCTATCTTTTATTAAGTTCATTACAAATACCCAACCACCATTAAAGTTGTTTTGAGTAGCAATCATAACTTTAGGGCTAAAACCTTCAACATCTGGAGCAGTGTAAGGATTGTTTTTGGTGTCAAAATTAGCACCTACGTAAACCGAAACAGCAGGAATTAAAGATTTCCACTGAAATTTTCTATTGGCATGATAACTATACAAATTAGGCTTAGCTTCTTCGGCATTTTTGTAAGGATCATATACTAGATATTTAGCACCAAGTGTAAAATTTTTAAAATTAGAACGCTTATCCTCAACAGGTACAGCAGCATTATTATATGTTATGTTGTCGTTTTGGTAAACACCATCTAACGAAAGCTCAAGCTCTTCAAATAATAATCCATATCGCAATGAGAAGTCTAGTCCAAATCCAGAGACTTCGTATTGTAATGGTGTGTGCTCTTCGTTTACTGTAAATGCACCAAATTCTCCTTGTGCAACACCAGTGCCAACTGAAAAAGCACTTTTAGATACACCAGGACGGTTAGAGTTAATAACCTCTGTGTACTGTGCATTTGCTAAGTTGTAGGTTAATGCTAAAAGAATAATAAAAAATGATTTGAGAACTCTCATGGTTTCTTGGTTTAGGTTCAAATATATAGATTTTATAGTTTTTTTAAGGAAATATAACGGAATATAAGTGAGTATAATTGTATTTTTGGACATTACTTTTCTTTATGATACAAGAAGCTTCAATGACAGGGTTTTTAAGAACAATACTAATTATTCTTTTAGTATGGTATGGGTTAAAGATTTTAGCCAGACTTTTTGCTCCTTTCCTTATGAAATATGTTGCTAAGAAGGCTGAAGAACGTTTTGGACAGCAGTTTGGTGGATTTCAAAATCAGTCACAACAACATAACAAACAGAAACGTAGAGAAGGTGAAACTATCATAGACAAGATGCCAGAGCGTCATAAATCTTCTAATGACGAAGTAGGTGAGTATATTGATTACGAAGAAATAGATTGATTTTAATGGTCTCAAATTTGAGATTGTCATTAAATTTTAAGTACTTTTCAATCTGAATTATTTAGATACTTTTTCATGTCATTTTCTTTCAAACGAATTTTACCGCATATCCTTGTTCTTTTGGGATTTGTAATATTATCATTAGCTTATTTTAGTCCGGTTTTACAAGGCAAAAAAATATTTCAAAGTGATATAATGCATTACATTGGTATGGCGCAACAACAAAAAGATTTTGCGCAATCTACTGGTGAAGAAACGTATTGGACTAACAGTGCATTTGGTGGTATGCCAACATATCAACTTGGAGCTAAGTATCCGCACAATTACATCAAAAAACTAGATTTAGCATTACGATTTTTACCAAGACCAGCAGATTATCTGTTTCTCTATTTTATAGGATTTTATATTTTGCTTTTATCTCTAAAGGTTGATTTTAAACTTTCAGCACTTGGTGCTTTAGCTTTTGGTTTTTCAACCTATCTCATTATAATTTTAGGTGTAGGGCATAATGCTAAGGCGCATGCAATTGCATATATGCCAATGGTTTTAGCGGGAATCATTCTCACTTTCAGAAAAAAATATATTCTAGGGTTTTTACTCACTGTTATTGCTTTAGGTTTAGAGATTGTTGCCAATCACTTTCAGATGACCTACTATTTATTGTTCTTAGTGATAATCTTGGGAATAGTTTATTTAATAGATGCTTACAAAAAGAAAGTTTTGCCTCATTATTTTAAATCGGTTGGATTACTGACAATTGCTGCTCTATTGGCTGTAGGGCTTAATGCAACTAATTTAATGGCAACGCAAGAATATGCCAAGGAAAGCACACGAGGTAAAAGTGAACTCACCATAAATCCTGACGGTTCACCAAAAGAAGCTACTTCTGGTTTAGATAAGGATTACATTACTGAATATAGTTACGGTCTTGCAGAGACATTCAATTTGTTCATTCCTCGTTTTATGGGTGGAGGAAATACAGAAGACATAGGTAAAAACTCTGAAACCTATAAAACTTATGTTACTATGGGAGCATCGCCAATTGAGGCATTAGAACTTTCTAAAAATGCACCAATGTATTGGGGAAATCAACCCATTGTTGAGGCACCTGCTTACGTAGGAGCTGTTATTTTGTTTCTATTTGTTCTTGGCTTATTTTTAGTAAAAGGAAGGTTGAAATGGTGGTTGGTAGGTGGTACAATCTTCTCGTTGTTGTTGTCCTACGGAAAAACGGAGCCATTTGCCTTTATCACAAACTTTTTTATAGATAATGTACCGCTTTATGATAAGTTTAGAGCTGTAACGTCTATACAAGTATTGCTTGAGTTATGTGTACCTGTACTTGGTATTTTTGCTTTAGTTCGATTGTTTAATGATTTTGAAAAGGAAGAGCAAAAAGTAAAAGCACTAAAATATACAGTTGCAATTACGGGTGGTTTATGCATTATATTCTTACTGTTTAAATCTGTATTTTTTGATTTTGAAAGTTTCAGAGATCAAGGTATACCAGAAATGTTGGTAGATGCTTTAATTGAAGACAGAAAAGCGCTGTTTAATACTGATACGATAAGATCTTTAGTCTTAGTATTATTATCTGCAGGAACAATTTATTTCTTCTTAAAGAAAAAACTATCTCAAAATTTAGTAGTAATTATTTTCGCTGTTTTAATTCTTTTTGACTTGGTGTCATTTAACAGAAACTATGTTAATAACGATGATTTCGTTTCAGCATTAAAAGTAGATAGACCATATCAACCAAATGCAGCAGATAAAGAAATATTAAAGGATAAAGGCCATTACAGAGTGCTCGATATGTCTACTCAAGGACAACGCCAACCAGCACGAGCAGCTTATTTTCATAATTCGTTATTTGGTTATCATGCAGCCAAGCTAGGACGCTATAATGATTTAATGGAGTTTCATATTTACAATAACAATATGAATGTACTTAATATGCTGAATACTAAGTATATTATTGCGGAAGACCAAGGACAGATATTTCCGTATGATAATCCTGATGCTAATGGGAATGCATGGTTTGTAGAGAGGCTTGAACATGTTAATTCAGCTGACGAGGAAATTAAACGTTTAGATAGTTTAGATACGAAACGTATTGCTGTTTTTTCAAAAGATGATGGCTTTATGACAATGACCATGAAGTCACACAGCCCTTTTAAAGTCGATTCTACATCATCCATTGTGCTCAAAGAATTCAAGCCTAATTACCTTAAGTATGAATCTAATAATGAAAATGATGGTTTTGCAGTGTTCTCTGAAATCTATTATAAAGACGGTTGGAATGCCTACGTAGATGGCGAATTAAAACCACACATCAGAGTTAATTATGTGTTACGAGGTATGGAAATCCCAGCAGGTAAGCACACTATTGAGTTTAAGTTTGAGCCACAGGTTATAGCCTCTGGAAGTAAAATAGCCTTAGCAAGTTCTGCTATTTTTGGTGTTTTATTGTTGTTGGGTATATTTTTTCAGTTTAAATCTAAGAGACATGAAAGTGCTTTTTCGCAGCATGGTGGAAATACTTCAAATAGACCAAAAGGATTATTAAGAAAGAAAAAGCAAAGTGAAGGTGAAACAGTGATTGATAAAATTCCTAATAAGGGTAAAAATTTCAGTGATAATCTTGGTGAAGAAATTGATTATGAAGATGTTGATTAGTTATTAAAAATTTCCTTCCCTTAGGGAAGGCTAGAATGGGCTTAAAGAAAAAGATATTAATAATCACATACTATTGGCCACCAGCAGGTGGACCAGGTGTCCAGCGATGGTTAAAGTTTGTAAAGTATTTACCTGAGTTTGGTATAGAACCCATTGTTTACTGTCCAGAAAATCCTAATTACCCTATAGTTGATGAGAGTCTGTTAGATGAAATTCAAGAGGACGTTACAGTTATAAAACAGCCCATTAAAGAGCCATACCAATTTGCAAGTTTTTTGTCTAAAAAGAGCTCTAAAAAAATTAGTTCTGGTGTTATTCCTAAGGCTAAGAAGCAATCGTTTGTAGAAAAAATGATGCTGTATGTGCGTGGTAATTTCTTTATTCCAGATGCGCGTAAAAATTGGATTAAACCTTCAGTAGCGTTTCTTTCAAATTATATTAAAGAAAACCATATTGAAACAGTAGTGAGTACTGGACCACCTCACAGTATGCATGTTATTGGCTTAAAATTAAAGCAAAGTTTAAATATTAAATGGTTGGCAGATTTTAGAGATCCATGGACTACGATAGGTTATCACAAAGCGTTGAAACTTTCAAAATCATCGCATCAAAGGCATCTTGAATTAGAAACAGAAGTTTTAAATTCTGCTGATGAAATTATCGTTACCAGCAACCATACTAAAAATGAGTTTGAAACAAAAACTAACAAGCCTATTTCAGTTATAACTAATGGTTACGATAATCATTCCGTTAGAGTGGAAGAGAAGGACGTAAAATTCACTTTATCTCATATTGGATCCTTGTTATCAGATCGAAATCCAAAAGTTTTGTGGGAAGTTTTATCTGAACTCATCTCTGATAATGAATCATTTTCAAAAGAATTTCAATTAAACCTTATTGGTGTTGTAAGTGATGATGTTTTAGAGTCTATTCACAATTCAGGACTTAAAAATCATACGAATGTTGTAGGTTATGTTAGTCACGATGATGCTATAAAATTTCAAATGCAATCTCGCTTATTGTTGTTGATAGAAATAGACTCAGAAGACACTAAAGCCATTATTCCTGGTAAACTATTTGAATATTTAATTTCAGAAACACCAATACTTGCCATTGGTCCAGACGATTCTGATGTACAACAGATTATAACCAAAACTAATACTGGAGTATATTTTAATTATAATCAGAAAGAAAAATTAAAGATTCAAATATTAGAATATTTTGAAGCCTATCAAAAAAATAGCCTCAATGTAAATGCTATTGGTCTTCAGCCATACAGTAGAAAAGCATTAACAGAACGTTTGAGTGCTATTATAAAAGCGATGTAATCTTCAAGTTAATATCTTAAGTTGTATTTTGCGGTAATGGGAATCGTATTAAATCAATCATTTAAAAACACAATAAGCACTTACATTGGTTTTGGTATTGGTGCTATAAATACGCTTTTTCTTTACACTAATTTTTTAACCGATGAGTATTATGGTTTGGTTGCATTTTTGCTATCTGCAGCCAATATTATGATGCCTTTTATGGCTTTTGGTGTACACAATGCCATCATTAAATACTATTCTACTTTCAAAACAAAAAATAGCTTAAACACCTTTTTAACGCTGATGTTGTTCTTGCCTTTTGTTTTTATAATTCCAGCTATAATTATTGGTTGGTTGTCTTATGAGAGCCTTTCAGGTCTACTTTCAAGAGAAAATAATATTGTAGGAAATTACCTTTGGCATATTTTCATATTGGCTGTAGCCATGGCTTATTTCGAGATATTCTTTGCATGGTCAAAGGTTCAACTAAAAACTGTTTTTGGCAATGTGATGAAAGAAATTTTTCATCGTGTTGCTATAATGATTTTACTCATTTCGGTATATCTAGAATGGTTAACAGCAGATCAATTCATAATGGCTATAGTTGTCGTTTATGTATTACGTATGATGATTATGAAATTGTATGCTTATACAGTACGATTTCCAAAGCTTAAGTTTCAAAAAATTAAAGGTCTGTCAGCAATCATAAAGTATTCACTTTTAATGATAGTGGCTGGCTCTGTAGCCATGCTTATTTTAGATATAGATAAGTTTATGATTGGTCTAATGTTAGAAAACATTGAAGAAGTGGCCTATTATAGTGTAGCAATCTTTATTGCGACGGTCATTGCTGTACCACAACGATCTATGCACCAGATAATGATGCCTCTAACGGCAAAGTATTTGAACGAAAAAGATATGGGTTCACTTGAAAATCTTTATAAACGTAGTTCTATAAGTTTATTAGTAGTAAGCGGATTTATATTTCTTTTAATTATTCTGAATATCAACGAGCTCTATAAAATTCTTCCAGAGGAGTTTACAGGCGGACTATTTGTGGTGCTCCTTGTGAGTCTTGCCAAGCTATATGACAATAGTTTAGGAAGTAACAATGCTATTTTATTTAATAGCGATTATTATAAAATGGTTTTGTTGTTTGGAGTTCTATTAGCGGTTTTGGCTATAGTTCTCAATTTTGTATTTATTCCTATTTTCGGAATAGAGGGCTCAGCATTTGCGACCTTCTTGGCAATTGTTGTTTATAATACCGTAAAGATTGTTTTTGTAAAACAGAAACTCAATGTTCAGCCGTTTTCAAATTCAACTTTAAAAATGGTTTTACTCCTCGTATTCATAACTTTAACGATGTATTTTTGGGAATTTCCGTTTCATCCCATTATGAATATAACGTTGAAATCTATAGTAATATTCATAGTGTATTTTGCATTAGTACTTAACTTAAATATATCTGAAGACATATCTATACAAATAAAAAGGTACCTAAAGCTTTAGGTACCTTTTTATAAATGAGAAATCCCGTAAGGTGCTCTGAGGCATACATCATACGGGACTTCTACTAACCAACCAAAAAAATCATGTTTTATCTTTTATCCTCTAGTTCGTCTTGAGCTTGATCTGGTAGAACTTTGGTTACTTTTTCTACTTGTGTTAGATCTTGCCGAAACTGAAGATGACTTTCTTTTGTTTTGAACTGTACTTCGTTGTCTGTTACTTTGAGAACTGCTTCTACTATATGTACGAGAATTAGTGCTCTTTGGTTTTGATATCGAAGTGTTTTTTGTTCTCTTCACTTTATTAGACACAGAACTATTGCTTCTGGTCACATTATTTCTAGAATTTGTACTTCTAGAGATACTATTAGAACGTGTAGACCTTGTAGGCGTTGATACTCTTGTACTAGATCTTGTAGTTCTAATGCTTCTACTATCGTTATTGCTTCTTGTACTTGGCGAAGATATACGACTTGTAGAACGTGTTCCAGAGGTGTTATTGTCTCTTGTAACACTACGTGAAGTACCAGCTTCAGAATTACGAGATGTTGTGCTTCTAGTAGTGCGTGTTGTAGTACTTCTAGTTGTACGTGTTGTATTTTGTTCAGCTAAACGTGTCGTACGAGTTCTAGTAATTTCAGCATTTCTTCTGCTAACCGTTCTTTGTATTGTACGCTCGCTTCTGTTTCTAGGTGTTTGCGCATAACTGTCACTACTGTTTCGTCTTACAACCTGAGTGTTTCCTCGTCTACCAGCATTAACATTATAGTATCTAACATTGTTTCTATAAGGTCTGTACCAAATATGTCTTACAGGTGAATAAAACTGTCTGTACGGATTTACATTTATTACACAGAAGTTAACTGGCGGAATAATATAGAACCTGTGCCATGGTCTGTAAATATATGTTCTGTTATAGATGTTAATAAACCCATCGTATCTCCAGTATACATTATTTCTGTAGTATACATTTAATCCACCAATTCTACTAATTCTGTTAAAACTATTATATGTTATGAAAATGTCACCAATTTGATTTACTCTTCCGTAAAAATCATAGTAGATAGGTGTGTTTTCAATTTGAATGATAGCACCAAAACGATCATACTGTACGTAAGGATTATAATCGTATCCAGAATTAAAACTAAGCGTAAAACCTGGTGCATCTATATTTACGTTTACGTCTGGTCCGTAATTTGGAATATAAAAGTCGAACTGACCATCTCTGTAAACAGAAAACTCAATACCTCCTTCTGTAAATATGAAAGAATTGCCATAACCTCTCACGTAGTTATTTGTTGAAGCATCTGCTTCAGATGTTGTTGTGGTGGTTGCGAATGAAGCTGTGGAAAAAGCCACTAAACTTGCAAATAAAAATAGAATCCGTTTCATAATAAAGGGTTTTAAATTAAACTCGTTATGTATAAAACAAACAGCGTGCCAAAAAACTTAATATATTGATATTTAGGTTTTTATTAAAAATATAAAACCCTGAATTATTTGGGGAAATATTCAGGGTTTAGAAACCATTAGATTAATTGTAATGGTTTATTATGCTTTAATCTTTTTTTGCTTTTTTACCTTGCCATTCTTTCGGTAATAGTAAAATTCATTATCATTCCAATTATCGTCCCAATCATCTTCATAAGTATATGGGTAATGATGATCTGATTCATATATACCGTTTCCAATATTGTTGTGATTTACAAAACCTCTGGTTCCTATGACCATACCATATCTGTTGTAAAGAATTCTTAGTCCACCAACTTTTTTCAGTTGTCCACGTCTATAAGTCATATACACTGTACCTGCACGTTTTATTCTTCCTTGCCTGTCATAGTTAATAAAGACGTTACCAATTCGTCTTACTCTGCCTAATCGATCATGTCTAACTATAACACCTCTGCCAGTATGGTATTGACTTGTGTTTGGGGCACCATAGGTTCGATTTGTACTACGTCTATTACGTCTGTAATAGAAATCATCATTACCAGGATTAGTGGTAAACACTTCGGTATTAAAATCAAAGCTTCCATCCGGAAAGATTAAAAATTCTACACCTCGCTCTACAAAAGATATTGGCTGTGTAAAACCAAAACGATTAGTTTTTAAATCTTCCCCATTCGAAACAGCATCTCCTGCTGTTGTTGCTGTGGCAGATGTTAGTCCTACTAACACCATTGCCAGAAAAAGTAATTTACTTTTCATAATGTATAGGTTTTTAAGATTTACCCAATTCTAGCTTGTCTAGAATTTTAAGGTCTAATAGTTTAGAATTTCCAATTAACGTGCCAAGTTTTCAAAAGTTTGTTGTTCAGTGTTTTAGGTGTTTCTTAATTATGGTTTTTCTTAATTAAATGGAAATGATAGAAGGATGTTATTATAAAAAATGATTACTTTTAGTGAAGCTAACCAACAATTATGAGTGCCAACCTCGATACTTGTCAAAATTGTGAACAGGAATATGAAAAGGGGTTTAAGTTTTGTCCGCATTGTGGACAAAAAACTAATGACGAACTTACCCTTGGAGTACTGTTTTATAACACAATAAGTAATTACTTTTCTTTTGATGCTCGGTTTTTAAAAAGTTTTATTCCTCTTGTGTTTAGACCAGGTTATTTGGCTAAAGAATTTATAAAGGGGAAACGTTTATTGTATCTACATCCTGCACAGATGTATCTGTTTATTGCTGTAATCTTCTTTTTTGTTTTTAGTTTTTATGCCAGAGATGGTAGAGAGGAGCTTGATAAAAATATGCAACGTGTATTAGAAAGCAGATCTGAAAAAGTGTTTTCAAAAGATAGTATTGATATTCAAGACTCTTTGGATGTAAAGGCTTTAACAGACCCTATAAAAAATAATGGTAGCACAATAGGCCTAAATGAAGAGGAGATTAAAACTTTAGACTCGTTATCTAATATTAAAATACCCAAAAAAGACATGGCTATGACTTTTAGTTTCGATCAGGAAAAGATAGATTCTTTATTAGCTGTAGGCGCTTCGGATAAAGAGTTGTATAGAGCTATGGGAATGTCGGATGATGCAGGTTATTTTACTAGAAAGTTTTATGCTCAAGGTTTAAAGTTTTATAAAAATATGGGATTAGGGCAAGTCTATCAAACATTTATAGATAGTATACCGTTAGCCATGTTTTTCTTGTTGCCAATTTTTGCGTTTTTATTAAAGATTTTCTTCTTCAGAAAGGGACGCTACGCACATCATTTGGTATTTAGTTTCTATTACTTTTCATTTCTTTTTGTGGTCTTTACTATCATTTTTGGAGTAAATAGGTTTTGGCCTATTCCAGATGTTATAGATTGGTTAATTGCGCTCTCTACATTTTTCTATTTGTTGGTAGCAATTATTAAATTTTATGGGCAAAATTGGTTTTTAAGTTTTATAAAGAGTGGTGTGGTGAGCTTTTTGTTTTTACTATTTGTACTACCCTTATCTTTTACCATTTTAGGGTTTATTTCATTCTTTTTTTATTAACTAAATAACCCTATTTCCTTGTTGAACACAATCATTATGATACATTCAAAATGAAAAAAAATGCTGAATTTAATTTTAATCTTGTTACCACTGATTTCATTTGGGCAGCATTTAAAATGTTGTAAATCTGTAAATCAAGTTGAATTATATTTAAATGGAAATTGGATAGAGAAAAAAGCTGAAGCTAATACGGTTTATGAGTTTTGGTTTGAAAATGGTAAAGGTCATTTGTCGGAAAAGGAAATTACCGAAAACGGTGATGAATTAATTGAATTAGAAATTCAACCTTATGTTGAAGTAATTAAATATGAAGGTGGGTTTAAAATAAAATTTACTTACCCTTATGAAAGCTGGACTTCGGAATTGAAATATTTAAATTCCAATAAACTAATTTTAATAAGGGATGGTAAAGAAACGGAATATTATAGGTACAAGAAATAAAACTCTAAATATCATATCTTTTCTTCAGAAAGAAATATAATTGAAGTTTAGAAAAACATTTAAGTCTTGTTTGATTCCGCATGCCAAATAGGTACATTTAAAAACTCACTTACAATATGCGCATCATCAATAATAGTTTTAAGGCTGCCATGATCTACAACGTTTCGTCTTGTGCCATCTTCTAAAACTAAATTTAATTCGTAACTACCATAAGAACCATCACTATCTCTAATGGTTTCACCTATAATTTGAACAGCAGCAATAGTATTTAGCTTAAACTGGTGTTCTAATTCTCGTTCGTTAGGTTTAAAATTATAGCCTTTGTAATAATAGCCTGATTGTTTATCAAAAACACGTGGCTTGTATAAATGATAAAGTATATAACCTCCTGCAAGGGCAAATATTAGCCCAAAAGCTAGACCAAACAAATTAAATAAAGATGGATTATACATAAGTCCATCTTCAAAAATCAGGTTAAAGATTACAAACCCTAAACCAACTCCAAAAAATAAAAATCCAAAAAGCGCACCACCAACCGAAGGTCTGTACCTTAATTGAGAAGAAGAGCTTTTAACTAGTGCGTGTGTTTTAAAATTAGATCCACCAGGTTTTAGAGGTGTGATTTCAACATTATTTTTTATAGAAGTTTCTGTAAAATCAACAGAATCAATATCTCTTTTGTCGATATCTTTTTGATTGAATCCGTTTGATTGATTCATCTTATAATTTTTCTTTAAGATAGTTTCCTGTAACAGAATTTTTATTGGCAACAATTTCTTCAGGTGAACCATATGCTACCAGTTGTCCACCTTGTTTTCCACCCTCAGGGCCTAAGTCTATAATGTGGTCAGCACATTTTATAAGATCTATATTATGCTCAATAACTATTATAGAGTGGCCTTTTGCTATTAATGCTCTAAAAGATTTTAATAACTTCTGAATGTCATGAAAATGAAGTCCTGTGGTTGGTTCATCAAAAATGAATAATGCGTTATCACTTTTGCTACCTTTTCCTAAAAACGTTGCTAATTTTATACGCTGTGCTTCGCCACCAGAAAGGGTAGAAGAGGACTGACCTAAGGTAACATAACCTAAACCAACATCTTGAAGTGGCTGTAATTTACCTTGTATCTTAGTCTCGTTGTGGGATTGAAAAAATGCTATGGCATCATCAATCGTCATATTTAAAATATCATCGATTGATTTTCCTTCAAATTGAACTTCTAACACTTCTTTCTTAAAACGTTTACCTCCACAAGTATCACAAGTAAGATGTACGTCTGCCATAAACTGCATTTCAATAGTAACTTCTCCTTCACCTTTACAGGTTTCACAACGTCCACCATCAACATTAAAACTAAAATGCTTGGCTTTATAGTTTCTAATTTTACTTAGCTTTTGCGAGGCATATAGTGCTCTAATATCATCGTAAGCTTTAACATAAGTTACAGGATTAGAGCGCGACGAACGACCAATAGGATTTTGGTCAACAAATTCAACATGCTTTATGTTGCTAAAATTTCCTTTCATCTCACTAAACTGACCAGCCTTATCACTAAAACCTGTGAGTTTCTTTTGTATCGCAGGAAATAAAATTTTCTTTACCAACGTACTTTTTCCACTACCTGAAACACCAGTAACAACGGTAAGCATTTCTAATGGAAAAGTAACATCAATATTTTTTAAGTTATTTTCTCTAGCACCAACAATATCTACATGGTATTTTGATGTTTTACGCTTTTCAGGAACTTTAATTTCTAATTGTCCATTAAGATATTGCGCTGTTAATGAGTCTGAAGTTAAGATGTCTTTAAACGATCCTGTAGCTACAACTTCACCACCAAAGGTTCCTGCTTCTGGACCAATATCAATGATTTCGTCTGCAGCTTTCATAATGTCCTCATCGTGTTCTACCACAATTACGGTATTACCAAGATCGCGCAATGCTTTTAAGACATTAATTAAGCGTTCGGTGTCCTTTGGATGTAGGCCAATACTTGGCTCATCGAGTATATACATAGAACCTACAAGGCTACTTCCTAAAGATGTTGCCAAGTTAATACGCTGGCTTTCACCTCCAGATAACGTATTAGATCTTCGGTTTAGGGTTAGGTAGCTTAAACCAACGTTAGTTAAGAACTCTAAACGTGTGCTAATTTCGGTTAAAAGACGCTTAGCAATTTTTTCTTCGTATTCGTTTAATTTTAAATCTTTAAAAAATACAGTTAATTCATTAAGCGGTAAGTCTACTAAGTCTGTAATGGTTGCTCCGTTAATCTTTACATAGCTGGCTTCTTCACGTAAGCGCTTACCTTTACAAACATTGCATTTTGTTTTGCCTCTGTAACGCGATAGCATTACACGATTCTGAATTTTATAAGCTTTAGATTCTAACTCGGCAAAGAAGCTGTCTAACCCTTCAAAGTATTTGTTGCCTTTCCAGATTAAATCTTTTTGCTCGTCACTTAATTCAAAATATGGTTTGTGTATAGGAAAATCGAATTTATGCGAGTTATTCACCAACTGATCTCTGTACCAGCTCATACTTTCACCTCTCCAGGGAAAAATAGCATTTTCGTAAATTGAAAGTGCTGTGTTAGGTATTACCAAATCTTCATCTAAGCCAATAACATCACCATAACCTTCACATTTAGGGCATGCTCCATAAGGATTATTAAAACTGAATAGATGCACATTGGGTTCTAAAAACGTCATGCCATCTAATTCAAACTTATTGTTAAAAACAGTTTGCTTGTTGTCTTCTAAAGACTCTATAATACAGGTGCCAACACCTTCAAAAAAGGCTGTGCCAATAGCATCTGCGAGTCTGTTAAGAAAATCTTCATCGTCTTTGTAAACAATTCTATCGACCACAAGATACAGATCTTTGGAAGAGGTTATGTTTTCTTTTAAAGCATCATCAATTCTAAGTACATCGTCTTTGTGCTTTATTCTTGCATATCCTTGTTGTAATAAGGTTTGAAGTTTGTTTTCAACAGTTCTGCCTTCTTCTAAAATAATAGGTGAGAGCAGTAGTAGCTTAGCGCGTTCTTCAAACGTTTTTATATATTCTATAACATCTGTAACGGTATGTTTTTTAACTTCATTGCCAGAAATAGGTGAGTAGGTTTTGCCAATTCTGGCAAATAACAACTTTAAATAATCGTAGATTTCTGTGGTTGTACCAACTGTAGAGCGTGGATTTGTAGAGTTTACTTTCTGTTCAATAGCAATAGCAGGCGCAATACCTTTTATGTAATCTACTTTTGGTTTGTTTAATCGACCCAAAAACTGACGCGCATAACTCGATAAACTCTCTACGTAGCGACGTTGACCTTCAGCGTATAAGGTGTCAAAAGCCAAACTAGACTTACCAGAACCTGATAACCCTGTAATAACAACCAATTTGTTTCTGGGAATGACAACATCAATATTTTTTAGGTTATGCAGTTTTGCACCTTTTATAATGATATTTTCTTTTGGATTAACGTCTAAAACTGTAGTGTTCATAGGATTTTTGCGCATATAATTTTGCAAAGATACGTTATCTATTTAAGCTGATAAAA
>CEVA01514498.1_pt1 | contig 17970 bp, 15 predicted proteins | sample 361521 | NCBI WGS metagenome assembly CEVA01 (sample SAMEA2622823, study PRJEB7988) | marine metagenome | isolation source: saline water (ENVO:00002010), including
AATAAGCGGCTTATTAACCACTGGCATCATTTCTTTGGGCATAGACTTAGTAGCAGGAAGGAAACGGGTTCCATAGCCTGCTGCGGGGAAAAGGCATTTTTTTATCATAATTTCTAGTTCTAGTTGCTGACGTTATCTGTATTGTACGCGATTCATGCAAATGACCCAACAGTTGAAATACGTATGTATGTTTATTAGTAACTGAAAATCGAATATAATCTAGCCACAAAGCGTTAATCTAACGTAATAACTAATTTATTAATGGCTAGAACATGAAAACTACAGTGGTAAATAGACAAGCGCTAGATACTGAAGCTCACGACACTCTGCTTGATAACGACAAGTACGAAGCGACGAAAACGTCTGAATCAACTATTCACATATACTGCCCTGAGCAATGTATCGACACTTTGAGGTCAGTCTTATCTCGACATGATTTGGAGTACGATATCAATAACTATTCATTGCGAGACTTCAAGGGCAAAACGCTTTGCCACTTTCAAAGCTCAGGGCTAACTAAAGAACACCGTACTTTTTTAATTGGAGCAACGGAGTTAGGTGCTTGGGTTGAACCATTAGTAAGTTACTTTGACAGAAAATTGGGCTACACAGAGACCGAATTACTACACAGTGGCTACTTCCTACATCAAAAAGCATTTTCTATTTTATCTAATAAAAGAAACGAAAATGAAAAACGTTTTATCGATTTACTTTTTGTATTCATGATTGGTTTAGTTGCAATCCCAGTTGGATTAGTAACAGCCCTTTTAATTAAGTTAGAATCTCCAGGACCAATTTTCTTCAAGCAAAGAAGAACTGGGCAATACAATCAAGAATTTGAAGTCATCAAGTTCCGCTCAATGAGAAATGATGCTGAAAAGAATGGGGCGCAGTGGGCAACAAAAAATGATGCTCGCGTAACCAAGGTAGGCAACTTCATCCGCAAAACACGAATTGATGAATTGCCACAATTGATCAATGTATATAAGGGTGAAATGTCGATGGTAGGTCCTCGCCCTGAACGCGAGGTATTTATCGAAGATCTGGAAAAAGAAATTCCGTACTATCGATTCCGCCATGCTGTAAAGCCGGGAGTAACAGGTTTAGCACAAGTGAAATACCCATATGGTGCTTCTGTTGAAGATGCAATTTGGAAACACAAATTCGATATTTATTACATCAAACATCAAAACTGGCGTATGGAACTGAAGATCCTATTTTTAACCGTTAAAACCGTTATCTTTGGTATGGGCCGTTAATACAAAGAATGTTCAACAGTCACTGTAATTTATTGACTGTTGAACATATAAAATACTGAATTGTCGCTACTTTTGATAGAAATCTCGATACCAGTTCACAAACTCCGAGACACCTTCTTTAATTGTAATCTTAGGTTTATACCCGGTGGCCTCAAATAAATCTGCAGTATCTGCGTAAGTTTGGTAAACATCACCAGGTTGCATTTCACGGAAGCTTTTCTTCGCTTCAATGCCCAGTTCATATTCAATAGCTTTTACAAAATCCATTAAATTGATTGGTGATCCATGGCCAATGTTGTATACCGCATAAGGAGCAGAACTGGTTGCAGGCGAGCCGGCTTCAACTGTCCACTCATTATCACGCGTTGGCACTACATCAGCGATGCGGACAACACCTTCAACAATATCGTTTATATGGGTAAAATCACGCCACATGTCACCGTTGTTGTTAATATCGATAGTGTCGCCATCAAGAATCTTCTTAGTGAAGATAAACGGTGCCATGTCTGGGCGTCCCCAAGAACCATACACAGTAAAAAAACGTAGACCTGTAGTTGGGATGTCATAGAGATGAGAGTAGCTATGTGCCATCAGCTCATTCGATTTCTTGGTTGCTGCGTACAACGAAACAGGGTGATCGACCGAATCTGACGTTGCAAACGGTGTTTTTGCATTTAAGCCGTATACAGAACTAGAGGAGGCATATACTAAATGCTTTACTTTATTATGGCGACATCCTTCTAAGATGTTTAAGTGGCCAACTAAGTTCGAATCTGCGTAAGCCAGAGGGTTTTCAATGGAATAGCGAACTCCTGCTTGTGCAGCTAAATGAATCACATAGTCAAATTGTTCCGCTTCAAATAAGCGCACCACAACATCTCGGTTAGCAATATCTAAACGAATCAATTCGAAATTACTATGCTGAATACGATTCAAACGAGCTTCTTTTAGCGTGATATCATAGTAGTCATTCAGGTTATCAATACCGATTACTTGATGACCTTTAGTTGTTAATGACTCTACAACAGCACTCCCAATAAAACCAGCGGCTCCTGTTACTAAGTACTTCATATCTCCTCCTAATCAGAGCCAAACAGATCGCGTGTGTACACTTTACTTTCAACATCTTTAAGTTCTTCGACCATACGATTAGATACTATAACATCAGATATACTCTTAAATTCATCAAGATCTTCTACCACCTTAGAATGAAAGAACTCTTTGTCTTTCAAAACAGGCTCATAAACTACGACGTCAATACCTTTAGCTTTCAATCGCTTCATAATGCCTTGAATAGACGAAGCCCTAAAGTTATCAGAGCCAGCTTTCATTATTAAACGGTAAATACCAACCCTGTTTGGCTTGCGCTTAAGAATAGAATCGGCAACAAAATCTTTTCGTGTTGTATTAGCGTCAACAATAGCTCCAATAATACTATTTGGCACGTCTGCATAATTGGCGCGTAGTTGCTTTGTATCCTTTGGCAAACAATAACCGCCATAACCAAAAGAAGGGTTATTATAATGCTGGCCAATACGTGGGTCTAATCCAACTCCTTCAATGATCTGCCTTGCATTTAAGTTGTGCGATTCTGCATATGAATCCAGTTCATTAAAATATGCTACACGCATCGCTAAATAAGTGTTTGAAAATAGTTTAACTGCTTCGGCTTCAGTCGCATTTGTGTAGAGTGTTTCGACTTTATCCTTCAAAGCACAACTTAAAAGCATGTTACCGAAAGTCACAGCCCTTTCAGATATTTCGCCGACAATTATTCGAGAAGGATAAAGGTTGTCATATAAAGCTTTACCTTCACGTAAAAATTCGGGTGAAAAGATGATATTATCAATACTATATTTTTTCTTTACTGATTCTGTAAAACCGACAGGTACTGTCGACTTAATAACCATAACTGCCGATGGGTTAACATTATGGACTGACTGAATAACTGACTCTACAGACTCTGTGTTAAAGTAATTAGTTTCAGGATCATAATCCGTAGGTGTAGATATAATTACGTAATCAGCTTCAGAATAAGCATACCGTTCATCTAGAGTAGCTTGGAATTTAATATCATCTCTTAATAAAAACTCAGAAATCTCTTTATCTTGAATAGGTGACATACCAGCATTAAGCATATCTACCTTTTCTTTTACAATATCAACAGCTATTACTTCATATTTTTGAGCCAACAACATTGCGTTGGATAGCCCTACATAACCAGTACCTGCTACAACTACTTTCATCCTAACCTCTTACTTTTATCTATAATCTTTTTAACTTGTTCTACAAAGTGCTCTGTATTTTTTTTCCAGCAGAAACTATCACTATGTATACTATATGCGTTGTTAGAAACTTCTCTTCTCTTGTATTCATCTTGCAACATGTATAATGCTGATAAATAGGATTGATATGTTCCACACAAGAAACCACTGCGCCCGTCATGACCGAGGACAAAATGATAAGGCGAAAAGTCTGCAATCACCGGGACTCTAGCTTGAAAGTATGTATAGAGTCGCCCTGGATTAGTATTATTTTTAAAAATGAAACGAGTTAAGGGTTCTACAAACCTAAATTCGAGTCCCTTTTTGTATCGAGTCAATGCAGGTACATAGCCTATATCAAATTTTTTAATCTCCTCATGTATAAAATCGTAATCCCATTGAACAACTTCGAACTTTGCTTTACTAAAAGGTGATTTTATATTCCCTTCTGAGGCAACATTGTAAATTGCTCTGAATATGACATCTACAGTCGAACGTTCAGAAAATTCATCAATAGCCTTGACAAATTCACTAGGAATATCTAATACATGCTGTTTATTGCCATGATAACCTATAACTAGAGCGTTACTATCTCTATCTACCTCCAGAACGTTATCAAATAACTTTTGATCTTCAATCTGAGGCATAATCACAACAGGATAATCATCAGAAACATACTCTGCAAATTCTGTTATCGACCCTACAATTGCAGCATCAGTAAATTTTCTCTTTTTTCGTTTATCAATAGTACGCCTAGATGGATTAGTATCCAAATAATAAGCTGAAGGACAGGATGAAATCACATCCAACATTTTGGATAGCTTATAGTTCTTGCTAAATACTACAATATCTTTACTTTCAACAGGATTATTAATTACAGAATTACACCCAAGTCTCAAAAGGTATTCATGCAGTAAGTAACCATGAACTCTCGACGAACCTACTTCAATACCTTGATCAATTAAAAAATTAAACCGCATAATCATATCTACTTTTAACTTCTAAGATGTGAATACCCAAAAAAATGTGGAATAACACATCCCCATACAAAAAACCAACATTGTGAAACATAGCCACAAATATAGAGGCAAATAATACCTTCCCGCTATAGTATGATGCATCGATACTACGAAATATAAGTTGAATAATATATAATCCAGCAGGCAAACCGAACATTAAAAGTGCTGTAAGTATATTATTGTGAACCCACAATAGCTTTACATTATGTTCAAAGCCCTTTAGTGTAATTGTGGTTTCTTCCATAGATTGCAGAAAGTGTAAAACACTTCCATATCCAAAAGGCTCCAAAAGTATACCTTTTACTCCAAGTACCCATAAAAACAACCTATCCAGATCATAACTACGGCCAAACTGTATATTTAACAAATACAAAAATATAGAGCTTATCGATAGGCAAAACAAAAGGATAAATAGAAGTAAATACCTTCTATTTGTAAAGTTACGCCCTACATATATGCCAATAAGGGATAAGAATGCGCCTCTTTGACCAGTAAATAGTAAGAATGCAGAAGACAATACCATTTTTAACTTTCCATCATTAATGATAAACGGAGTTATTAAAATCAACTGTGCACCAAAATACATTGGAGAACTAGCCAAGCCCAAAGGCATGTTTCCTAACATAATTCGATCTAGAAACGGTGAAAAAAACAACAGCTTATTAATTGTGTAGATGCCAAAAACGCCCTGTAAGATAGCGAATACCGTAGATGCAACTAACCAAACTGATAAATATTTTTTAAAAATAGAGACATCAACATATTTAAATATTGAATATGACAGTAAACCAATAACAATTGGAAAAAAGTAACCATCGGAGATCTCAACCAATACATCCTGGATTGGAGCCTCTACGAAGAATAGAGAAAAAAGAGGTACCATCGTAAGTTTAAAAAAAAGTGAACTAGCTCGTGTGTTATATCTTACAGTAACAAATAAAAACAATAAACAGAGTATAATTAGAGATAAAAACTTAATAATCTTTAGATCTCCACCCCATCCAAGTATAAGATTTAATACCGATAAAGAATATAAATGTGAAATCATAAGTAATTTCCAACTAAGATATCACTGACTTTTTTAGCATATTTTCTATTAAAATGAAATCCATCAGTAAAAGGAGAGTTTCCAGAATCCAACGTATTAACAACATCATCATTTACATCAACAACAATAACACCAGTATTTTCAAATTCCTGAGCTATGTCTGGCCAGGCTAACCTAGAATAAGTCTCATCGATACCTAATGATAATCTAGTTCGAGTCAACCTGTAATTATCTACTGTTGTATATGGTGCTAATATTAAGACCCGATTCGTCTTAGCTAAAGTCTCTAACTTACTAGAAACATGTGAGTAAAAGGAATTAAAGCTTACAACATTAGTGCCGTCTATCGATATTATAGGTTCATCAATTTTGTTTAATTTTGTTGAATACCCAACACCATGAATTGCATAAACAATCGTCTTTCCTTGTATATTAGTTAAAGATTCCCAAAGTTGGTTTGTAGATCTAGAACAATCGTTGGTAAACTTTTCACCTAGCCTAATTGGCTCATTTCTTAATATTCCAGGCATGAGAGGACAAGAGTGAAAAATAAACTTTGATGGAGTTAACCCTCTACTTTTCAAACTTTCAGACAATGGTTCATAAAAAGAATCAGCTATTGAATCCCCAATAACCAAGACGTCGCTTTCCACATTTACACATGAAGAGTAATCAATGCAACGCTTTGTTGTATAACGATCAGCTGATTTACTTGGTCCAAATAGAAACACACAAAAAACACTAAACGCTGCAAAGCCTATAACAACAAAAGAAGTATGTCTAAAATCAACTTTTAAAAAGCGAAACTTATTTTCGACACTAAAGAAAAGCGAATACCCTAAAGAAAATGTTAAGAATAAAGAAGTTAATATATATACCCAACCCTCACCAAGTAGAATCTTAGAGAACATCACAACAGGGTTGTGTACTAAATAAAGAGAATAGCTAGCTAAACCTATAGATGAAAGCCATTTTATGTTGTAGTTCCCTGGAGCTACGATAATAAATCCAACAGAAAAAAGAAATGGCAATATCAACAGGTTGGGCGCATTAGTTGAGTCATCAAAATATAAAAAACTAAACAAGATAAACAAAATAGCTGTTATTTGAATAGCGAAGGATTTACTAGGTGACAAGCCGCCAATTTTTCCTTTCGAATAGAAAAATAACGCCCCCAAGCCAAACTCGAAAAGTCTTGTTGGCAACCCAAAGAAATTGATATTGGGATAAGTCCTACTTAGTATTTCTGATGCTATTAGACTTACTATACAAAAAAAAGCAATCACCGAAGTTTTTCTGAAAAAACTTAAGCTAAGGAGTAAAGGTGAAGCTATATACATTTGCTCTTCAACAGAAAGAGACCAAAAATGTAATAATGGCTTAAAAATAACTGAGGTTTGAAAGTAATCAGTATTAAAATAAAAATAGAGATTTGAAATAAATAGTGACGATGCAGCTTGACTTTTTAGTAGGCTCAAAAAATCATCTTCTAGAAGAATATAAAATCCGATAAAACAAGTTACTAAGCTAGTCACCATTAACGCAGGATAGAGCCTCAACACTCGCTTCTTGAAGAAAGATGTGTATTTAAATTCACCTGAATGATGATCAGATATAATTTTCGGTATAATTAAATAGCCTGATATTAAGAAAAATGCATCCACCCCCAAGTACCCGCCGGGCAAATAACTATGGTCAATGTGAAAAATCAAAACTGCTAAGAAAGATATTGCTCTTAGCATCTGAATATTGTAATTAAAGTCTATAGGCGTCTTCATAATCCATTTTCATTCTATTTATAGTGAATTTTTCTAAATATCTTTTTCTACTATTCTTTCTTATTTCTTCGATGTTGTGACATATATACATTAACTTATCGTCAAATTCTTTTTGTGTTCTTGAATTAAGTAGACTACCAACATCACTATCAACTACTTCTGACAATTGACCAACATCATCTGACAGTATTGCTAAAGAATGCATCATTCCTTCAATAACAGTGACCGGCATAGCTTCAAAATCTGAAAGCAAAGCAAGAATATCCGAACTCATGTATTCATTATCTAATGGAAACTTAGCACCAGAAACACTAATTCTAGAATTGCCTAATGTATCTATATCCTCACAACCTTTCCCAATAATCCTGAGTGACATATTATTTGCGATAGTTGATGCGTTAAATAAACGAATAAGTTCATCTTGTCTTTTTGGTGGCTTATTGTTAGCAACCATTATTATACTAAGAGACTCATTTCTACACAAATTACTATCATTGGTAGTACCATTATAATAATCGGGACAACCGTTTAAAATATGCGTTTTCTTACCGGTATAAGACTGGGATATATTAGAATACAGATATTCTTTTTTATCGACAAAAATTAAAACAGGCTTGATAATTTCATTAGTGATTTTCTCAAACAATGTGTAAAAGGTCGATTTTAATGGTGACATCCCTCTATTGCCAAGTCCATGATATGTTATAACAAGTTTAGGACGTTTTTTAAAAAACATTAATTTTGACAGAATGTAACATATTTTAGTCAAAATTATAGCAAAGCTGCTATGAACATTAATTACATCATAATCATTCGACAAAAGTAAATTAAATAATGCTTTAGAGAAACTACATATAGAGATTATGTTTAATTTATTATGAGAACCAAACCCGCAGGCTACTACTTTATCTTGGGGAAAATTATTAACAATATCGCCATCGGAGAAAAAAATAACCTTGTGATCGCCATCATTACTCTCACACAGCGACTTTATTAGTAAGGTAACACCTGAGAAATCGGCAGGTGAAATAACATGACATACTCTCATTTAATTAACCTTGCTCGTACTAAATTAATTACAGAGGACGTTAAAAGACTGAACTTTCCTGTATGCATAAAGTGTCTAAATTGTATTACAGACGTCTCAACTCGTGAGTTCTTCGATTTAGTGACTTGAGCATCATGATTATTGACTTTAACTAGGTTTTCATCAACAAGACCAATTTTTTTATCATGATGTATAGCTCTCAACCAAAGGTCATAGTCTTGACAATTCCCACCTTGATATCCGCCTAAATCGACAAAAACATTTCGATGAAAAGACACACAAGAATGCGCTATCACATTCTTAAAGCTCATTTTTCGGGTCAGATCAGTTTTTTTCCAAGATTGAAAGCCATCAGCTCGAGAAACAATAATATCATAGTCACCTAGATATTTACTTACTGACGACACTCTATCTAGTGAACAAAAATCATCAGCATCAATCCGATGATAAATATCAAAATTTGTACTACTTACACCTAAGTTTAATGCATAAGTTATTCCTTTAAGTTCCGTCTTTAGAATAGTCAGCTTCGTAAAGTGATTTTCCTCTGCTTTTTTTTCGATGAATGAAGATAAATCAAAAGATTCAATTCCGTTCAGTATAACTACAATGTCAATTTCAACATCTTGTTTGAAAACCCTGTACAAACTTTCTTCCAAAAGCTCTATGTTTACACTTCCACCAATCGGCATTAAAAAAGCTTGATTCATCATCTTCCTACATTGTTAATTATCTGTGTTTCCTTCATTGCAATACATTGCATAGAAAAATTCAAAGAAAAGTCTCTACACTCTTTAAGGTATTCATCAAAGTCATGTTGTGACCAATCTTTAACTTGATTAATAATATCTGATAATTCATCAGCGCTATTATTATTCGAAATCAGTTTTCTTGAATAATTTCCAGATAAAATATTAGTGACAGATTCGACATTAGTAGCAACTGAAATAGCGCCACATGCATGGGCCTCCATCAATACTTTTGGCATGCCTTCATAATCAGATGATAATAAGAAAAATTTCACAGATGCCATTAGAGCTAACATTTCATCATGCGAGATATTGTCTTTAAAAGTAATGTTCACGCCATCAGATTCTGATAATAATTTTTCTTTGTCAGCCTCTTCACCATGGCCTATGATCAAAATTGGTAAATTAGTTTTCCTTGCGACTTCGATTGCTCTATCGAAACGCTTCTGAGCATGAATTCGACCAACACAAAGTATGACATTTTTTCGACGTGCCAATACCATTTCCATGCTTTCGTAATACTTAGAGTGAGGTAGTGAATTTGGCAAAATTTCAACTTTATAGCTATTTTTATATGTAGCGTAGTCTAAATTACTAGGTACAAATATTTTATCAACATGCTTTGATACAGAGTAAAAAGTCTCTAGTAGCTTACTGTACTTTCTCTTTAAATAATTTTTATTTTGATGTGCCATGAAACTTGACAAAGAAAAACCAGTCCGAACTAACAAAATCGCTTTTTTACAGAGAAATACTCTAAACAACCAAGCAAATTCACTTCCATACATTTGATTAGTTCTAACTATATCGACCTTTCTTAGTAACTTATAATTATTTGCTAAATTTCTAAAATTGATGATAACAACACGACACTTTATATGATCTCTAGCGATTTCATTTTCTATTTCATAATTGCCATATGAGAATAAAAGAAGTTCTTTTATTCTTAAATATTTAACTAGATAATTAATATACTCAGTTTCTCTTTTCAAGTTACCGACGTCTTTCCATTTTTCTAGTGACATGCCATATGTCATAGTAAACAAAACTCTACACTCTAACACTCTCAGCTTCCTTCTCTAGGATTGTGTCTAGTTCTTTCATATTAAATTCAGAATCATAGTCATATCCATATCTGTCAGCATGAAGATGAACAATTCTCTTCTTCAAATGTTCTTCACCAAAAGATGAAATAACTTTGTCATATATTTGCTTAGGTCTAATGTTATACTCTGGGCAAAGAGCATGAAATTTCACTCCTGACTCCCACAGTGCAACCCTAAACGAAGGTTGATCCCATTTGCAATCACTGTAAAACTGACTATACAACTCCTGCCATCGATCAAATAATGCCTGAGTACTGCTATTTTTCGTATAAACTAGAACACCAGTGTTAACCTCAGAGAAGGTATGAGGGATATTATTGTATAGCTCAAAAATTTTCGCATAAGTATCTCTTTTGCGGCTCAAGCAATAAGCTCCAGCTAAATCACAGACATCTAATATTCTAAATAATTCGGATACATCTGTTTTTACAAACGCATCATTGTCTAGGTAAAGTGTTTTATCATAAGGTGATTCTTTTAAGTATGCGACCTTACTTCGTAAACCAGCAGAGTTAACACTAATAAAATTAACACCTAACCCAGAAACTTCACTCTCTCTATCAATTTGATCGGTAAATACAGTTACTGGTATATCATTTTTTGTTCTAAGCATTTTAATTGAATGCAGAAATTCCTTAAAGGCATACTCCCCGGTAGCAACATATAGCACACCAGCACTTTCTTTACTCAAGTCATTTAAGTTAGTAACATTTTTAGATATCTTATTTATCTCATATTTTCTATATAATTTTTTAACTAAAGACAACATTCAATTACCTTTCTAATTCTGTTTCAGTTTTTATCAATTTTATCATATACATCGATGTGTAGAGCCGAATAAAATAACACATCAAACTAGCTTTAATTCTTTCATAATAGTTAATCTTACAACAAGACAAAGCTTCTCTAATTTCACTTATGGGAAAAACCAGCCCCCACAGAAATATTCTCAGTGGGCTATTCCATTTATTTTTGTTTCTACTATAGTCCCCACCAATAACTCGTCGCCTTTTTTTTATCAAATCTGAAATATTATTCCTAGCAGGGTGGTAGATTTCCATGCCCTCAATTATCTTCACGGGTATGCCTTTATCTCTTGCTCTAAGGCTCCACTCTACATCCCCTCCCGAAAATAATTCATCATTGAACAAACCAACGTTGAAATAACTTTCTCTAGAGATTCCAACATTTGCAGTGATACTTATTGACTTTGCTGCAGATTCAAACTGTCGAAATGAAAAAACACTTTCATAGCATTCAGCAATAGTTTTTTTCTTATCTTTATAATAGAGTTCGATTGGCCCTACAACTCGATGCTTTGGATTAGCTGTCAGATACTCAACAGCACTAGATATCCATTTATTATTTAGAATGCAATCTGAGTCGGTGAACAAAAAGTAGTCTCCAGCTGCATGGCTTACACCTGTATTTCTCGCAGCATATGAACCTGGCCTTTCTTCAGATACGATCTTTACTATTGATAATAATGATGTATCAACATTCAAGGTAACACTAGGGTTATTATTTATAATAATCACCTCTAAGTTATTCTTAGAAAAATCCTGTTCAGCGATTGAGTTAATGCATTTCTGAAGTGATATATCATCATTAAAAGTTGGTATAATTATACTAACAATAACATTTTTAATTTCGTTCATTGAGCAACTCCTTCAACTTTACGACTTCATAAAGCCGAGATAAATATAACTTTTTCTTACTGGAACTCATCGCTTCAACATTAACCTGTAATTGCATACCTAGCAAGTCAACTGGTAGAACTCCTTTTCTCAAATATAAGTAAACTCCATATTCCAGACCTGTCACATTATAATCAAACGCATATTTATTATTATTTAAATCTTTTAAATAACTATTTTTCTTATAAACCTCACATATTTTAGATTCCATCTCTGAATCCCAAAATTTCAAATCTGGATGGCATTTATACAACTCACTTAATAAAGAAAGAACAAAGGAATGATACCCAACCGATCGGGTCCTTTGAATTTTCATATTCCTGTATTTTCGGTTCAGTAACTTATCTGGAATACTATAATTTCCATTTATTTTTGAGTCGTGAAATATCACACCATCTTCGTATAATTCAATCCTAGAAAGCAAGTGTTGTAATGACGTTTCCGCATTTTTTCTTACATCTATATGCTTTGACTTGGAAGCCAAAATGCAAAAACATAATTGCTGATTTATAGTATTATGATACGGGCCGCAAGAACCATCAGGCTCGAGTATATGCCAGCCTTTCTTATCTTGATTCCAATGATGACTTAAAAGTACTTCATCTATTACATTTTGAATATTGGCCCGATTTAAATACTCATTTGCATAAATCAAAGCTTCTAATATCCAGTATTGACCTACTAGTCCATTAGGAATATCCTTTCCGGATGAAAGCCTACATACAAACGAAGCAACGCCTGGTCTGTGTATTGGATCTAATAAATAATCCAATGCCATATCAATCTCATCAGAAAAATCCCACTGTTTTTGCTTTGTAAAGTAAATCATTGCATATAAGCAATGACTAACCCAACGTAAAGGAGTTTCCAATTGGTCGTGCGGACCATTCATTGTATATTCGGTAATATTAGAAAAATCCGTTAACTTGATATTTTCCAGGACAATATCAAGAGCCTTGTCTACACTTTCCACTTAAGCACCAGTTAATTAAAATAAAATATACAACATTTGTAGCAGCACTAGCATACGAAAATACAGTAACAAAATTTACTACGTCTGACGTATAGTAGTACGCTATCCCCAACGATAACACGCGTACAACTGATTTAAAGATCGTAAATATAAAATCAATTTTACTTAACCCTGCCGCAACAGATATTTTAGCTGTAGGTGATGTAACAAATAAAGTAAAAAGCCAAATGGAAAGGGCTCCAGCAATTTCACCTGATAAATACCATTCTCCCCCTAAGAATAGAGCGAATATTTCACCACCATAAATATAAATCAAACTGTACGGTACTAACGCGATGCCGAAAGCTATTAATACCAATTTGTTGTTTAAATCTCTATATTTCTTATGATTATTTACGATGGATGAACATTTGCTAAGAGTATAATCCCCTAGAGATTTACCAATTAGCCTTGACGGCAGTGACATAAAGGTTCTAGCTAAAACAAAATATCCCACATTTTTCAAATCAAAAATATATGTTATAGAATATAGAGGTAGATTTAAAGAAAAGTTATTTATTAGTGTTTGAGAACTTCTATATATAATTAGACTCTTATAATTTATTAAACTACCCTTTAATTCATCAAATGTCACTCTATATTTTACAAGCTCATAAATATCTACGTTCCTCAAAACTATAATTATAAATAGTATCGAACCAATAAGGTAAGATACAACCAAGTTATAAGAACTAGGTTCAATAAGGCCTGACACTATTCTTAACAATATTGTTATTACTGTTGCCGATATAACTGCTTTTGATATTTGCTTTGCTCTTTTCAGTTTCAAATTTAAGTTTTCAGCTAGGGAATATATGCCCGTAACAAAAACCAATGTAGAAATGAAAATTACATCTACATTTTCTAATTCATAGTCCGAACTGAGGTTAAAAGCCATCATTTTGTATCCCATTATCAACAATGGAATAACTACAATTGAAAACAAAAGACAAAAAAAACCACCTATCTTTAATATCAGGTGGTTATTAACATCATCTTGATTTCTATAAAATGCAAACTGCATCCCCAAAGAGGACACACCAGAAAAAAGCCCACATACTCCAAACAATATACCAAAATAACCAAACATTTCTGGGCTATATATCCTAGTCAGCAATGGATAAGTTGATATATTTAATATTTGAGTTAGTACTGTTCCACCTAAAAGTATACTAAAGTATCTCAAGTTATTTTTCACAGAAGTACTTCCGAAAAAATAGTGGGACTTCAATTATTTGAACCCACTATTCACTATAAAAATGTCAGTTAGTTATACGTATAGCTATAATAACCATAATTATTTGATGCTTTACTCTCCATAGCATTAAATATTACGCCTTTTACCTCAACCCCCGCTTGCCTAAAACGGTTTGCCGCTATTTCCACTTCTTTTGCTGTACTCTCTCCGTAACGAGCAACCATAAGAGTTGTACCTGAAAATGAGCCTATAATACTTGGATCTGTCACAGCTAATACTGGCGGTGTATCAACGATAACTAAATCATATTTTGAAGAGGCAATTTCGATAAGCTTTCCTAACCGTTCATTTGTTAATAGTTCAGACGGGTTAGGAGGTATTTGACCTCTAGTGATAATATCTAAATTATCAATAGATGTTGTTTTTACCACGTCTTCGACTGCACTTTTGCCGGAAAGTATATCAGATAAGCCTTCGTCCCACTTTAATGCAAAGCTCTGTTGCAAATAGCCTTTTCGCATATCAGCATCAATCAGCAAAACCTTTTGCCCAGTTTTAGCTGCAACTGCAGCAAAGTTTGTGGATACAAATGATTTGCCTATACCAGGAGCTGGTCCAGATATCATTAGAACGTTATTTTTAGCTTCTAACATAGCAAAGTGTAAACTGGTTCTCAAACCTCTCAGAGCTTCTATTGAAAGGTCAGCTGGGTTAGATTCTGCTAACAATGTTGTTGACTTTGTTTTGTCACTCTTCTTTGATTGCACTCTATCACTAAGTTCCATCTGTAATTCTGACTTTGGCACTGTTGCATATACGGGTAAACCCAATTTTTCTATTTCCTCAGGGTTTTCTATCCCCTTATGCAATATGGCTTTTAGTAGAATAAAAATAGCAGAAATACCAGCACCTAAGATCGTAGCCAATATGACAATAATTGCTTTTTTCGGTTTTATCGCTGCAGAGTGTGTTTGGGCGTCATCTAGAATTCTAATATTACCAACAGTTCCAGCCTTAATGATATTTAACTCTTGCACTTTATTTAGAAGTTGAATATATATCTGCTGATTGACTTCAACATCTCTTGTCATGCGTAATATTTCTCTTTGCGTTTCTGGCAACTTCTGAATTTGTGAATTCAACCTGTCTTTTTCATTAATTAAGGTTTGACGTTTATCGAGTAAAGATTTGTATGCAGGATGGTCCTTGGTAAAGCGTTGACTAATTTCACTTTCTTTAAAAGTCAACTCATTCAATTGGGCTTCTAATTCGACCAATACCCTTAAAGCTGATTGCGCCTCTAAGCCAAGATCAATCGATTCATTTTCTTTACGGTAGTTGTTAAGAGTATCTTCAAAGTTTGTCAGTTTTGCTTTGATATCTGGCAAGTGGCTTTCCAAAAAAGATAAGCTGTTTTGAGCCTCAGCAGAGTTCCTTTCAACATTTTGAAGAAAATAAGTTTGAGTAATACTATTAAGATAGTCTTTTATTGATTCTTTACTTTCCCCTTCGAAGCTTAAGCGAAGAATTCCCGTTTGTTTACCTAGCTCTTGGATACTTAGAGATGCCTTAAGCCACTCTATTGCCTGCAGTTGTGTTCTTTTTGAGATTAAAAATTCAAAGTTATCTTCACTCGATAGCCTTACAACGAACACCTCGAAACCGAACGCCTTCGATAATTCTCCAACCTTACCATCTAAGATCACCTTGTCATTTTTGTCTAATAACTGATAAACCCCAGCCAAGTTATCAACCACTTTTATACTATAACCGTTTACATCCTCACCGGCAGGGGTTATGAAACGGCTAATTAATAATTGGGGCTCAATGCCTAACAATCGTGACAAGCCTTTTCCAAAGATAGGCGTAAACTTGGGAGTGACAACCGTGGTTAAATTAAACTTATCAACCGTTTCCCCTAGTATCATTCTCGACTTGAGAATTTCTACCTCAGTCGTTGCTGATGACTCCTGAGAAAATAATTCCCCCATATCACCAACCATCGACGAAATACCTCCAGAGTTTTTAGCCTCTATTTGAACCAGTGCATCTGCTTTGTAAATCGGCGTAGAGAGTAGTGCGACTGAGACACCACCAAGAGCAAAAATAAAAGTCGTTACGATAATCCACCACTTAGCATCTAACAAGATACCAAATAGCTTTCCTAAATCTATCTCATCCGAGGCATCAGCATGAGATTGCTTCGATGGTTGTGTTGTCATTTAATTACTACTTCCTAAAACTCGTACTATTCTGTTGGTTGGCTTATTTAAAAAACCACCTTAAATCGTTTTGTTTTCGTTTTATGCTGAATCAAAGCTCACTGTACAAAATTATAGCTCCATTAAATCGATTACAGCTTTTTCGCCCACGCTTGCGCAGCTTCATCAAGCAGCTTATAAGCATGTTCAAAGGCCTCTCGGCTTTGGCGATATGGGTCTGGGATGTCTTGTTGCCCAATCCATTGGCCGAACAACATAGTTTTTCCGCGGGCTTCAGGGGAAATCTGCGTTAAAGCTTCCATATGGCCTTTTTCCATCACCAATATCAAATCATACTGAGCACAAAGCTGCGGAGTGACTTGTTGTGCTTGATGTCCTTCTACATCAACGCCATTTTCCGATGCGACAACAATGGCAGTCCTATCAGCTGATTTACCTATTAAACGGCTTTTTTCAGCTGAAAGCCCCGCTGAAGCTACTTGTTTACTCGGTAGTAGCCTTTTAAGCAACCGCTCTCCAGTTGGAGACCTGCATATATTCCCAACACATACAACTAGAATTTTATTAAACATATTTACTCTTAAATCTCCAAATGACGGGGTATGCTACATCATTTCCATTTCATTATGGCCAAGTACGAACTCTCAAGACGCCCTCTGTTAGAGAGTTAAAACCATTTATTGTAGGAACAAGCTGGCTCACAACTCTATTCCAGCGGCTAATTGGTGCAGCAGTTACATAGACAATGTCATACGGTCTCAAGTCAAATTCAGTACCTATTACTAAAGCGGACGCATCTTCCATATTCAGTTGGTAGATGTCTGCCATCCGTTTCGATTTGTCATCAGAGGTACGGATCACAAATACACCTGTTGCATCAGCAGAGAGCTGGTTGATACCGCCAACATTGCTTAATGCTTCGGTGAGGCTCATACCAACTCGATCAATCTTTAGTAACTGAGGCTCATTTACTTCCCCCATCACAAACACTTTTTGATTATCATTACGTGGAACATGAACAATATCACCAGGTTGTAACAAACGGTTCTGAGTCAGATCACCACGCTGCATTAGACCATACAATGAAATACTTTCCTCTACACCATTACGGGTTAAAGAAACGTTACGCCAATCCGCATCCTCAGATAAACCGCCAGATCGATTCACCGCATCTAGTAGTGTTAAAGGAATATTGGTGATGGCTTGTTGACCTGGATTTGACACTTCACCTGTAATGTAGGTTTTCTTGGAGCGAAAAGCCGCTACATTAACATCTACCTGTGGGCTTTCAATATACTTAGCTAAACGCTCCGCCACATCCAAACGAATTTCACGAACCGTTTTGCCCGCTACTTTTACCGTACCAATATAGGGGTAAAAGATGGTGCCATCTGCATGTACCCAATTACCAGCTTCAGAAGCACTACGATATGAGCCCGCAGGAATTGTCAATTCTGGGTGGTCCCAGATCGTGATATTTAGAATATCCCCTACGCCAACTTTGTACTCATACTTCGCGATATCAACATCTAACTCTGGGTTAGCTTGAGATACGGATTGAGTTTGGCTC
>CEVA01005407.1_pt1 | contig 17922 bp, 13 predicted proteins | sample 361521 | NCBI WGS metagenome assembly CEVA01 (sample SAMEA2622823, study PRJEB7988) | marine metagenome | isolation source: saline water (ENVO:00002010), including
GCCACCTTCATGGAGAAATCGATTCGCACGGCCAAAAAGGTGAAGACCGCCATGATTTACCCAACGGTCATCATGGTCGTGGCAGTGGGTATCGTGGCTTTGCTCATGGTCATTGTGGTCCCCAAGTTCCAATCCATTTTCGAGCAGATGCTCAAGGGAGCCGAGTTGCCTGCATTGACGCAGATAGTCATCAATATAAGCGATTTGCTGTCGAAGCAGTTATGGCTGTTCATCGGTGGACTCATCGTTCTCGCCCTTGCTTTCATGGGCTTCAAGCGAACGCAGAAGGGGGCCCGGACCTTCGACTGGCTGGGGCTCAACTTGCCCAAGTTCGGCGACGTTATCGTAAAATCCAACATCGCCCGGATAACGCGCACCTTCGGTACCTTGCTCGATAGCGGCGTCCCAATTCTTCAAGCTTTGCTCATTACCCGGGAAACTCTCACAAACGGATTTTTCATCGATGCCATGACCAAGATGCACGATGCCGTTCGTGATGGTGAACCCTTGGCCAACCCGATGGGTCAGGAGAAAGTTTTCCCCACCATGGTTACCAGTATGGTGGAAATCGGCGAGGAAACCGGTGAATTGCCCGCTATGTTGAATCGCATAGCGGACAACTACGATGAGGACATCGACAATGCGGTGGCCGCCCTAACTTCGATCATCGAGCCGATCATGATCGTTTTCCTGGCCGTCGTCGTGGGTTTCATCGTGATCGCCCTCTTCTTGCCCATCGTGAAAATCATCGAGACTCTAGGCTGAACCTTCATTTCCCTCAGGAGGAGCCGCCACCAGACAGGCGAAGTTCAAACTCAAGCGTCGTAGCGCTGAACCAACTTGGAGAAGTCCCTGAAGCAAGGATTCCGCGCGTCTCCCAGCAGGGCGTAGAAAACCGTCTCCAGGGACAAGGCGTGGCACCCTGCGTCAAGCAAGGCTTTCATTGCCCAGTCACCATCCGTCGGTCGGCGGCAGGATACGCAATCGGTCAAGGTGGTGACGGCTAGTCCCGACCTTCGCGCATCGAGAGCCGTCTGGTACACGCAGATAGACGTTTCCACACCAGCCAAAAGGAGATGTTCCACGCCTTGGGAGCGAAGCGTTTCTTCGAAGCTTTCGGCCCCAAATGCCGAGAAAGAGGATTTGGCGAAGCATTTTGCCGAGGGAGCCAAACCGGCCAACTCCTCGTCGAATGCACCTAATTTGTCTGGGACCTGCTCGGTCAGGTAAGTGCGTACGCCCAGCAGTTCGGCCGTTTCCAGAAGGAGGGAGCAGCGCCGGCGGAATTGCTCGGCGTTGGACATCATATCGAGAAAAACGGGTTGCAGGTCGATCACTGCCAAGGCAGTCACCCCGATAGTCGTTTCCATTTGGTTTGTTGAATCCACTTGCCTTTCCATCACTTCTAGTTCGATTTAACAGCTTGAGCGTGGAACCAAGAACTTCAATGGGAAAACCTAGGAAGGCAGGGATGAGAACAGGAGCGATCTTGTTCGTCTTGCTGCACCTTTTGGTTTCTTGCGGACATGGACCCGAAGATCCCCGCAATTACTACAGACCCAAGTTTTTTCGAGAGGGAACCAATATCCCCTTTCTGGATGAGTACAACGTGATGGAGGTCCAACTGATTGAGATCGACAACCCTTTTCCGGAGGCTGCCCGCAAAAGGATTTACTCTCTCTGGTTCAAGCTGGACGGTAGGGGACGTTTCGCCTTGCACGCGGAAAGCGGTGATTTCAGTGGCCAGACCATCCACATGTTCATTCAGGGTCAATCCGTCGGTTATCACCCCATACAGCGTGCAATCTCCAATGGCGTCCTCCCCATTTTGCTCGACCCCAAGATTCGTGAAGAGGATGCGCGCTTTCTTCATCAGCAAATTCAACGTGCGGTGGTCACCGCTCACAAGAAACGATAAAGCGGAAGGGCGTCTGCATGTCCTGTTGGTATAATACCGCATTCTTCCTACTTTCTTTCGGTACGAGTTGTCTTGCGGCCGAGAGGATGGTGCTTTCCTGGCCCACCGCCAATCCCGCCTTCGCGAAGGGGGATCCATATCGTTTCTACGTCCAACCGACTTCTTCCGAAAATCCGATTGAGTCCGGAATCTATGGTTGCGTTCGCAACAAAGGATTCAAGTTTCATGAAGGACTGGATCTCAAGCCGGTGAAGGTGGACGCCGCCAAGCGTCCGCTCGACACGGTCTTCGCCGTGATGGACGGAGTGATCTCGCACCGCAACTTGAAGGCGGGGGACAGCAGTTACGGCATCTATCTCGTCTTGGAGCATCCCGACGTGCAGCCTGCCGTCTATACTCTCTACGCCCACTTGTCGCGGGTGGAACCCGGCTTGACCGTGGGAAGTCGGGTCAAGGCGAGGCAACCCTTGGGTCGCATGGGCAACACGGCGGGTGGATACCGCATACCTATGGAAAGAGCCCACCTTCATTACGAGATCGGTTTGCGGTTAACCGATCATTTCCAGCCGTGGTACGACCGGCGCAAATTCGGCAGTCCCAATCGACATGGGAAATACAATGGCATGAATTTGGTGGGATTCGATCCCATCCCATTCTGCCGGGCTTATCTTTCCAAGCAAATCAAGCAACCCGTTGATTACCTTAAATCCCTCCCCACCATTGCCGTGGTGCGCGGAAAGTCTTCCAAGGTGCCCGATTTCGCTGTGCGTTACCCAAGTTTGAGCTCTTATTCGGGCAAAGGGACGCCGAAAGTTTGGGATGTCTCGATTGGTCCCGCGGGCTTGCCTTTACGCTGCGACCCGGCGCCTCCCAATGCGAAGTCACCTTCCGCGGGAAGCTACGAGGTGCTTTCGTACAAATCCTCGGAAGACGACTGCTCCAAGTGCCGTAGATTGTTTTCGCGGCAAGGCAAATCCTTGGTTCCCGCTTATATCTTGGATAACTATCTCGACCTCATCTTTGGAAATTGAGGTGCTCAGGGCCTCCTTTTCCGCCTTTAGCTAAATTACCCCGTTCCACGTTTCACGCTTGTTGCCCGCGAGTTTTTCCCGACAATGTCTGCCATTCCCCAGAACATACTAATCCCAACCCTGCGCCTTCATGAACAAATTGATCTCCTTCGTCGCCTTCTTTGCTTTTGCCGTTAGCTTTTCTCATGCGGAGAAAGTGGCCGCTGCCGATCCTTCCAAAGTCGATGAGGACTACGCCGTTCAAGGCGAGTACGTCGGTACCGTGAAAGGAGAGGAGGGCGACAAGAAGCTAGGTTGCCAAGTCGTTGCCATGGGCAAGGGCAACTTCACGGCGAGGGGATTCGTTGGGGGCTTGCCCGGCGACGGTTGGAACATGACCAAGGAGGAGATGATAAAAGGTTCCAAGGCCGACGACGGATCCGTAACTTTCGAAAACGACAAACATCGTGGGGTGATCAAGGACGGAGCCATGACCATTCATACCTTGGATGGCAAGAAAATCGGCTCCTTGAAGCGGGTGGTTCGGAAAAGCCCGACGCTTGGAGCCAAGCCCCCGAAAGGCGCGGTCATTCTTTTCGATGGTAAGAAACACGGGGCAGACCTTTGGAAGGGTGGTCGACAGACCGAGGACGGTTTGTTGATGGAGGGTTGCACCAGTAAGCAAACCTTCGGCGACTTCAAAATACACATCGAGTTTCGCACTCCATACAAGCCAACGGCCCGTGGGCAAGGTCGCGGCAACAGTGGGTTCTATGCCCATGGGCGCTATGAAGTGCAAGTGCTCGACTCCTTTGCCTTGGAAGGCAAGCACAACGAATGTGGTGGAATCTACTCGACCAAGGCTCCGCTCCTCAACATGTGTTATCCGCCACTGACTTGGCAGACCTACGACGTCGACTTCACGGCGGCGAAATTCAAGGACGGCAAGAAGGTCGCCAACGCCGTCATGACGGTGCTCCACAACGGCGTGCTGATACACGACAAGACGGTTTGCGACCATGCCACTACGGCATCGCCCTTGAGGGAAGGCCCGCAACCCGGCCCCGTATTCTTCCAGAACCACGGCAATCCCGTGCGTTATCGCAATATTTGGGTGGTGGAGAAATGACTTTTCCTTTTGCCAGGTGGTGGCAGCTTCTTTTCTTGCTGTTGCCATTGGTTCTGCCGGGATGTGGTTCCGAGAACCAAAGCAAGTCAGCTGAGGTTGCTGAAGTGAAAACTTCGGCTCCCGCCGCAAAGGGTTCCCAAGAACCGGTTGGTGGCGGCGACGAGGCGGATGGGGGTGGCGAGACCCTTGCAAAAGAGCCTTCCAACGTACCAGCTGACGGCGATAGCGATCCAAGCGCTGCTTCCGAGCCCCCCCCTGTTCTCTTTGGTCCCCGGGTGCAGCCTGAGGTGAAGCCCGGAACCCCGAACTTTTCTCCCAGGAGCGAAGCGGAAATCCGTGATATCCTGCGCAAGACGAACTCCAGTTATACCGGAGGAGGGAGCTTTCATCTCGACCAAGCCGGGAAAGAAATCATTGCTGCGGAATTGCCTTCCTGCGGTCTTAAGGACTTGTCTGCCTTGAAGGGGCTGAAGCTGGTGGGAATCGATCTCAGCGACAATCCCGTGGCGGATTTGCGTTTTCTTCGCGGCATGCCCCTGCAGACTATGTACTTGGAAAAGACTGCCATCGTCGAGCTTACCCCACTCAAGGGCATGCCTCTTCGAGAATTAAGGCTCAATCAATGCAGTCGCCTTCGTTCCTTGGAAGGATTGGAAGGAGCCCAAATCCAAAACCTTTATTTGACCGACACGCAGGTTGCCGACCTCACTCCCTTGAAAGGCATGCCTCTTCAAGGACTTTGGCTGACCGGTTCGCCGGTGACCGATCTCAAGCCATTGAAGAATTCGCCTTTGGTCAGCCTGACCTTGCATCGCACGCCGATCTCCGACCTGTCGGGCCTTCGGGATCTCCCTCGTCTGCAACGCGTCCACGTCGGTGAGACCCAAGTGACCGACTTGACTCCCTTGAAGGGCTTGGCCTTGACTCGCCTGGTCTTTACGCCCAGTCGCATCGAGAAAGGTATCGCGGTGGTCCGGAGCTTGCCCCGCATTCAACAGATAGGCACGCATTTCCTCGGAGGTTCCGCGGATGACGACCTTTTGGCGTCTGCCGCTTTTTGGGCGCGCTATGATGCCGGCGTCTTCAAGTAAGACTGCTTCAACGTTCCGTATGGGGTTTTTCGAGCTCGAACAATTGAATGATTTTCGTGGGTAGTTCCCGATCCTCGGCAGGACAACTGGTTTTCCAATCCTTCAAGAACTGGTAAAAGTCGCGAGGCTCGGAGGTTTTTTTCGCGTTTAAGTAAGCCACCGCTTTCCATCGTTCGGGTTTTTCCTCGAAGAGCGGCAGCAATTGAGTCGCCAAGGTGGTGTTCAATTTTCGCTCCGCGTGGTTTTCCCTCAAGATTTTTGCGTTTTGCCGATACCATGAGGCAATGCTGGTGGACTCAGGCCAAGGGTGTTCATCGATTCGTTCTTTCAAGTAGATCCCGAGATGCTTGGCATAGCTCTTCCAGTTACGGTAGGGCGGCGAGTGCTCCCACGTCTTGCTCATGCGGCCCAAGGCGAAGAGGGATGCGGTTTCACAGATGGTCTCCTCGAACCATTGGTTCTCCCTGGAACCAGCCTTGTAATTGCACATTATATGGCCGAACTCGTGTGCGAACTGAAAGGCGTACTGGGCCCAAAAACGGTGGCTAGTGGCCAAGTTAACGAAGTATTGTCCCTTGTCGCCTCGGCGAAAGAGCACGATGGGGCCTTCGGTCGAACGGTTGACCAGGATGGTGTCCAACTTCTTCTGAGCGGCATGAGGCCACAACTGGTTGGCGGTGGACGTCAGCACCGCATGGATGTCATTCAACGATGCTTCGCCCCATTTTGCTTCCAGTATCTTGATGTCCAGGGGGGCCTTGGCAGGCGCGGACGGGGACTCGTCGGCAACTCCCGCGAGAGAGCTCGCGAGGAAGATGGTGAGGAGGAGGTGTCTCACGGCGCCTTTATAGTGGGCTTACCCTTGAGCCAACCTAGGGAAAGGAGGAATTTGTCCATTTGCAAGACCGTCTTCTCGTAGTAATTCCCCTTTTTCCCTTGGTTGAAGAAACCGTGAGGTTGCCCTGCGTAGACTCGGAGTTCACTTCGACTACCGACGTCTTCCATCTTTTTCTTGTAGGCTTCGGCAGTGGACACGGGGATCAAGCTATCCTTGTCCCCGAGAAAGGTGATGGTGGGTGGCGATCCCTTGAGCAGGTTGTGGAAAGGCGAGATTTCCTTGTAACGAGCGGAGACTCTGGAGTGGCCGTATCCCTTGGGGCCGTTGTCGTAGACGGGATTGAAGAGCACGAGTGCATTGGGTTTCGAGGAAATGGAAAGGTCTTCACCTTCTTCTTCCAGTCCTGGCAGGTTGCCGGTGGCGGCCGCCACGTGACCGCCGGCTGAACCTCCTCCAGCGGCCAGTCGATTAGGGTCAATACCGAGTTTTCTGGCGTTCGCTCGAATCCAGCGAACCGCCGACTTGCCATCCTTGACGCATTCGAAGGGAGAAGTTCCTTGTCGGCTTTTCACGCGGTAATCCGCGGATATCGCGACCATGCCGCGCGAGGCTAGGTACTCGCAGTGGGGTTGGAATTGTTTGGGGTTTCCACCAGTCCACCCTCCGCCGAAAAAGAATACGATGGCGGGACGCTTGTCCTTTTTCGCATCATGGTCCTTGGGATAAAAGACGTTCAAGATCAGCTTGGAGCCGCTGACTTCCTTGTAGGTCATGACTTCCGCTCCCGGGAGAGGAGCGGGTGTCTTTGTTTCCTTGCCCGTCAGGGAGGAGACCATACAGGCTAAAAGCAGGGTGGAGCAGACAGATAGGTGTTTCGTCATGTCTTGTGCTTCGCAGTGTTTGGAACTTGGAAAATAGCGAGGTAAGGAGCCAAGGGTCAACTCTCGTAGGCTCGGATTGCGTAAACTTGCGCTCGATCCAAGCCATGAGTTCCGCGAATTTCCAATTCCAGGACGTTTGTCTTGACCGGCTTGAAACAGTGGGAGCGGAATCCTTGGTAATTGTCCGTGGTGGCATAGAGCTCGTCCCATTTGCCTTCGGGGTTTTGAGCCAACAAACGATAGGACCTGACGATGGAGGAAACGGCGTTCCATTGACTGGGTTCTGGACGAGTGGGAAAGCGGTATTCCAGGGATGCGTCGAAGACCAAGTCGACCCGGTTGATGACCTGTGGTTCAGGCCATCGGGCCTCGATCCATTCAGGATACTTGAAGTCCGTCGGTTGGGAAATCCACAAGTTGGGCTGGCTGTCAGGGCGGATATCGGGAAGTGAAAGATTGCTGGAGTCGTAGACGGCTTGTGGAGGACTTGTCTTGAAGCAGAGGCTGGAAGCGGGGCCGGGCGACGCCGGCAATGCGTGTTGAAGGTTTGCGTAGGGGTTTCGCGCATTCACTCCTGAGCTGCGAGGCACAAGGCGCATTGCGCCTACCGGAGCGTTTTCCTTCAGGTGAGGAACAATCTTATCGTTTGCCTTGACCTTGAGGAATCGCCAGCCCGGACGAGCGGTTTTCGACTCGAAGGGGAATTCCACCCACTGTTCTTTGCCCTTCGGGGCGACTATGCTTGTCTCGGCCAAAGTTTGCGAGGGGATGGTGGAACCATTGGCCGGGCCTGCCAACAAGGTGGCTTCGAGCTCGGTTTTTTCGGTCAAGTTCAGCAACAAGGACACGGAATCGATGGACCGAGTATTTGCCGGGAATTGGACAACCAGGTTATCTTGGGAGATTGGGAGGGGGCGATCGGCAGTTTCGCAAGAGCAGGCAGACAAGGTGGATGATACGGAAATCTCAGCTTTCGGAACAAGGTCGTCGGGATCAACGGTGTTTGCGTCCCAGACGTCGTGATTGCGCCGCAAGAGGGCTGTGCGCAGTGCCTTGCAGGCGACTTTCTTGGCTAGGCTGCGAGCCACGCGAGGGGCAAGGGTTGCGGTTGCTGCTGCGACTCCCACGGCTTCCCCCATGACGGCCGAGGTAAGAGGGGCTTGCAGGCCGAAGGCACCGTCCGGAGCCACACTTGCGTGGCCACCCGCGACGAAGAGGTTTTTCATTTTCTTCGGGTAAAGGCTGCGCAAGGGAACGACGAAGGGGCCCGGTTGTTCGACGTGTCCCAATGGCGAGGTGGTGAAGGTGTCGGTTCCGGCAAAGCCGGCGCCTCCAGTCGCCACGGCATCGTGAAAAGGGGTTTGGGCCTTCATTTCATCGACCGTCAATACGTGGTCGCCGGCAATTCGCGGACCGGGTCTGGAGATCAAGATCGGCGAAATCCACGAAAGCTCGTAATTACGGGCTCTATCCTTAAATTTGGAGTGGTTTTTCACGAAATCCCAAGCTGCATACACGATTTCGCGAGCATCCGGCGAGGGTGCTTCCGGTATCTCCCCGGCCCATTCCACGGCTACGACGTCTTCTGGTTTGGCCAGTAAGGCCTCGGCGAAAGCCACTCGTGGAGCGACATCGTTTTGCTCCCAGTCGATTCGTATCCATTCAGGTCGAACAAAGGACGTGTCTCCGGCCACTTTTCGTGCCCTCATATGAGTCACCAAGCGATTGCCTTCGGTCCATACACCGATCTTTTCACTAGCGGAATCATCTCTCTCAGGGAGCATTTCCAAGTCCAGGAACTGGCTCAGGATGGCATCACCCGTGCAGTCGATGAAGGTGCGGCCTCGAAATTTTTCCCTCGTCCGTCCCATCATGCCATTTCCGAGGATAGACTCTACTCTGTCCCCACGATCATTACTCGTTGCCTCGACGATGGTCATTCCCTCGAACAGGTCCAGCTTGGGCTCTCCTCGCACGAGGTTCCTCAATACGCGATCCCATGTCTCGTAAGAGCCGACAGGGTCGAGACGTAGCTTCTCGAGCAGAATCTCATCCACCAAGCCGGTTTCCCTCGCGTAGGCGAAATTGCACCGGTCAGCCCCATGCATGGGGGCGCGCGCTTCCGGACCAACGCGGCCACCCAATTGTTCCCGAGCCTCGATCAAAGCGACCAAGACGCCTTCGCGAGCGGCGGTCACGGCGGCGCAAATGCCGGCCAAGCCCGCTCCTACGACGACGACTTCATGCCTGTGAGACTTTTTCATCCTGAAAAGATTGTCGAAAGATCGTAAGGATTGCCCGTGTATTCAAGTGAAACCGAATAAATGGCAAGCGCAGCCGCTCTACAACAACTCCTTGGCATCCACAAGGACTTCGTCCGGATGAGCCTTGGCTTTCACCTTGTGGTAGGCCTTCAAGATCTTCCCATCGTTTCCAACGAGGAAGGACATACGGTGGATTCCTTCGAATTTTCGCCCCATGAAAGTCTTTTCGCCCCATGTGCCGAAGGCTTTTACCACTTCGTGGGACTCATCGGCCACGAGAGCAAAGGGAAGGTCATGCTTGGCCCGGAACTTGTCGTGTGACTCCCAGGAGTCGCAACTCACTCCGACAATGGTCAGGCCAAGTGCGTCTAGTTCCTTTGCATTATCGCGAAACCCGCAGGCTTCCAAGGTGCAACCCGGAGTGTTGTCCCTTGGATAAAAGTACACCAAGTAAGGCGAGCCGGCGAGGTCGGAACTGGATCGCTCTTGGCCATCGGGACCGCGAAAATAAAACTGCGGGGCTTCGTCGCCTTCGCTCAACGGTTTTGCTTTTTCCATGCATCAGCTAAAAGACGAGTTTTTGCACCCGGGACAACACTAACTTGTTTAAATAAGCAATCGCCTAGGTCTTTTTTATCTCCACAATGGAATCGCGGACCCAGTGAAACCGCTCTTTCTTTTGCTTCCGTTCGTTTCGGCTGCCCTCGGGCAGGACCTCATCGGCCTGCGAGGTAAGGTGGGCGTTTTGGATAACCCGAGGAAGGTGGAACGTTTGGTGATCGACAAGCCCGGCGCCTATGAAAACTACCTTGTCGACAGCGGCCGGGAAGGGGGCAACCTAGTGAAAGTGACTTGTGACGACGTGATTATACGAAATTGCGAGATTCGCAATGCCACGGGGAACGGGATCGGATGCCTTGGCTTTGGCCCGAAGGTGGAGCGCAAGTGCCACATGGTACCCGGAGGAGTCGGGGAAGGTTGCCGCAACACAGAGGAATTCCAGGTCGCCGAATGGCCCCGGGTTCTACGCGAGGAGATTCCCGTGCGAGATTAGCGACCGAAAAGACTGTCGATCGTGTCCGAAGTACTTTCGCCTGTGCCTTCTTGATTCTCGATGCGAGTGAACACCGCGGTTACGGAAAGGTCCGAGGTTGCCGTGAACTGCGCTTGCGGAGTAGTGATGCCATATCCGCTCCAACCTGAAAATTCGAAGCCGTCGGCGGGTGCTGCGACCAAGGTGACGGTTTCGCCCTCTACGAAGGAACCGGTGCCCGTGACTGTTCCGCCATTAACCGGCGAGATGGTCGCGGCTATTTCGTAAGTGGGCAGGGGGTTGGTCCAAAGCGTGTTGGCATAGTCGAAATACCAGAGACGACCATCGGCATTGGTTTGCAAGTTGCCGGTCGCGGTATCTTGGGCAAAGCGAATCCAGTCGCTTTTCGTCTTGTTCCAACAAGAGGGGAAGGTGTCTCCATTGGTCCACAACCATCCTATTGTCTCGTGCCAGAACCAAAAGTCGCCGTTGGCCACCTGATCGACGTAGATCCAACCGAAGTCGTAATGGTAAGACCAGTTGTCGTCCACTTGGTTGAAAAAACCGAACCAGTGGCTTTGTTTCCACCCAGCTTCCAAATCCGTGGCATTGAGCTCATAGGAAAGTTCGCCGACGTCGTCGTGGGCGACGAAATGAGCGGTCAGGGCAATTTCTTGAGTAACCGGCACGGCGATGCTTGTGGCGTTGTAGTCCGAAAGGAAGAGACCGCTCCAGTGAGAGAAACTGTAACCATGGGCCGGCGTGGCGACGAGGTTGGCGGAGGATGCGTAGTCGTAGGTTCCGGATCCATTCGTCGTGCCTGCTGCGAGTGGATCGGTTTGCAGATTCACCTCATAAGTTGCTTGGGCGAAGGTTGCGGTCACGGTTTGCGTGTCCGAGATGGTCACGGTGGTGGAAGATGCATTGGCATCGGCAAGGCCTTCACCGTTCCATCCAGCGAAGACGTAGCCATTGCTTGGGAAAGCGGTCACGGTAGCGGTTTGGCCGTAGGTGAAGGTCGTGCCGTCCGCGGCCACGGTGCCTCCGCCATTGGCATCGACGGCAACGTTCAAGGTGTATACGGCTGCCTCGAAATTGGCCGTTAAGTTGCGATCTGCGGTCATGCTTACGGTGGTGGAGGATGCGTTGCTGTCCGTGGCGCCATTGCCGCTCCAGCTTTCGAAGACGTAGCCCGAATTGGGAGCGGCCACAATCGCGACCTGGGAACCGTAGCCATAGGTGCCTGCTCCTGAAACACTTCCTCCAGTTCCCGCGGTGAGGGAAAGGGATTGCTGGTTAAGGCTGAAATTCGCTTGCGCGACGTAACTGCCGTTGGCGTCGGCCGTGGTCGAGGTGGCGTTGGCGTCGGCGATCAATCCACTGTTGTCGATCACCTGGATGGCGGCTCCCATCCCGGAATGCACCCCGCAGTAGTAATAGAACAAGGAGGGCGTGTCTTCGTCGATTGTGAGCGTTACCACGCCGCTGGTGGCTTTCGAGTTCGTTACGCCAATAGTGATTTCACCTAGGTAGGAGTTTCCTCCGCCGGAAGAGTCGGTGCTGAAATAAAAGGGATGCGCGCTGGTAGTGGTTCCATCGAGGCTGAATTGGTAGGTCATGCCTCGCACGAGAGTTAGGGGTGGACTTTCGTCGCCGTCGATGAACAAGGCGTTGGAGGAGGTGGCGTATTGCCGAGCGCCCGCCGTGACGGAGAACTCCATGGTGCCATTGACTTCCCATCCCGCGAAAGTGTAGCCGGTGTCGGCGGTTGCGGTGATTGCGGCGCTTTGACCCATGCTGTAATTGCCGTCTCCCGTAACCGAGCCCCCGGTGGTTGCATGGAGATCGATTGCAAGGGTCATGGCGGAGAAGTGAGCGGTTGCGTTGGTGTCCGAGCCTTGGTCCAAGGTTATGGTCGTGGAGGAGGATGCAGGCGATGCAAGGGTTCCTCCCGATGCGTTCCAACCCAAGAACCAAAAGCCTGCGTTGGCCGTTGCGTTGATCTCCACGGGGCTGTTTTCATCGTGTGTTCCTCCGCCTGTCGTGGAGCCTCCTCCTATGGGGTTGGCGAAGGTTTGCAGAACGTATTGGTTGGTCGGGATGAGGTCGAAGCTGGCCGTCAGGTTTCGGTCTTGGGTCATGGACACGGTGGTAGTGGAGGAACTCGGGTTAGCTGCCCCGTTTCCGCTCCATCCCGTGAAAAAGTATCCTGAATCAGCTGTCGCCGAGACGTTGGCGTCGACGCCGTAACTGTAATTCCCTTCTCCCGAAACGGATCCTCCGGCAGTTGCGGAGAGCGTCAGGACGTGAACGTCTGCCTCGAAGTTGGCTGTGAGGGTGGAGTCGGCGGTCAAGGTTATGGTGGTAGAGGCGGAACTGGAGTCGGCCACGGTGGCCCCGCTCCAGTTTACGAAATGATAACCCGCGCTGGGCGTGGCGGTGACGACCTGGCTTGTACCGTAGTCGAAGGTGCCTCCGCTGGAGACGGTTCCCCCGGTTCCCGCGGTGAGGGTGAGAACGTGCTGGTCGATGGCGAAACTGGCGGAGACCGTGCGGTTTTGATCCATCGTCACGGTCGTGCTGGCGGAACTCGAACTCGCCACGCCGGCTCCCGCCCAGCTGACGAAGTGGTATCCGGTGGTCGGGCTGGCGGTGACGTTCGCATCGGTTCCATAATCAAAAGTTCCGTCTCCGGAGACGGTTCCACCCGTTCCTGCGTTCAAGGTGAGGACGTGTTGGTCGATGGCGAAATTCGCGGTGACGGTTCGGTTTTGATCCATCGTGGCGGTGGTGGTCGGGGCATTCGCGTCCGCCACGGCGTCCCCGGTCCAGTTTACGAAGTGGTAGCCCGTCGAAGGCGTGGCAACGAGATTGGCAACGTCTCCATGGGTGAAGTTCCCATCACCCGTAGCGGTTCCACCCGCTCCGCTGCCGACAGTCAGCAGGTATTGATTCAATGCGAAATTCGCGATCAAGTTTTCCGCTTGGGTCAAGGTGATCGTCGTGGAAGCCGCGGTTGCGTCCGTCACCGTGGCTCCGGTCCAGCCCGTGAAGTGATATCCCGTGGAGGGCGTGGCCGTGATCGACGCGCTGGTTCCATGATCGTAGGTGCCTGCGCCGGATACCTCGCCACCTGTTCCCGCGGTCAAGCCGAGGGCGTATTGCAGGATGGTGAAGTTCGCGGTGGCGGATTGGTTGGAGGTAAGGGAGGAAATGCTGAAGGTGGAGTTGGTCCCGCTGGCATCTCCGGACCATGAATTGAAGGCGTAGCCGGTGGCGGGCGTGGCGGTGAGAGCGACGGAAGCACCTTCAATATAGGTGCCGGCGCCCGTGACTGATCCCCCTGCCGCTGGCGATGCGTTGGCGTCGACGTAGTAGGTGGGCCAGCGTCCGTCCGCCACGAGGTTGCGCTTGAATTTTGGCCAGTCGCTGTCGGCAAGGGGGTTGCCCATGTTGATGGCGTACAGTTTGTCATCGAAACAACCGAAGAGCAGGTAACCGTTCGCAGTCAGCGTCAGCGAGGAGTCGACGACTCCTCCCACGGTGATGCTGGCCGAGGTGCTCGTCCACGCCAGCGTTCCGTTGGACTCGTAGACGGACACCACGTTGTTGCCCCCTCCAACGTAGGCGGCCACGTATACTTTGCCCGTTGAATCGACCACCGGCGTTGAATAAAAGACGTCTCCAACGGCGGCATTCCAGTACTCGATGCCACCGACTGGATCCAAGGCCCGAAGGTAGCCGTCTCTCGAAACGAGGTAGAGGTTGCCCTCCGGACCAAGTACGGGAGAAACGTCGATGGCTTCGCCCGTCTCGTAGGACCAGTTGAGGCTGGCGCTCGTGGTGTTGTCCGCAATCGAGTAAAAGAAGCCGTTGCTGCAACCGAAGTAGACGTTGCCCGAAAGATCCAAGGCCGGGGAGCACAGGATGGTGTTGTTGCTTTCGGCCACTACGTCGGGCACGGTATAGGACCACTTCAAGGTACCGTCCTCGTTGAGGGCGTGAAGGGACCCGTTGTCGTCCCCGAAATAGATCGTGCCGTCCGCTCCGATGGCGGGGGACGAGTTGATTTCATCGCCCACGAAATAGGACCATTTCTCCGAACCGTTCGACTCCAAGGCGTAAAAGAAATAATCATTGGAACCGAAATAGATCACTCCACCGGCTCCAATCGCGGGCGAACTCGTGATCGCGCTGTCGGTCTCAAAGCTCCATTTGCTGGCCCCCGTGGTCGGGTCGACGGCGTACATCTTGTTGTCCCAAGACCCTATGTATATGGTGCCGTCGCTTCCGATGGCTGGAGAGGAGTCCAGCCAGTCGGTCGCTTCTTCAAAGGTCCATTTCAGGGTGCCGTTGCTTTCTAGGGCATACAGCTTGTCGTCTCCCGAGCCGACGTATACGGTGCCGTCGTCGGCGACTGCCGGCGAGGAATACACGTTCCCTCCAGTAAGGTAAGTCCAACCCCAGCTTTCCGTTTGCAATTGAGCCCACGACTCGTTTGCACCGAGAAGAGTCAAGGCAAGAGCAAGAAAAGTCCCCCCACCGGTTCTCCCAGCGAAGTGCGAATATCTGGTGACGAGTCTTTCGGGCATGGGCGGATTCAGGCTACTTTGTCTGGGTTTGTCGGGTTATGCAAGAAATCGTCATGCCTCTTCATTGGTATCGTTTGCTCGAATTAAAACGAGGAAGCAGGCGCCTTCGGGGCCATTGCTTTCGAGGGAGAGTTCCGCCCCAGCTCGTTCCACCAGTTGCTGGGAGATGGACAACCCGACGCCCGATCCCCCCTCCTTGCGACTGGTTCTGGGCGCAAAAGGGCTTTCCACGACGTCGTCCGGCAAGCCGGGCCCGGTGTCACGAACGCGAAAGGCGACTCGGTTATTCCCCTCGAGTGTGCAGTCCAGTGAGACTTGGCCTTGTTCGGGGGTCGCCTCGATGGCGTTTTGACCCAGGTTGAACAAGGCGAGGACGAGCAGGTTTGCTCCCAGGTTGTCGATGGAGGCTTCGGGCAAATTGCCTGCGACTTGCAGGCTTACACCTTTCTCGTCAGCCAGTGGCGCAAGGCGTTTTTCCAAGATGGTCATCATTTCGTCCACGGTGAAGGCATAGGAAACGCCCTCCGAAGTTTGTTCCTGCAGGACCTGCAGGGCTTCCTCGACCATGTTTTGCATGGATCCGGCAGCTTGCGCGACAAGTTGGATTTCCTCGTCCGAGGGGTCGCTTGATTCTCGCCCTTTGACGAATTCGCGAAGCCCGGCCAAAGGGTTCTTCAAGCCGTGCATAAGATGAGCGGAAATCGACCCGAGAGTGGCCGACTTGCTGGCCAAGACCAGTTTCTCGTTTGCTTGGGCCAGCTTTTCACTTCGTTCGGCAAGCAACTGGCTCGAACGCTGGAGGCGGTTGAAGAAAAACCATAAAATGCCCGCGATGATCAAGCCCCCGGCCAAGAAGGCGATTCCCGCTTGTTGACGCAAATTGTCGTCCAAGGCGGTGAGTTCCTCAACTACTTCCGTTCCATTGAGCAAGAAGCGAGCATAACCGGTCGGTTTCTCGCCTTTGTCGCGGAGAAAGGCCATGGTGACGATTAATTCGGGGTTGGAACCGGTCTCGTTTCTCAAGTCGACGAGAGGAGTTCCTTTGCTTACTGTGGCGCGAATGGCCTGCGACAGAGGGGTCTTGTCTGTCAGATTCGGTCGACTGTCACGTCTCAGTCCATCAGGGGCAAACAAGTCGACTTCCTTTGCTAAACCAAGGCCCCATACTGCGATTTCGTCAATCGGGTCCAGCGGTTCCTCCAGGGACGAAGAAGGCGACTGGTTCCCAAGAATTATTTCATTGATGAACGGATCGTCGGACACAGAGAAGGAAGGATCCGCCAGAATGGGTAAGGATGAAATGGATTGATTTCCCTCGAAGTCGATATTCAGGGCGGCTTCCTCGAATCTTCGATATTCGCTCGTCACTACTTGCTCGAAGGAACTGGCGGCGCGATCCAGTATTCGACCCCTGATTTCCTGGCGAAGTTCGAGCGTAACGTAGCCCACGATGCCGCCGAAGGTCGCCAAGATGGCAAGCGAGACCACGATCATGCTTGCCCGATTCAGGGGGCGGGTTGGTAGTCCGATGGTGGTTCGATCGGTCATAGCGAACGCTCACCTCCAATGGTCACGACGTTGGCGTTGTATTCGTAGGAACGGTCATTTGACTTGTTTTGTTCTCGCTGCCACTCCAAGAACCAGGACCAATCCGAGCCGAAAGAGCGTTCCAGCAAAAGGGAGGTCTCCCAGGTGGCTCGATTGAGTTTCGAGCTACCATCGTCACCGAGTTGCGCTTTGTAATCGTAGCGCGACCAGCCCAGCTTTACGGTGGCTTTCCAACTACCTGCTTGACGAGCCAGGCTGATACGGCCTCGGCTCAGGTTGTAGTCGTAGTAGCCCAAACCATTGTCCAAGACTCCGGAAAATTCGGCGTTGGCATGGAAACTCCATAGTTTGTGTTCGCTGAAATGTTGCGTCCATTGGATGCCTCCGCCCATCGATCGGCGCTTCAGGCTGCCTCCCAAGGGAATTCCTTGGCGATCTCTTTGGGTGCGTTCGTCGTACTCGCGTCGCTTTCCGGACAGTTCGAGTTCAATCTTGGAGCCATGGGAAAAATGCCTTCCGAGAAAGATTCTTATATGGGTCTCGTAGTGATCCTCGGCGGAGTCTTCGTAAAGCACCCGGAGTCCAGCGAACTCCGCCCCGACAAAGCCATTTTCGCCCGCAGGGGCCCGCAGGAAGGGGCGTAGCTCGAATTGATTTGCCTGCACCGTTGCGCTCGTTTGGTCGAACTCGTTGTAGGACGCATCATAAACTTGGTCGTAAAAGGTATATTTCAGCTGTAAGCCGCTTTCCAATGCGTCTTGCCCCATCCATGCCAGCTCGTTTTGCACCATGAACAGGCTCGAGAAGTCCATCGACTCCACGTCTTGGTAGGCATTGAGTTCCCCGAATGCATAAAGATAGGTCTGGAATCCTTTGTCCGAGTAGGGCCGATATAGAAAGGTGTCGAAACTGGTGCGCAGGAAAACGCTGGAATCTTTTGCAAAAGGAGAAAGCAAGACGTTGTCGGCATACCCTAAGTCGAGCCGGAAGCTAAAGTCTTTGTCCCACTTGGAAGGTTTTGGCAGTGCGGGGGGAGAAACGGAAGGGGTGTTTTCGGAGGAAGGCTTGGGCATTTCCATCAAGGGAGCGTCGTCCCCGAAGATCAGTTGGTCGAGAAACTCTTCCTCGGTCGTTTGCCCGTTGGCCAAGCATACTGGTATCACCCAAGCAAGAAGGGGAATCGTCCTTTTCCATATACCTGCACAGTACAAGCCGAGCATACCCATGACTATTTTAACGATAAATGTCCAAAAAACTGACGTGTTCAAGCATTGCCTCGTTCTTTAGCGTTTACCTGCCTTCGTTCGCCAACAAAAAAGGCGAGCCGCCTTTTGAGGCGACCCGCCGATTCTGAATAAACTAGTCGGTAACTTGTCGTTTAGTCATCGGTGCGACGATCACCGCTTTGGGCGTTGTCGCGAATGGCTTCACGGAGGGCTTTCTTAGCCTCTTTCAGTTCCTGATGGTGCTCCTTTTGAGCTGCCTTGAAAGCAGCGATCATTGCCGCGCGATCCTCTTCGGACGCGTCCTTGAGGGCCTTGTGCAGGTCGTGGCGAGCTTTGCCCAATTGTTGGTGGAAACCTCGCACGGCGTCGGCCTTTTCCTTGACTGCGGCGGG
>CEVA01050108.1_pt1 | contig 17922 bp, 13 predicted proteins | sample 361521 | NCBI WGS metagenome assembly CEVA01 (sample SAMEA2622823, study PRJEB7988) | marine metagenome | isolation source: saline water (ENVO:00002010), including
GTGGCCGAGGCTCCGGTTGAGACTCCCGCCGAGATCAGCGATGACGAGTTCGAGGAGTTCGACATGGACGAGTTTGAGGAGTTCGAAGAGGAGGTAGCGGAGGAGCCAATGGCAGCTTCAGAGGCACCATCGGAAGCTCCCGCGGACAGCACCGACGAGATCAGCGATGACGAATTCGAGGAGTTTGACGAGGAGCTTAGCGAGGAAGAGTTTGACGAGTTCGATGACTTCTAGGGTCGATTTTGGACGCTATCCTACGGGCTCGCCACCCTCTCCCATAAATGCGAGCCTCCCCAGTGACCCCTCTTCCAACATATGGGAGACTACCTCGTCGGGGACCGATTCCCCCATCACCGATCTTACCGCCTCCTCATCGTAGACGGTCGACAGCATCTGGGCTGTTGCCCTGACCCTCCATCCCTCGTACGAGTCGCGATGCTGCAGCTCGCCCATTATCACCGGCCAACCCGAGGACTCGTAGAGCTCTGCCGTTCCGATGTCTGTGGTGAAGATGGAACCTGCACCGCCATGGTACTTCTCGGCGTGAGAGACCCATTTTGGAGGGTCTTCTATGTCTGGGATTGCCACTATCGTAGCCTCGATCCCAGCAGAATCCAACCATGACCGAAGCATGGCAGCCCTCTCTTCCGAGGACCATGGGTTCCTTATCGAAGGAGGTTGATTTGATGATCCTATGGCGATGATTAGACCCTCGGCACTTGCATTTTCAGTACGCCAGACGTCTGCTGCTTTGATCATCAGAGCATGGCCCTTGTGGACGGGTTGGAACCTGCCTAGAACAACCACGCCGGGTTCTGGAGGCTCCTCCGGAGGGGCCGGTTCCATTGGCAGGTCACTCAATCCTGCGACCCCCACGTCTCGTAAAGAGTGGAGCTGCCGAGCATCCACCTTCCGGCCTCTAGGAACTCTCTACCAGTCATCAGTTCCATCTCTGACCTCCTTAGAGATTCCATAATTTTGAAGAGGGATTCGCTAAGTGTCCGGTGGGACTCCATGGTAGGTAGTATCATTGGGTCCTCAGAGGGCTCCATAGTCTCTCCCATTTCCTCCCTCCTAGACATCCAGTCCAATACCACAGACTCAGAGTATGATGACCTGTCGGTCCTTGAAAGGGCTTGTGAGAATTGCTCCCAAACCACTGGCATTAGGAAGTCGTCGGAGTCTGATACTGGGTCGTCCAGAATTGGTTCTACGTACAGGAATAGGCGTGCTTCCCAGCACCTCCACTGGGCTGAAGAGCACCACTTGGCGAGAAGGAGGCGCAGTTCCATGGAAGCGTCACTGGTAACATGGGAGAGTTTCTCATCCCCTCCTAGATCGGCTGACCCGTCAATCAGCTCGAGGACCTCGCCCTCCAAGTCCACGTCGAAGTCGCGATGGAATCTCGGGTCTGCCTCTGGCCTGGAATTTCGGAGGGATGACCCCTCCATCCCCGAAGAGATGTCTTCCACCGGCATTGACATTATTTCATCGAGCATCCCTCGGTCGACAAGATACAGCATCACATCGACCATGCACACGATGAGCCGCTGGTGTCCAAATACCCTCGCTCGATGGATTCACGTGGTAACTTTCCACCGAATTCAAGAATGTTGGCCATGCCACCCTCAACAGTAGATGCTCGGAGGGCGGTTTTGGAATGGCGACTATTGACGAGCAGATCAAGTCCCTTGAGGATGAGATTTCGAAGACGAAGTACAACAAAGCAACGCAGGGACACATAGGGAAGTTGAAGGCCAAGATCGCCGCACTAAGGCAGAAGCAGGAGAAGGCCCAGGCCCACTCCAGGTCTAGCGGAGGGAACCAGGGGTTCGAAATCAAGAAGTCGGGCGATGCCTCGGTTGCATTGGTCGGCTTTCCCAGTGTGGGCAAGTCCAGCCTCATCTCCCAGCTCACCGAGGTCGAGTCTGAAGCCGGCAACTTCGCCTTCACCACCCTTACCTGCATACCCGGCATCATGGATCACAGAGGGGCCAAGATACAGATTCTGGATCTGCCGGGACTGATCAAAGGGGCATCGGAGGGCAAGGGGAGGGGCAAGGAGATCCTGAATGTCATCAGAGGTTCCGACATGGTTCTGTACGTGATCGACCCATTCCAGAAGTCACACTTCCGGATACTTGACGACGAGCTTTGGAAGGCAGGAATGAGGTTGAATCAGGCCCCCCCTCAGGTATTCGTGACAAGAACCAGGAGAGGAGGCATAGATGTTCGTTCGACACTCGAGCAGACGAACATGAGCGACGAGGAGATTCAGGGCATAATCAGGGGTTTCGGGATTGTCTCAGCCACTGTGACTCTGAGGACTGACGTGACGGACGACCACATCGTCGACACACTGGCCGGGAATCGGATTTACAGCAGGTCTGTCGTAGTGGTCAACAAGATCGACCTGGCAACCAAGGATGACCTTGAGAGGGCATACGATGGGCTTCCAGAAGGGTGGCCGGTCCTCAACGTCTCTGCCAAGACTGGAGAGGGGATCGAGGAGATGAAGGACTTCATCTTCGATAACCTCGGATTCATGTCGATATACCTCAAGCCACAGGGGCAGGAGGCCGATCTAGTCGAGCCTCTGATAGTGAAGGACACCTCGACCGTCAGAGACGTTTGTGCCAAGCTCCACCGAGACTTCCTGAGGAAGTTCCGTTATGCGAGGGTAAAGGGACCGAGTGCGAAGTTCGATTGGCAGAGGGTAGGACTAGACCACTTGTTGAAGGACGATGATATCCTGACGATTATCCTCAGGAAGTCGTGACCGCCAATCGATGTATTCACCAATGTGATGCCTATCCTGGCACATGGGCGAGGGTCTGCTAGGGCTGTTTGACAGCGAGGGGACAAGGGTGCTGATTTCCCATCTAGACAAGAGGAGGAAGTTGTACCTAGGGGTTTTCGCCATAGGCTTCGTAGCCGGTTACCCGATAGCCGAGATGATAATCGAATGGCTCCTGAATTCCGATGGTTACATTCCAACGGGTGTCGAGGTAATCATCCTCCAGCCACTAGAGGTTATCCTGCTCCAGCTTAGGATTGCCGCTCAGATTGCCTTCGGACTGACGGTGGCAACAATCATCCTGGACCTTGCTTGGACTGGGAGCAGGTCATTTCCCGGGGCAGCGTCTCGGTTGTCTAGTAGCTCAGAGGGAACCAGAGTCTTGTCGGCCATGCTGATGGTCGCTGCATTGGGGGCGATGGGGCTGGCCTATGCCCACAATGTCCTGATCCCGTTCCTGCTGGAGTACCTGGCCGAGGACTCGGCGGAATCCGGACTGCAGTCGACATGGCAGTTGCAGTCGTGGGTAGGTTTCATCACCGGCCTTTACTTCTCTTCGATATTGGGTTTCCAAGTTCCGATATTGGCAGTCCTGCTGATTAGGTCGGGTCTAATTGAGAGGAGTTCCATTGTAGAGAACAGGGGCGCTATCTGGTTCGCTGCGCTTTTCCTCGGTGCCCTCATATCTCCACCGGATCCGATCTCACTATTCCTTGTGGGAGGGCCGATGTTGGTCTTGCTAGAGGTTGCCCTACTGTACGAGGGGTTCACGGATCGGGGATAGTTTCCCGTTTCACCCTCACTCTTCTACTCCGGCCTCGACCTCCGGGGCATCCCCCTCGGAGAACTCGGAAATCGTCATCTGCTCCTCGGGAGCCAGGGATGCGGCCAACTCTGCGCTTGTGAGTCCCTGCTTGCTGGCCTCGGACCTGAACCATGCGCGGACCTTCCTGTACTCGACCTCGGGGCAACCGAAGTACTCGGCGAACCTCCTGGTCGTGGTGAGTCTCCTGGTCAGGCCCTCCCTCCTCCTGTCGATGAGGCCCATGGCGGCTAGGTCACGAACGTGGTCGTACGCCTTCTGCCCTAGCATGTCCTTCAGCTGGGACTGCTGCATGGGCTGATGGTATGCAATGAGGGCCGCTGCTGGAAGGAGCCTGGCGGGGATGTCCGCCCTGAAGGTCTCGGGAAGGAAGATGGACATCTCTGGCCTGACCTCTAGGATCCACCTTCCTGAGACGTCAGTTAGCTGTAGGGCGCTCCCCTCCCTCTGCTCGATTTGCTTCCTCAGGGTGGAGAGTCCGACGTGTATCACTCCCTTCGGCTCCCCGAGCATCTCGGAAAGCTCCTCGAGGGACATCGAGCGGCCGGCGCCGAAGAGGATGGCCTCCAGTATGGTGGACAGCGGCGGTTCAGACATTGGATGCCTCCATCGAATCAGACTTTGGGTGCAGCCTCTCGGTCAGCTCATCATAGTCCCTTGAACCCTCCCAGAGGTCTCCGAGGACGATGCGGCCGTTGTAGCCCCCCTCCTGGTCGAGCGAGATGTAACCCCTGTTGGTCAGGAAGAGAGTGGAGACGAATGCGGTGACTTGGGATTCGGTCTTCGACTCTTGCTCGTTTTGCCCTGGCAAGGAGTTTCGGTTCAGCTCATCGGCCACCTCTCTGAGTCCGACCCCCTGCGAGGGCTGGGACCTTGACTTCAGGGCCTCCCATGTCCTCTTGAGGTCGCCCTCCAGGTCCTCGACGTGGAGGCTCCCGCTGAAACGCGCCCTCTCCCTGTGGTGAGCCTCCCTCCTCTCCTTGGCGATTCTCTCCCTGGTCCTCTGCTCCTCTGCGATCCTGCTTGCGTCCTTCAGACCCAGTAGTAGCTCCCCAAGAGTTACTGGTCGTCCCTCCTTGCCATGGATGCGCCCCTCGAACATCGATGGTAGCGCATCGTCGGCCGCTCCGGTCATCACACCGACGGAGAAGTTGTAGTCGGCATCGTCGAACTCTGCCTCCCAGCCCCCATCGAAGTCCCAGTCTACTTCCTCCTCGAAGTCCATTGCCCTCTCCTGGCGCTCGATAAGCGAGTTGGCCTGCCCGCGCAGTATCGACCATGCCATCCTGATCATGCGGCCGCAAGACGGGAGGTCGATGTTTTCCGCCCCCTGTATACGATCGTTGAACATCTCGATGAAACTGGAGAGGTCGACGTCCCATGGGTCCAGGTCGCTGGATTGGAACATCTGGAAGACGAGTGCCACGGACCTGTCGAACGGGTCGATGAGGAACTGGTGCTCCGCCTCCTCCAGCGTCGACAGCTCCATCAGCCTGTCCAGGAACTTGCTCGTCTCCAGGTTAGGCTGGCCCTCGAGCAGACGCAGGACAACGTCATCCCTCATCTGCTCGCCGAAAATCACTATGCGTCCTCCCTGACTTCGATGCTAGGTCTTTGTGGTGACTCTTCCTGCTCCTCTGATGGTGCTGCTTCGGATTCCTCGATAACCTCGCTGACATCCTCGGTCCTTTCCCTCAGGCTCTGGAGCCCCTCGCCCTCGGGATCGGGGATGCCCTCGTCTGGAACGTCTACGCCCGCCCTGTCGGCGAGCCCCCCTAGGCTAGAGGGTGCTGGAAGTGGTTCTGGGGTCTTCGGCATGTCCGACGGGGATGGGAGTTCCGGCATCGCCTCCCTCTCCGCCTCGGAGGCTGCCCTCGCCCTCTCTTCTGCCTCTATCTCCTCGCTCAGGTCCAGTGCCGCGGCCCTGTCGAAGTCGGTGATCCTCTGGCTGCAACCGTTGCCGGCGTGGGTTATTCCTATGTGGTGGTCAGCCAGAGTTAGGCTGACCTTCCTCAGTGTGACCATGATGAACTGAGCCATTCCGCTCCTCATCCTGCATAGGGCTGCTATCTTCTCGGAGTTGAATGGGTCTAGGTTCTGGTCCACCTCGTCGAAGTAGTAGAAGGGGCTGGGTTCGTAGTCCTGGATGGCGAAAATCAGCGCGAGGGCAGCCATTGACTTCTCGCCTCCGGACAATGCCGTCCTCCTAGTTTTCTGGCTCTTGCCAGGTGGTACGCAGGCCATCTCCAACCCACCCTCGAAGGGACTGTCCATGTTCTCTAGTTTCAGCTCGCCCCTCCCAGTGGGCTGCAGTATCTCGTACACCCTTCGGAAGTTGTTGTTCACGTGCTCGAAGACGTTCAGGAGTCGGGTCTTTCGCTCGTCCTCCAGTTGGTCTGCAATCGTGGACAGCTCGTCCCTCCGCTTCCTCAGGAGCTTGCCGTCTGCGATCAGGTCCGTGATGCGCGAGGCGGCGGCGTCGTACTGCTCTATGGCGAGCATGTTGACGTCCCCGAGGGCGCGGAGGCGGCGCTCGAGCCCCTGCACGCTCCGCTCCGCCTCCACGACTGTTGGCAGTTGCGCGTCTTCTGGCGGGATCGGGATGCCTGCTTCCTGCAGCTCGGCAACAATCTCGTCCAGCGCCTCGCGCTTCTGCTTGATTTGTACGCTTAGTTCCTCCAGTCTTGCGGATATGTTCTGCCTCTCCTGTGAGATTCTCTCCAGATGGGACCTCAGGCTGGCCCTCTCCTCCACTATCTCGTCCCTCTTGTCGTTCAGGAGCTTCTGCTCCTCGTCGAACTGCGACGCCTGCTCCCTTAGTTCAAGGAGTTCTGACTCAGACTCTCGTATGCTCGAGTTGAGTTCGACGATCTCCTTCTCCGCCCTTGATATTGCCTCCTTCTGGGACTTGACCTGCCTGTCCAGAACGGCCACCCTGTCCGTGAGAATCTTGAGCTGCTGGGTGGAGGTCTCGATCGATGCCTCAGACATGACGCGCGTCCTCTCTGCCTCGGTCCTGACCCTCTCTGCCTCCCTCAGCTTGTCGGAGAGGTGGTCAGGGGTGTGGTTCTGGAGTTCCTCCGCGGCGCTGGTGCGAGCGTTAGTCGCCTCCTCGAGGAAGGCACGGGCGCTCTCGCATAACCCAGAGAGCCTGGTCTTCTCGGACTCGCACTCTTCGAGCTCCTTGTTGGCTGCCTTGAGCTTGGTTCTGATCTCAGTAACTGCCTTCTCGGACCTTTCCATGTCGGCCTTCCAGTTCCTGACCCTGACTGAGTGGTCGTCGTTGTCCAACCCGTGGATCCTGTCTCTGAGTTCCTGCTGGCTCCTGCGCAGTTCCCTCAGAGCGCCATCGACGGTGGAGAAAAGCAGACCTGCCTCTTGGACGGCCATCTCCATCCTGTCTATCCCGGAGCTACCTGCTCCTGAACCGTCGAACCTAGGGCGGTCCCTCTTCGATGAAGATCCCCCCGTCATTGCACCTGAGCTCTCTATGACGGCTCCGTCTAGTGTGACCATCCGAACCCCTCCCATGTTTTCCCTAGCCACGTCCATGGAGTCTACGACAAGAGTATTCCTTCCCGCATAGCGGACGGCGGTCTCGACGCTTGGGTCGAATTCCAGCAGATCGTGGACGAAGCCAACCACTCCCGGGTTCCTAGCAACGAGCAGGGTCCTGCCCTGGGGTCGTGAGACTGATAGTTTGTTGAGGGGCAGGAAGGTCGCCCTTCCCCCTCCGTTCTTCCGGAGCCATGCGATGCACTTCGATGCTACGTGATCCGAGGTTACAACGATGCTTCTGAGTCCGCCGCCGAATGCGAATGACAGAGCCTCCTCGTGAGATGGGTCCTTCGGGGTCGCCAGCTCGCCCAGAGTCCCTAGTATCCCGTGTATCTCCTCGCTCTCCCTCAACTTGGATAGCGCTGCAAGCGTGTGTGCGGATCCGGGTGTGCTTGACCTGGCCTCCATCCTTGCCTTGGCCTTGGCGAGTCCCATCTCTGCATTCCTTAGCTTTGACTCGGCCCTGTCGCGATCGTCGACTAGGGTCCTCTCCTGCTTCTGGAGGCTCATCAGCTCCTTCGCTAATGACTCCCTGTTGGTGTCAGGGCTGGAGTCCTCCAAGTCCTCCCCCATCAGGGCTTGGTCGTCCCTCTCTAGTTCTGCCGTCTCGAAAGCCTGCTCTATGTCAGCTAGGTTCTCGGAAGCTATCTGTGACCTCTGGTTCGCCCGGTCAAAGTCCAGTTGGGCTTGCGAGTAAGCTGTGCTTGCGGTTTGCTCTTCCTCGGTGGCCTTTCCGAGGATTCTGTTGAGGTCGCGTCCGTGCTTGTCCCCGGATTGGATTGCCTTCCTGGCCTCTTCCTCGTCCTCTGCGGCCTTCTTCAGGGCAGCCTTGGAGTCCGAGACGGTTTGCTGGAGATCGGCGATGCTCTGCTCGGCCTGAGAGCGAGCGGTGTCGGCACCTTCCCTTTCCCCCATAAGAATCTCGACCTCTTCCTCGGAGGTCTCGATGGACCTCTTGTGGTCCCCAATGCGGTCTGAGGCGGTCTCCATGTCGATTTCGTGTTGTCTGATGCTATCCAGGATCTTCTTGGCGTCGCCTCCCAGTACCCCCTCCAGCTCCTTACCAATTTGGACTAGTTCCTTGTCGTATCCGTCTAGCCTCTGGCTGGATTCCAGCATCTCTTTCGATATTTCCTTCTCCTCTGTGACATAGTCTGACCTCTCCCTAGAGAGGAGTGCAACATCTCCCTGCCTGTTCCTGTGCCTGGATTGCTCGAGGGTCAGTCTGGCCAGATCCGCTTCCTCCTTTAGCTCTCTGAACTTCAGTGCCTGCTCCCTCTCCTTCTCGAGTTCCTTTAGCCTTCCCTTCTGGTCGGCCTCGAAGATGTCGATTGTCTCTATGCTGTTCTCCACGTGCTTTCTCTGGGTGTTCGCCTTCCGAATCTCCTCGTCGTAGGCAGTGACCCCTGCGACCTCCTCGAGGACGCCTCTCCTCTTGTGTGGAGTCATTGTTGCGAGGTTCGTGACATCGCCCTGGAGGACGACGTTGTACCCGTCGCCCCTCAATCCTGCTTCTGAGAGAATTCTGCGCATTTCCGTTGCTGTCGAAGGATTGTCGTTGATCCTGTATGATGTGACTGGGTCCCCTTTCCTGTTTAGGCGTACCGTCCTGGTGAATGATACCTCATCCGAATTCGCCCGAAGCCTCCTCCTGCCCCCGACCTCGGGGGTGTTGCTGAAGACAAGTGTCGCCGACATATGCTTCGCGGGTTTGCCCGTCTTTCCTCCGTTGAAGATAAGCTCAGATACGTTGGAGGCCCTGAGGGACCGCGTGGACTTGGGTCCGAGTACGAAGCCTATGGCGTCCCCGCAGTTCGACTTTCCACTTCCGTTGGGCCCCGTGATGGCCGTGAAACCCTCCTCGAACGGGATTGTTGTCTCCCCGCCGAACGACTTGAAATTCTCGACCTCAATCCTGACTAGATGCATCCCTTCACCTCTGTCACCGGGAAATAAATCGCCGACAACAACGACAGTCGTTCCATTTGAGGTTAAGAACATTGAGGCAGTAGTACGATTCTAGACACTAGTTAGTGGGGTGTCTGGGAAACGCCGCGGGGGGGTAAATGACTCACATGTTCCTTCTGAACTTCCCGCCGCTCTCGAATAGTGCCTGTGTGACCTGCCCGACCGAGCAGTGCTCCACGATTTCCATCATCACTTCGAAGAGGTTGCCGCCTTCACGAGCGGCTTGCTTTAGTCGTGCCAGGCCCTCCTCTGACTCCTTCGAGTGCTTTTCCTTGAATTCCCTGTTCCTTCTGATTACCATTGTCTTCTCCGACTCGTCGGATCTGGTGACTTCAATGTCGAAGTCCTCTGCCGATGGAGTAGATGAGTCTGGGTCAGTGAACGTGTTCACCCCCACTATTGGCGTCTCGCCGGTGTGCTTGCGGTGCTCGTATAGCATGCCCTCATCCTGAATCCGGTTTCGCTGGTAGTTGACCTCGAGCGCCCCAAGCACCCCTCCCCTGCTGTGCATCTCCTCGAAGATCCGTAGGACCTTCTCCTCCACCTCGTCAGTGAGGAAGTCCGCTACGAATGACCCCTGCAACGGGTTCTCGTTACGCAGCCAGCCGTACTCCTTGGCGAGGATCAACTGGATAGCGACCGCGTCCCTGACAGTGTCCTCAGTAGGTGTTCCGAAGGCCTCGTCCCGGCTGTTTGTGTGGAGGCTGTTCGCGTTGTCAGCGAGGGCGTATAGTGCCTGAAGTGTGGTTCGGTAGTCGTTCCATGTGAATTCCTGAGAATGAAGCGAGCGCCCGCTGCTCTGGATGTGGTACTTTAGCTTCTGGCCCCTCTCATCGACACCGTAGAGGTCTCGCATTGCTATAGCCCAAATCCTCCTCGAAACCCTGCCAATCACTGCGTACTCGGGATCCATTCCATTGGAGAAGAACCATGAGAAGTTCCTCAGGAACTTGTCAGGATCTATCCCTCTGGCCTTGAACAGCTCGACATAGGTGAGCCCGTTTGAGAGAGTTAGGGCGGCTTGCGTGATTGGATTGGCCCCTGCCTCATCGATGTGGTAACCGCTGATGCTGACGAAGTAGTGGTTGCGGACCCCGTTGTTGACATAGAACTCAGCGACATCCCCCATCATCCTCAGTGCCGTGTCCAAGTTGAATACGAGGGTGTTCTGGCCCATTGCCTCCTTCAGTTGGTCTGCCTGAACTGTTCCTCTAACGGTGGATAGAGCATAGGCGCGGATATCCTCGGATTCTTCCTCGCTTGGTTCCCTTCCTTTCTCCTCAATGAATTTCCTGGTCTGCTGCCTGATTGCAACTCTGAAGAATGCAGCAAGGTGCCACCAGTAGTTGCCGTTGATGGTCATGCTGACCGAGGTGCTCGGGGCGCATAGGTCGAAACCGTCGAACAGGCGGTCCATCTCGTCCACCGTGCTGATGCTGACGCCCGACTCGCAAACCTTTCCGAAAATGTCGAGCCTCTCCTGCGGGTCGTTGCCATACAGGCTGGGGGAATCGAAGGCCACTGAGAGCCTGTTGAATGGCTGGTCCTTTGACAGGAAGTGGTAGCGCTTGTTTGTCCTCTCCGCGCTACCCTCACCAGCGAACATCCTGACAGGGAGCTCGTCCTGCCTCCTGAATGGGAAGACGCCCCCCGTGTAGGGGAAAGACCCGGGGGCATTCTCCTTGCGAATCCACAACAGCCTGTCACCCCAGTCCTCTGTGGTTGGTAGCGCGACCCTCGGAACCTTGGTCCCAGATAGTGTCTCGTGCGTAGTCTTGACCGGTATTTCCTTCCCCCTAACGGAATAGCTAGCCTGGCCAGAGCGATACGCAGAGGCCATGGAGTCGAAATCTTCCAGAGACTTCCATGTCGCTTCGGGTATCGAGTCGCGGATCTCTTTGGCCTCGTCGATTAGTTCCTGATGGGCATCCTGCCTGTCTGAGGTACTCATTAGGTTCGCTGCTGCCTCCAGTTGCTGAACCTGGCGGACAGATTTTGCTACGTCTTCTGACCTCTTGTGGTAGTCCCTGATTGTTGAGGCCACCTCGGCAAGGTAGCCCTGCCTCTCCGGAGGTATCGGAGTGTCTCTGCTGGGGAGGCCGTCTGGCCCTAGACGGGGTTCGCTGGCTGAGAATTGGGTTCCGAACCTATCATTCAGCAGGTTGGACATCATTTCCCAGAGCCGGTCCACCCCAGCATCGGCGAACTGGCTTGCGATTGTGGGAACTACTGGCATAGAATCTGGACTCTCGTCGAAGGCCTCCCTGTTCCTCAGGAACTGCTTGCGAATCTCAGTCAGCGCATCTTCGGCTCCGGGCCTGTCGAACTTGTTCAGCACCACGATGTCGGCGAAGTCAAGTGCTGCTAGCTTCTCCAGCTGGCTCGGTGCCCCGTACTCCCTGGTTGTGACGTAGATGGAGGTGTCTGCGACCTCGGTGATTGCATCGTTGCCCTGGCCAATCCCACTGGTCTCGACTAGGACTAGGTCGAAGCCGACCGCTTGGCAGACCTCGACTGCTCTGTCAACACAATCTGCTATCTCACGTCCACTTTCCCTACTAGCAAAGGAGCGCATGAACAGATATGGGTCGGAGAGAGAGTTCATCCTGATTCGGTCCCCTAGCAAGGCCCCGCCAGTCTTCTTCCTAGTGGGGTCGGTGGCCAGGAGTGCCACTCGAGCATCCGGGTTGTCCCTCCGAATCCTAAGCATCACCTCGTCCATGAGGCTAGACTTGCCTGCGCCCCCAGTACCGGTGATTCCGACGACAGGGCACTCCGACTCCTTGTCCCTAGATCTGGCCTTTGAGAGGGCATTGTAGAATTGTTCTGTTTCTGAATTCTCTGCCATCGTCAGTAGCATGGAAACCGAACCATGGTCGTCTGCATCAACCGGGCCGGAAATGGAGTCGAACCTGGACAACTCTAGGAGGTCTGTTGCTGATGCCTTTTCCATTGCATCTCGAACCATGCCCACTAGGCCTAGATCTCTGCCATCGTCTGGAGAGTATATTCGAGAGATGCCCTTGTCTGCGAGGTGCTTGACCTCATTCGGGAGGATGGTCCCCCCTCCCCCTCCGAACAAGAAAACGTGATCGAATCCGTGCTCATTCAGAATCTCCTTCGTATGTGTGAACATCTCTACTGCCCCTCCTTGGTATGATGTAATGGCGATTGCATGAGCATCCTCTTGGATAGCTGCGCGTGCGACCTCGTCAGCACCTCTATCGTGCCCGAGGTGAATAACCTCGCAACCCTGGCTCTGGAGTATCCTTCGGAAGATTCCGATTGCTGCGTCGTGGCCATCGAAAATCGCTGCTGCAGTTATGACTCGGATGGGCATTTTCCCGCCCGAGGCCGTTATTGGGGCATCGGTTGTGCCGCTGCCGGAGCTGCTTTCCACGGCATTCCGAAAACATGACTCCACAAGAATGCGTTGATTTTGGAAAATGGCATCTTGGGGATTTCCGGGGCATGATTCAAGACTGGGAGGGAGTTCCCCCCAGAAGTGGAGGAGAAGCCAGAAGCGATAGAAATCTCCCCTGGCGATGGGAGTCCCTGGGGTGAAGGCTCGGCCTCAGCGTCAAGCGAGACTCTGCTCACCGGGGATGTCGCATCACTAGGAGGCGGAGGGGGGAATTCCCCATATTTGACGGACCCCAGCACGGAGAGCAAGGGCCTTTCCAACGGTGCATGGTTCGCGATTGGAATGATCCCCACCCCGATTGCAATGTGGATGACTTCCGTCCTATTCGTCATAATTGCTGAGGGGAGTGGTGGTTTCTTGTGGGACTTTTTCTTCACGCTCTCTTGGTTAGTATGGCCAATTGGCCTGATTGGGGGTATAGTCTGGAGTTTCACGAGGGGGAACAAGTACTTCGCATTCGGGCTTCTGACTACTCTGATAGGCCTTCCAGCGGTGTTGTTCCTAGCGCTGATTGCCTTGCTAGTCTCTTTTGGGGCATTCTGACCATCAATATCCTCCCACTAGGATGTATGCGAATAGGAACATTACTACTCCCATCGCCCCATCGATTAAGTGGGCCATTGATCTTAGGACGTCGGCCCTGTTACCAACAGTCAAGACGGTGGCGACAGTCACATACCAAGTTCCATCGATGAACATCCCCAGAATACCCATTCCAATAAGAGTCTCCAGGGAGGAGTCGGCTTCAATGAAGGGAGCATAGAGTGCCAGCATCCATGCCATGATCTTGGGATTGAGGATCGCAATCGAGAAGCCCTGTACGAAGCCTACCCTGTCGGAGGGGCCGTGAGGTTCATCGTGATCTGTCGCCTGCCTCGGGCCTGCCATGGCGTGACGCAGGAAAGTTACACCCAGCCACAGGAGGATCAGGACCCCTCCCACTCGGAGGAACTGCTCGACATCCTCGTTGGCCGAAATTGCCGTGGCTATCCCTAGAGCCGCGAGGAAGGCGTAGATGCCGAAACCAATTCCGTGACCGATCCCTGTGGAGATCCCCTGGCTGCGACCCCCCGACATCGTGTTCCTGAGAACCACTGCAAGGGATGGCCCCGGGCTCATCGCCCCCAGCGTGAAAACTGTAGCTAGGGCGACCCATGCGCTAGGTTCCATTGGCTCACCGATTAGGCGCCAGAGTACATGGCCTCTATCTCGTCGGCCCAGTTCTCCCTTATCTGGATACGGCGGATCTTCAGGGTTGGCGTGAGCTCACCGTGATCGACGCTTAGGTCCCTAGGCAGGATTGTGAACTTCTTCAGTTGCTCGGGATTGGAGAACTGGGCGTTCAGCCTATCTACGTGCTCCTGGACCTCTGCGTATATCTCTGGGCTGTCCGTGTACTCGCTCAGGTCGTGTCCGAACTCCTTCAGCTTCGCCAACTGCTCTGCTGGGTCCTTGGGGACCTTGGCCCCGTCCATCCCATGCTTGTCCCTCAGTATTACGCTGACGTCAAGAGTGAAGAGGGCACTGCAGTACTTCCTATTGTCTCCAATGAGCATGCACTGTGAAACTAGTGGAATCGACTTCATCGTCTCCTCAATAACCAATGGTGCGATGTTCTTGCCGGCCGAGCTGACGTAGATCTCCTTTATTCGCCCTGTGACGCTTACGTATCCCTGCGAGTCCTCCCTACCGAGATCTCCAGACTTCAGCCATCCGTCTTCGGTCATGGTCTCTGCCGTGGCCTCCGGGTTGTTGTAGTAGCCCTTCATGATGTGCCGGCCGCGGAATTGTATCTCCCCGTCCCCCTTCTCATTGGGGTTGTGGATCCTTATCTCGCCAACGAACGGCTTTCCCACTGTCCCTATCTTGTTGTTCCCAGGGAATCCTATAGTGGCTCCAGCGGTGGTCTCTGTCATGCCGTATCCCTCGAATAACGGGATGTCCAACTTGTGGAAGAGGTGCAGTATGTCCGGGTTTATCGGTGCGGCCCCAGTGATGGCGTACTTCAGGTTGGAGAAGCCTATCTTCTGCTTCGCCTTCTTTCTGACTATCCCCTTGAGGATAGGCAGACTCAACCACTTGACCTTGCTTCCCAGGCCGGCAACCAGATTGGAGTAGACCTTCTCGTATATCCGAGGGACGCCGATGAATAGGGATGGTTCCACTTCCTTGGCGTAGTCTATCGACTCCAGTGGAGAGCTGACGACGCGCATGTGCATTGCGTCCCTGATCCAGATGTGGTTGTCTGCTAGTTGACCGAAAACGTGCGCGCATGGGAGCCAGGAGACGTAGCCGTCTCCCTGATCGAACTTGGCTATGGCAGAGACTCCAGCGATCTCAGCCTCGAAGTTGTCGTGGGTGAGTTCGACGCCCTTGGGGTTTCCAGTTGTACCTGATGTGTAAATCAGTGATGCTGTGTCGTCTGGGTGAATGCTGGACATCCTCTCCATGACAGCGGATTCCTCGATGTCCTTTCCGGCGGAGACGAAGTCTCCCCACGATACTGCCTTCGGATGGTCTGGCATATCGACGCCATCCATCACCACCACCGACTCGACCTTGTCGAGAGATCCTAGAGCCTCGTGCAGCCTGTGGGTGCACATCTTGGATGGATCGCCTCCGTCCATGGGGTTGTTCCCTACGAAGACAACCTTGGAGTCGGAGTTCCCGACTACCCACTCGACCTCCTCGGGAGAGCAGGTGTGGTAGACCCCTACGGCGGCGCCATTGCACATGTTGGCCGCGGAGTATGCGGCGTACCACTCTTTCCTGTTGTAAGAGTAGATACTGAGCTTGTCTCCCTTCTCGAATCCATGGGCCATCAGTGCCTTGGATATATCCATCACGTCTTCTAGAAACTGCGACCAGGTGGTAACATCCCAGTTGCCGTGTTTGTCCTTTGACGAGATTGCGGGCTCATCTGGGTAATTTTCCGCGTTATCAATCAGGTATTGGGGCGTAGTCTTCGCTGACATGGCTTTGGACAATCCATCAGGAAACTTAACTGTTGTCTAGGTAATCAAGTGTTGCAAAAACAACCATCAGGGAAGCACTGAGCTAACGTTCTCCCTCCAATCCTTCCCTCCATTACGATTTGCCAGGGGCGATGCTGGGGATGGGTGCCAGCATGTTCTGACCCTCATCCCAGTCCCATCCAGTGCCAAGTTAGCCCGCTTCTCAGCGTATTTCCCTATTCCGATAACTTCCTCGGCACCCAATGCAATGACGACCTCCCTGAGATGCTGGTCGCATCTGTCTAGCAAGTCGCGCACAACCGTGCCACTGACGTTGTTTGGGGTAATGTTCGTCCCTCTCGGCCCGTCGAGGATCATCAATGGGCAGTGGTTGACAAGGAAGACGTTCTGGAAAATCTGTCTTGCGCTCCCGTACCTGTCCTGGAGAAGACCCCAGAGCCTGGTTCCTGAAACCTCCTCCTTTGGGTGTGATAGACCATTAACTGGCCTTCTTGGGTGAGTTAGTGCTGGCTTGTCGACATCGATACCAGAAATTCCGAGCAAGTCCCTTACAACCGATGTTGCGGCGAAGGGGATTCCCATCTGCCCCATGCCATGGGGGCCTGGGTTCATCCCCAGAAGGATGGTCTTGGCACCCTCACCACCCGATATGCGAATGAATTCCTCATGTATTTCCCACGCATACATCAGTGGGTTGTAAACGCAATCAGCGACTCCCTCTGCTTCCATTCTTCGAGCCAACTCTTCTGCATCGTCCCTGAGTCCTGCAGCTGCACGTGTCAGTTCTGCTATTGGTTCTGCCATCTACTGCTTCACATCCCCGATCACGGCACCTGACACATCCATGAGTTCTTTGGGAGTGATAGGGAAAACTGTCTGCGGAGTACCCCCTGCCCCCCATACCATGTCATATTGCATCAGATCCTCGTCCATCAGTACGGTTACGGGCATAGTGTGCCCGAATGGCGGGACTCCGCCGATGGCATACCCAGTACTCTCACGAACATACTCGGGACTAGCCATCCCTGGTTTGAAGCCCAGAATACGCTTCAATTTCCTCTTTCTCTCAACTCTGTTTGAGCCGGAAGTAATCACCACTACTGCTCCCTCGGGTCCTTCGAAGACAATAGACTTGGCGATGTGGGCCACCTTGCACCCCAATTGATCCGCTGCGTCCTGGGAGGTTCGGGTACCCTCCTCGTACATCCTGGGAGATGGGATGAAGCCAATTTTCTCGCACTGCGAGAGCCATAGTTCGTGGCCATCCATGGAATTCGCCTAAAGTATCACGACTTATGGGTTGGGGAGCGCGAACCTTGTCGAGAGTAGGCGCGACACTGTAACTTTCATGTCTCTCGGGTTATCGGTGCGGCCATGGAATGGCCGTTCGGACCTTACGAGACGGTGATGGGGGCTATCCTCCTGATGACAATTCCACTGCAGAGGCTGTTGACCAGGGATGAGCCCGAGATGAGGGTCCCCCTCTCCGGACTATTCGCAGAAATCAGGGATAAGGGGTACAAGTGGCACATTTCGATTTTCGTAGTGATGTACGGATTCAAGGCATTCATAGATCAGCACAATGAGGCAATCAAACCCAGAGTAGGAGGATTCACACATTATGTACATGGCATGGAGGGGGATCTGACACTCTGGGTCCAAGAGACATTCAGAAATGCCGTTCTTAGTGACATTCTCTCTTTCCACTACCTCTTCGTTTACCTGTTCCTAATTTGGTTCAGTCCGATGTACTACATTCTCTGCAAAGACGAGGTTATGGCCGATAAGGCGGTTCTCAACTACTTCATTGCCTACGTTCTAGCGGTTCCCCTCTACCTATTCTTCAACGTCGAAGTGACTTCCTCATTCGTCCCGGGAATGGATGCCCTGATGTATCACAGATCATGGAATCTGTTCTTCTTCACCGAAGCTGACCCATTGGACAACGGATTCCCCAGCCTGCATGTAGGAATCCCACTTGGACTGCTGGCAATCAACAGGCTCCATGTTAGGGATCTGGGAATAGAGATTAGGGAATGGCGCCATAGGGAATTCGACCTATTTGTGGCGGCTAATGTCCCAATCTACCTTTTCAGTATCCAGTACCTTGGAATCCATTGGATATCAGACGTAGTTCCAGGGGCGATACTTGCGATAATCTGTGCTCTTTTCGCACATAGTATGCAACCAAAACTGAGATCACTGAGGGAAAATGGGTTGTCTTCTTTACTTCCTGCCAAGAGAGTTGCATACACCGCAGTCGCATTCTCCTTGGTCGGGACATTAATCCTGCTAGCAGCGGTAGTCGATGGCCCGGGGACTGATGAGGATACCCCCACAATGAGGGTCGGACCGGGAGATGTGAATCTCGATGTCA
>CEVA01035453.1_pt1 | contig 17915 bp, 16 predicted proteins | sample 361521 | NCBI WGS metagenome assembly CEVA01 (sample SAMEA2622823, study PRJEB7988) | marine metagenome | isolation source: saline water (ENVO:00002010), including
AATTTTTTTAATATTGGTATCTCGGGAGTTTTGGGAGGAATATTTCTGGCTATAGCTTTTACAGGATTCATTTATTCTATAACTATAACTTCTGCAGCGGTGACACTTTTTATGTTAGCTGCTATGCCATTTATTGCTGCAATATTTGCATATATTCTTCTTGGCGAAGTTTTAAATCGTTCAACGTTTATAGCAATGATTATTGCTTTTATTGGTGTGTGTGTAATGATCATTAATGACTCTATATCTGGTACAATAATAGGTGCAATAATCGGACTTGTATCTGCAGCAGGTTTTGCTTTATACACAGTTACTATAAGATGGAAACCTGAAACACCTAAATTTGCAACTGTTGTACTTGCAGGATTATTTTGTTCATTTTTTTCTTTTTTATTTTTAGATTTTTCTTTTGAACCTTTTACAACTATGCCTATAAAAAACTCTTACTTAAGTTTGTTACATGGTTTATTTGTAGCAACAGGTTTAATACTCTATAGCTTAGGGGCAAAGTATTTACCCTCTGCAGAACTTGCTTTACTATCATTAATGGAAGTTGTTGGTGGAGTTTTGTGGGTATGGATTCCTATTTTCGGTATTAATGAAGTACCAACTTTAACTGTACTTATTGGTGGAGCAATAATTACTTTAGCTGTTATTTATTACGGATATAGTTCGAAAAGTAAAAATGATCCTGTGACACAATGAATAATTTTCTATAAGTTACAAAATAATTATAATTTTTTTTAAATTATTGTGAGAGCATGAAAAGAATAATATTATTATCCCTAGGATGGTTATGTGTTGGTTTAGCTTTTGTTGGTATTTTTGTACCAGGAATTCCAACGACACCTTTTTTAATTGTTGCGTTATGGGCGTTTGCTCAAAGTTCTAAAAAATTTCATGCTTGGCTATTAAGTCATAAAAGATTTGGACCCATGTTGCAGAATTGGGAGTCACATAGAGTAGTACCGCGAAAAGCAAAAACTTTAATGGTAATATTACAGATTTTTGCAGTGATATTGTTTCACTATTCTATCCAAAATATTTATTTTACCGCTATACTTGCTGTTACTTTAATAATCGTAGCACGTTGGGTATTGACTTTCCCAAGTGAGTTACCTGTAGATGAAAAAAAATAATATTAAAGGTATTTTAATTGTTAATACAGGATCACCTTCTTCATTAGATTCTCAATCTATTCGATTATATTTAAAAGAATTTTTATCAGACAAAAGGGTTATTCATCTTCCTAGACTATTTTGGTTACCTATACTTTATTTATTTATATTGCCTTTTAGACCACAAAAAAAAATTAAAGATTATAGAAAAATTTGGATGAAAGATGGATCACCTTTACTAGTACTTTCAAAAAAATTAATTAAAAAACTAAACAAGGGTATTGGTGATAAAGGTATATATTATCGTCTTGCAATGCGATACGGTGAACCAAATATAAAAGATCAGTTAATCTGTTTTCGTGAACAAAAAATTTCTAAATTGATAATTCTTCCTCTTTTTCCTCAATTTTCTTATTCTACCACTGAAAGTGTTATTGATAAAGTTCAGTTATCTTTAAAAGAATTAAATTGGGAACTAGATTATGAAATTATTAAAGAATATTATAATGAACATCTATTTGTTAGTTCAATAGGTAATAAAATAAAAAATGAATGGAAAGAAAACGGGAAAAAAGATTTATTAGTTTTTTCATATCATGGTTTACCAAAAAAATATGTAGATAAAGGCGATACTTACTATCAAGCTTGCTGTAATACTTCAGAATTAATTGCAAAAAACCTTAGTCTTGATCATAAAGATTACATCACATCATTTCATTCAAAGTTTGGATTTGGAGAATGGACAAAACCCTATACTGAAAATTTATTAACTGACCTTCCTAAGAAAGGAATTAAATCAATCAATATTATTTCTCCAACTTTTAGTATCGATTGTTTGGAGACTTTAGAGGAAATAGCTATACAGTTTGAAAATGACTTTATTGAATCTGGAGGTAATTACTTTAAATATATTCCATGCCTAAATGATAGTGATGAGCATGTTAAACTGATTGAAAGGCTAGTTAATTAAGAGATGATATTTATGAGATATCAAAAAATCCTTATAAACAGCTATATTTTAAGGGCTATATATTAATATTGAATTAAAACTAGTTAGTTGTATTGTTTCTTTATTGAATTTCTATGGAGGAAATAAATTATGAAAAAAATACTTAATATTTTTTTATCGTTAATTGTTGTGGGTTTAGTTTCCCCTTTATTTGCTGCTTCAATAAAATGGTCAATGCCGGGAGATTCCCTGACACTTGATCCTCATGCACAAAATGAAGGACCAACTCACATGGTTTCTAGACAGGTATACGAGAGTTTAGTTACTCGCGGTATAGATATGTCACTTGAACCACAATTAGCTACATCATGGGAAGCTACTGACCCTGAAACATGGGTATTTACTCTTCGTGATGGTGTAACATTTTCAAATGGAAAAGCATTAAGAGCAAGCGATGTTGTGTTTAGTATCAATAGAGCTCTTTCAGGCGCTTCTGATATGATTGAATTAATAGATAGCATTACTTCAGTTAAAGCTCTTAATCCTTCAACTGTTGAAATTAAAACAGAAGGACCAAATCCTATTTTGTTAAATCAATTATCTCAAATATTTATTATGTCTGAGGGATGGTCAAAACAGAATGGTTGCGAATTATCACAAGACTTTGATGCTTCTGAAGAAACTTATTGTTCAATTAATGCAATGGGAACAGGTCCATTTAAAATTACTTTAAGAGAACAGGATACAAGAACTGTTTTTGAAAGAAATGATTCTTGGTGGGGAGATCAATCTCAACACAATATTGATCGAATAGAATTATTACCTATTAAAAATGATGCGACAAGAGTAGCTGCATTATTATCTGGAGACATAGATTTTACTAATTTTACTCCAGCACAAGATATTAATAGGATTAATAGCTCTTCTAGTCATAAAGTTGAAAGTACTCCTCAAGCAAGAACTGTTTTTTTTGGTATGGACCAAGGATCTGATGAATTAAGATCTTCAAATATAAAAGGTGCTAATCCGTTTAAAGATAAAAGAGTTCGTTTAGCAATGTATCACGCTCTTGATATGGATGCGATTAAGGACAAAGTAATGAGAGGCCTTAGTCAACCTGCAGGTATGATCACCTATCCTGGTGTTCAAGGATATACTGATGCATTAGATGCTAGATTGCCATATGATCCGGAACTATCAAAAAAACTTCTTGCTGAAGCTGGTTATCCAGATGGCTTTGAAGTAACTTTGGACTGTCCTAATAATCGATATATCAATGATGAAGCAATTTGTGTTGCTGCAGTTGGTATGTTTGCAAAAGTAGGAGTTAAAGTGAATTTAGATGCTCAACCTAAAAGTATTCATTTCAAAGATTTACAAAATGATCTGAGTGATTTTTATATGCTAGGTTGGGGTGTCCCTACTTTCGATAGTCATTATGTTTATTCATTCTTACTTTCATCTGAAGGTAGTTGGAATAAAGTTGGATTTAGTGATGCTCGTGTAGATGAATTAGTAGGTACTATGTTAACTGAAACTAACTTAGATAAGAGAAATGCTAATATTGCTGAAGCTTGGGCTATTGTTCAAGATAATATGCCGTATTTGCCTCTTCATCACCAAGTTATATCTTGGGGTAGTAAAGGTAACGTAAATGTTCCTATAAGAACTAATAACGAACCTCTATTTCGTCACGCTAAAGTAAACTAATTTAATAATAAATTACTGGCCAATTAAATATTGGCCAGTATTTCTTAATATTTAAATGACAAATTATTTTCTTAAACGACTAATACAATCTGTACTTGTTATGTTGGTTGTAGCATTTGTTTCTTTTTCTTTATTTAATTTTGTAGGTGATCCAGTTCATAATATGGTTGGTCAAGAAGCTTCAACAGAAAAGAGACAGGAGATTAGAGAAAAATTAGGATTAAATGATCCTGTTTATATTCAGTTTTTAAGATTTGTCCGGAATGCTTCTGTAGGTGAATTTGGAATTTCATATCAATTAAGAAGACCTGTTGCTGAATTAATTTCTGAGAGACTACCCGCCACTTTAGAACTAGTTTTTATTTCAGCACTCATAGCAATTGTATCTGGTGTTGCTTTTGGTGTTTATACAGGTATTAACCGTGATGGTTTCTTAAGCAATGTTATATTAATTTTATCTCTCTTTGGTGTTTCGCTACCTACTTTTGTTATTGGTATTTTATTCATTTATTTATTTTCAGTTATTCTAGGAATTCTCCCTTCATTTGGAAGAGGAGAAGTCGTTGATATTGGTTTTTGGAGCACTGGCTTTTTAACTCTAAGCGGAATTAAAGCAATTATTTTACCTTCTATAACACTAAGTCTTTTTCAAATGACTTACATCATCAGATTAGTTAGAGCTGAAATAATGGAAATTTTGCAAACCGATTATATTAAGTTTGCAAGAGCTAGAGGTATTAAAAAGAATATTATTAATTTTAAACATGCTTTAAAAAATGGTCTTATTCCAGTTATTACAATAACAGGAATTAACGTCGGTACATTAATTGCATTTTCAATTATCACTGAAACTGTTTTTCAATGGCCAGGAATGGGTTTCTTATTCATTAACGCGGTTCATTTCGTCGATATTCCAATAATGTCTGCTTATTTAATTATGGTAGCTTTTATTTTTGTAATGATTAATTTTATTGTTGATATAGCTTATTATTTCATTGATCCTAGAATTAGAATAAAAGAAGAGACATCTTCAGAATGATTGCTAAAACTTTACATAAAATCATTGATAGTGATATTGGCTATAGTTTCTTAAAGTCAAAAATTGCAATTATTTCAGCAATTGTTTTTTTAATTATTTTATTTTGCTCTATATTTGCAGAGTTAGTTTCTCCATACGATCCGTTCAATCCTTTGAATGTTTCTTTAATGGATGCTTTTACACCCCCAGTTTGGTCAGAAGGAGGAAATATAAACTTTCTTTTAGGTACTGATCAACAGGGAAGAGATATGCTATCAACAATGATTTATGGATCAAGAATTTCTCTGATTGTTGGTTTTGCCTCAATATTATTTGCTATGATTTTAGGTGTTTTTTTAGGTGTAACTTCAGGTTACTTAGGAGGCAGATACGAAATTATCGTAATGCGATTTACTGATGTTCAATTAACCATTCCAAGCATTTTAATGGCTTTATTAGTTGATGGAATAGCAAGAGGATTTATCTCAAAATCCTTGCATGATGATATGGCAATATATGTTTTAATATTTGCTATAGGAATTTCAGAATGGCCTCAATTTGCTAGAGTTACTAGGGCAGCAACTTTAGTTGAAAAAAATAAAGAATATATATCAGCTTCTAAAATTATTGGTTTATCAAATATTGTGATTATGTTTAAACATATTTTGCCAAATATATTGAGACCTGTTCTTGTAATAGCAACAATTGGACTTGCTCTAGCTATAATAACTGAATCAACTTTAAGTTTTTTAGGAGTTGGCGTTCCTCCTACTACTCCATCTCTTGGAACATTAATTAGATTTGGGAATAATTTCTTATTTTCTGGTGAATGGTGGATAACATTTTTTCCTGCAATTTTTTTAGTAGTTCTAGCATTATCTATAAATTTATTAGGAGATTGGATGAGAGATACGTTAAATCCAAAATTAAAAACACGATGAGTTTTTTAGAAGTTAGTAATTTAGATATCAAATATTTAACTCGAAAAGAAACTATTGAGGCTAGTAAAGATGTAACTTTTACACTTGAAAGAGGAGAAATACTTGGCATTGTTGGTGAGTCTGGATCAGGTAAATCTACGGTGGCCAACGCAATTATCAATTTAATAGATAAGCCTGGTAAAATTACTAACGGCTCAATAAGACTTGACGATATTGAATGTTGTCAAAATGAAAACATTATACAAACTATAAGAGGTAAAAAAATTGGATTTGTATTTCAAGATCCTCAAACTTCTTTAAATCCATTGTTTAGAATTAAAGATCAATTAGTCGAAACTATACAAACACATCTAAAGTTATCTACAGAGGAGGCTATTAGAAGATCAGTTAATTTATTGCGCGAAGTAGGGATTGAAAATCCCGAAAAGAGAATTAATGAATATCCTCATCAATTTAGTGGAGGTATGCGACAGCGAGTAGTAATAGCTCTAGCAATAAGTTGTGAACCCGATTTAATTATTGCAGATGAGCCCACAACCGCATTGGATGTTAGCATACAATTCCAAATATTAAAGTTGTTAAAAGATTTAACTGTTCAAAGAAATTTAGGTGTTATTATTATTACTCATGACATGGGTGTAATAGCAGAAACAACTGATAAAGTTGTTGTTATGAGATATGGAAAAATTGTAGAACAAGGAAAAACATTAAATATTTTAACCAATCCGCAATCTAATGAATGTAAAAGTTTAGTAATGTCTGTTCCTCCAACAAATAAAAAAATAGATAGATTTAAGTTAATAAGTCCTGAGGGAAAGGAAATTTCAGAAAATTCAACAAACCTTACAAATAATATCATTAAAAACTGGGGTGCAAGAGAAAGCTCTAATGAGCAATTATTAAAATTTGAAAATATAACTAAAATTTTTGATGAAGGATCAGTAATTCTTTCATCAAAAAAAACTGATAAACTTAAGGCATTGGATGATGTTTCTTTTAATATTTTTGAAGGAGAGTCATTTGGTTTGGTGGGTGAGTCAGGTTCAGGTAAGTCTACAATTGCAAAGATCATTACAAGTTTAGTAAAACCAACATCAGGTGAGGTTTATTTTGAAAATATTTCTCTACATGATCCTAAAAATAGAAAAATTAAATATAAATATAGAGGTCAAATTCAAATGATTTTTCAAGATCCTTACTCCTCTCTAAATCCGCGTTTTAAAGTAAAAGACATTATTGCAGAACCAATTAAATTTTTTCAAAAAAATATTAATTCAAATGAAATACAAAGTAATGTTTATGATTTAATTGATATTGTGGGCATGACAAGACAATCTCTAGACAGATATCCTCATGAATTTTCAGGCGGTCAAAGACAAAGAATTTCAATAGCTCGAGCTTTAGCAACAAGACCTAGGCTTCTTATATGCGATGAACCAACATCAGCTTTGGATGTAAGCATTCAAGCACAAGTTCTTAATTTGTTAAAAGATCTTCAAGATGAATTAAATCTAACCATTTTGTTTATCAGCCATGATTTACCAGTAATCAGACAAATGTGTGATAGAATAACTGTGTTAAAAAATGGCAAGGTATGTGAAATAAATGAAACAGAAAAGCTTTTTAACAATCCTACTCATGAATACACAAAAGAACTTATTCATTTAATGCCGAAGATAGAATCAATATTGTAAATTTCTTATATTGTAATTGGTGAAACAAGTTCTTTAGTCTAAAAAATACACTGTGATTTATATTTCTTTATTAGCAGTATGTTTTATGGTTGCCACTATAGTTCCTTTTGGATCAGAAATGTACTTTGCAACACTTTTATCTCTAAATAAATATAATAATTTTTTATTATTAATGGCAGCTTCAACTGGAAATGTTTTAGGATCAGTATTTAATTGGATTTGCGGCTATTATGTAAATTATTTTATCAAGAAGTCGTGGTTTCCAATTAAACAAAATAAAATACAAAAAGGAACTGAATTATTTAATAAATATGGAAAATGGTCATTATTATTGTCTTGGGTTCCATTTATAGGAGATCCTATAACTTTTGTTGCAGGTACTCTTCGATATCCGATAATTCCTTTTTTAATATTAGTATCCATTGGGAAAGTAGGAAGATATTTGGTAATATATTTTTCAATAATTTGGGCAATAAAAATTTTTTGAAATGGAATTTAGCAATCAAGTAATTGTTTTTTTAGTTGGATTTTTCTGTGGAGTTGGAGTTTTAACAGTACTTTATTTTATAAAAAATTCTAAAAAATATAAAGAAACTGAAGAAGATGAAAATCTTATATCTCTTAGAAATCATATGAATTCTATTCAACAATCTTTACAAAATTTTAATCTTGCTCAAGATCGTATTGAAAATACTCTTATTAGAGGAGGCGCCCAACAACAAGGACCTTGGGGTGAATTTGTTCTTAAAAATATCTTAGATAGTGTAGGTTTGCGTGAAGGAGAAGAATATGAAACGCAAAAAGCCTTTAGAGATAGTGAAGGCAATTTTCAAAAACCTGATGTTGTAGTACGCATGCCTGGCAATAGAGATATAGTTATTGATTCAAAAGTTTCATTAAATGCTTGGCATGATTATTCAAATACTAATGATGAAATTAAAAAAAATACTTATCTAAAAAAATTTTTAGATTCTGTTAAAGTTTTTGTCAAAGATTTAAGTAAAGATAATTATGAAAATATTTATGAAATTAATACAGTAGATAATGTATTAATGTTTATTCCAATAGAGCCAGCACTTTTAACATTGTACAATGAAGGCATTAAAATAGTTGAAGATGCTTGGCAAAAAAAGATAATAATTGTTGGACCTTCTACACTTCCATTTTTATTAAAAACTATAGAAAATATGTGGCGCATAGATAAGCAAACAAAAACAATTAAAGAAATTGCAGCATCAGCTACGGAAATTTATGATAAAACTGTTACTGTTTATGATTCTTTTATTCAAGCAAATCAATCGCTAGAAAAAGCAAAATCAAAAATGGAAGAAGCGAAATTACGATTACAAGATGGTCCCGGTAGTTTAACAAAAAAAGTTAACAAAATGAAAAAACTAGGTCGCTTAAATACAAAAAAAGAGTTGCCAGATGGTATGGAGGATGACATAAATTAAAAAAAACTTCTTTAATTTATGCCAAGCTTTGATGTAGTAAGTAGATTAGATTACCAAGAAATAGATAATGCTATCGGTAATGCAACACGAGAAATAGCAAATCGATATGATTTTAAAGGCTCCGACACTTCTATAGAGCGTAAAGATGCTGAAGTAATTGTTATTACTGATGATGAATTAAAACTTAATCAGGTACACGATTTAATTATTACCCATTTTGTTCGCCGCAAAGTTGATTCCTTATGTTTAAAAAAAGAAAGTATGGAAAAGGCAGGGGGAAATAAAATTCGTCAACTGTATAAATTGATTGAAGGAATTGAACAACCAATTGCAAAACAAATTACTGCCGATGTGAAAAGTTCAAAAATTAAAGTACAAGTAAAGATAAATGGCAATGAATTACGTGTGGATGGAAAGAAGAAAGATGATTTACAAGCAGTAATGCAAATGATTAAAGATTCAAAAATTGGTATTCCAGTACAGTTTATAAATTTTCGCGACTAATTAAATGATAACATGGGAATTAATAGTAGCTATAAGTGCTTATAATTTTGTAATGTATGTAACCCCTGGTCCTAATAATAGTATTTTAACTGCTTCAGGAATAAAGTTTGGTTTTTTTCGCTCTATTCCTAATATTTTTGGCATTCCAAGTGGTCATGGTTTGCAATTAGCTCTAGTATGCTTAGGTTTGGGGAGTCTGTTTACTACCTTTCCAATACTACTTGATATTTTACGATATGTTGGAGCTGCATATATTTTATATCTAGCATATAAAATGCTGGGCTCCTTAAATGTTGCCTCTGCTGAAGAAAAATCAAGACCATTAAAATATTATGAAGCCATTTTGTTTCAATTTGTTAATCCCAAGGCTTGGGTTATTTGTATTACAGCTGTATCGTTATTTTATCCTGAAAAAGAAAACTTATTTATAGGAACGCTTTTCATGGTGATTATGTCTACAGTTATTAATATACCTTCAATAAGTATCTGGGCTTTTGGAGGAAGTGTTATTAGACATTATTTAAGTAATAATATTTTAAAAAAAATTATAGAATGGTTTTTAGCTTTCCTCCTTTTAGGTACGGCAATTTCTGTTTTACTATATAAAACTTAAACTATCGGAATATCAATTTTTTCACCAACAGCATTATATCCTTTAATAACCGCAGGTCTTTTTGCAATTAATCGATACCATTTTAAAACATTTGGATAATTTTCTAAATTTGTCTTGTGTATTTCAAAACGTGCCACCCATGGCCATGTAGCAATATCAGCAATAGAATATTCAATGCCTAAATATTTATTTGACGTAAGTCTTGTATCTAGTGTCGAATAAACACGTTTTACATAATCTTTATATTTTTCTTCAGCATATACACTTTTTCCAGCGTTATAATGTAAGAATTGATGGGCTTGCCCAAGAAATGGTCCTACTTGTGAGATTTGAAAAAAATACCACTGCATTACATCCCAATAATAATTTTCAGGAATCAATTTATTATATTTATTTGCAAGATAGAGCATGATTGCTCCTGTTTCAAAAATACTCGTATTATTATCTGTATCAACTAAGGCAGGTATTTTGTTGCTTGGAGATATTTTAGTAAATTCTTTTGAAAATTGTTCATCTTTTGTAATGTTAATTGGTATTATTTTATAAGGTACTTCAATTTCTTCTAATAAAATACTTACCTTTCTACTATTTGGAGTTGGCCATGTGTAAAGATTAATCATTTAATATTAAAAACCAAATATTATCAGCAGGAATGATAATGTAAAGAAACTAACAAGTGTACTTAAAACGATATTTGCTGATAAGATATTTTGCCGAGAATTATAACGATAACTAAAATAGTATGACTGCGAACCACTAGGTAATGCTGCTGCCATAGTTACAATAAAAACTAACATTGGTCCCATTCCAAATAGATATTTTGAAATAATAAAAGCAAAAGAAGGGTGAATAAAATTTTTTAAAAATGTCAATATTAATGCGATATTAAAATGTTTTTTTATCTGAAATTTTGCTAATGCAAATCCTAAAGAAATTAAGACAGCAGGTAGAGCAATTGTAGAAAGAGGATTTAACATATTACTAATTAGCAACGGAGCTTCAATTCCAGAATAATTTAGTGTTATCCCTAAAAACATTCCAAATAAAACAATGTTTTTAAACAATCCTAATATAGATTTTAACATGATAAAAATGTATGATGAATTTCTATTTCTGTATCCTTCAATTATTATAGTTGTATAAGTAAAGTGTATAAATCCATGAAAGAAAACCAAAATCATGTAAGGCATTGAGTTTATTGGACCCAATATTGAATACATTAAAGGTATACCAAGAGCCACAGAGTTTCCAAAACATGAACCAAGACCAAATAAAGCACTATCATCGGGTTTAAATTTTAAAAAGTTGGCACTAATGTAGAAACCAATAAAAAAAACTATTATACCAGAGCCAAAAAAAGAAAATAATAAGTGCAAAGTATTAATAGTTGGAAATTGAATTTTCCAAAAATACGTAACTAAGGCTAGTGGTAATAAAATATTAAAACTGCTAAAATCAAACCACTTTACTATACGATCCGGAATTATATTAATTTTTCTTATTATGTAGCCAGCTATAACATAACCAAAAACATTGAGAATAATTACAAATAAATCAGTCATTTAAATTTAATAGTTTATCTATAAGTGTATTAACACCATCTCCAAAAACTTTATTTAGATCATTTTTAATTTTTTCATTATTAAAAGTTGTATTTTCATTAACTATTTTAATTTTTGGATTTTCTAAATTTCCTTCAATTTTTGCTTCAACTATTATTTTTTCTGATTCAATAAAAAATAATTTAGTATCAAAATAATTATTTATTATATCGTAAGTGCCATTAACATTTATTTTGTTATTATTATTTATTGCTGATAAGTTGGTGGTATGAACAACTCCATTATTTATTTCTAAAGTGCCTTTAAAGAGAACAGGCTTATCACTATAGTTATTTATTATTTGAGAGAGTGATTTGCTTAAATTTTTATAATCTGGCAATAATTTTTCAACTAACAAATTAAGAAATGCAACACTAAATCGCTCTTCTTCTGTTGTAACAAAATATATACTGCCACTAATAGGTATATTTCCCAGGATGTTTCTTAGAAAAATATCATTGCTACCTAATTTTGAAGATATATCATAATTATCAGCTGAGAGGCGTATTTCAATTCTTTCCCAATTTGCTAAATTCAATTGTTTAAATATTTGGTTTAAATATAAATTGCTTAAATTACCTTTTAATTTTATTTCTTCCTTTTCTAATAAATTAATTTTACCTGAGGTGTTAAATGCACCATTAAATATTTTGCCTTCAACATTAATAAGATTAATATTCTTATTATTTACATTATAATTTCCAAGTATGTTTATGTTTTTTATTTCCAAACCTTCTAAAAAAAAAGATGGCATATTTATAGTAAAATTCAGTGGTTCAATCTTATAAGGCTGAACAAAAGAAAAATTTGTGTTTTCAGCGTAAAATTGATTTGTGCTGTTTTTTATTTTGCCCCTAAAATTTAATTCTATTTCTGGAAAAAATTTCCAATCTGGTTCTGTTGTGAAGTTTATTATAATATCATGATCATTTTCTATGTTTTTAATGGTTTTTTTTATGTTAAATTTGTCTGCAATGATAAGCAAAAAAATAAATGATAAGACAAAAAATATAAATATGAAAAAAAATGTTTTCTTTAAAATAGTCATCTTATTAATAAGTTAATTCAATAGTTTATATTAAAATAATTGATTCTTTTTTTCTTTAAAAAAACTCTCTACTTCCTTTAAATTTATCTCTTGAATTGATTGAGGATTCCATTTAGGCTGATGATGTTTACTAACTAAAACAGCATCTATACCCGTACTAAAATCGTTGCGGTACACCATTTGTTGACTTAAATTAAATTCCATTTCCAAACATTCTTTCAAATTTTTATTTTTGCCTTTTTTTATAAGTTCAGTTGTTGTCGCTAAACTCATTGGGCATTTTTTTTGTATAATTTCATAATATTTATTATTTAAGGAAGTATTTTTAATATTCTGTACAATATTATGAATATTACTATCAAAGCTTTGTTCTATTAATTCAATATGATTAAGAATTGAGTTTTCATTAAGGGAAGATATTTTAAAATTTTTTATTGTTCCTTTGGATATATATTCATCAATTAAATTCTCTATTTCATTTTCTGGGCAATAATGTGTGCCCAATTTAAGAAACATTATTTCACTGGCATTTAAAATATGACCAGTTAAACCTAAAAATACTCCAAGATTATTATTTAATCGAGATAAAAAATAACTGCCACCAACATCAGGAAAAAATCCAATTGCAGTTTCTGGCATTGCAAATTTAGTTGTATCAGTAACAATTCTAAAGTTACCGTAAATTGAAAGACCAACTCCTCCACCCATGACTACTCCTCTCCAAATTGACAAATAAGGTTTTGGAAAATTATATATTTGAAAATTTAATCTGTATTCTGTTAAAAAAAATTTTTTTTTAAGATCGGAATTATTACCTGATAAATGAATCTTTTTCACATCTCCACCTGCACAAAAGTGTTTTCCCTCACCTTTTAATAGTACTCTTTTTATGTTATTATTATTGGACCATTCATTTAATTTTTCTGAAAATTGCTCTGCCATTTCTAAATTTAACGCATTTAAAGCATCTGGACGATTTAACGTGATTACTCCAGTTGAGCTTATGGTATCAAATTTAATTTCCATTTATTTATGCTTAAACTTTAATATTTTTTTTGGTAACCCAGCTTCTTTAGCTGTTAATCTATTTATTTCATCTCTAATTCTAGCAGCATCTTCAAACTCAAGTTTCGCAGCAAAATCATTCATTGTTTTTTCTAAATTTTTGATGTGTTTATCAAGATCTTTTCCCACTAATTCTTTTGCATGTTCCAGTTCTACTGTAACATGATCTTGTTCTGCTGTTGTTTCTAGTATTTCCTCAATATTTTTTTTAATACTAAGGGGAGTAATATTATTTTTTTTATTGAACAATAGTTGCTTTTGACGTCTGCGATCAGTTTCATTTATTGCTTCCTTCATACTTTTTGTTATGGTATCGGCATACATAATAACTTTACTATCTACATTTCTTGCCGCACGTCCTATTGTTTGAATTAAACTTGTTTTTGACCGTAAATAACCTTCTTTATCGGCATCTAATATCGCCATTAATGCACACTCGGGTATATCCAATCCTTCTCGGAGTAAATTAATACCAATTAATATATCAAAAACACCAAGTCTTAAGTCACGAATTATGGCAACTCTTTCTAAAGTATCTATATCAGAATGAAGATAACGTACTTTTAAACCTTCCTCGTGCATATATTCAGTTAAATCTTCTGACATTTTTTTAGTCAAAGTTGTAATAATAATTCTATAGCCTTTTGAAATTGTAGATTTGCATTCATCTATTAAGTTATCTATTTGATGTTTTGTAGAACGTATTTCTATAGGAGGATCAATCAATCCTGTTGGTCGAATAACTTGCTCTACAAAAACGCCACCTGTTTTTTCAAGTTCATAATCACCAGGAGTGGCACTTACAAAAATTGTTTGAGGTCGCATTGCATCCCATTCCTCTCTTTTAAGTGGTCTGTTATCTATGCAGCTTGGCAACCTAAAACCATATTGTGATAATGTGGATTTTCTTGAAAAGTCTCCTTTGTACATTCCAGATATTTGACTACAAGTGATATGGCTTTCATCAATAAATAATAATGAATCTTCAGGTATATATTCATAAAGAGTAGGAGGAGGTTCCCCTGGCTTTCGTCCTGATAAATACCTAGAATAATTTTCAATACCACTACAACTTCCTGTAGTTACCATCATTTCTAAATCAAAGTTTGTTCTTTCTTCTAATCTTTGTTTTTCAAGGTATTTTTTTTCTTTTTCAAAAACTATTAATTGTTTTTTTAAATCTTCTTTTATTAACGTTATTGCTTTTTTTATTCGCGGTTTAGGAGTTACATAATGAGAATTGGCAAAAATTCTTATTTGATCAAGGTTACCTAAATTTTCACCTGTTAAAGGATCAATTTCAGTTATATTTTCTATTTCATCACCAAACATAGAAATTCTCCAAGAACTATCTTCATAATGTGATGGAAAGATTTCTAATATATCTCCTCTGGCACGAAAACTTCCTCTTCTAAAGTCCATATCTCTTCTTTTATAAAGAAGTTCTACTAATTTTCTTATTATGACATCACGATTAATCGATTGATTTTTTTCTAATGTAAATGACATTGACGAATAAGCTTGCACTGAACCAATACCGTATATGCATGAAACAGAAGCAACTATAATTGTATCTCTTCTTTCTACTAATGAACGAGTGGCAGAATGTCTAAGTCTATCAATCTGTTCATTAATTGATGATTCTTTCTCTATATAAGTATCACTTTTTGGCACATAAGCTTCTGGAGTGTAATAATCATAATAACTCACAAAGTATTCTACAGCATTTTGTGGAAATAAACTTTTCATCTCCCCATACAATTGTGCTGCTAATGTTTTATTAGGAGCCATAATCAATGTAGGTTTTTGCATTTCTTCTATCACTTTGGCCATTGTAAAAGTTTTACCTGATCCCGTTACACCAAGTAACACTTGTTCATTTTCTCCTTTTATTAAATTATCAACGAGTGTGCTAATTGCACCTGGTTGATCACCGTTAACTTTAAAATTACTTTCAATTTTAAATTTTTTATTACTGTTGAAATTTAGAACATTGTTATTTTTTGATAAATTCATTAAGAGTTAATATAATTTTCTAAATAATTATATTTTTTTAAAAAATGACCATTTTCCGCAATTGTTGCATTTAATATTCTGCCATCATCTTTTGCAAATATATAAGGTAGAATCTCATTTACAACACCATCACCAAATTCAGTACTGGAATTTCTAGGTAGTTCAGAAGGTAAGTTATCTACAGCCATAATGCCTAAACTACTATTTTCAAATTTTGATTCTTGAAAATTAATTTTATCCAAATAAAAATTAGGATTTTCAATTGTTGTAGACTTTATTGTTGAAGGTACTGAACCATCAACATCACAAGTTATATCACCAATTACTTGTAGATTATTAAGATTTTTTAATTCATTTTTATTAAAAATTTTTGGTGAAGCTGGATCCCAGTAATGAGCACTAATATAAATATTACTTTCTTTTAAATATTTGACTGCATTACTATGGTACTCTTGCGGAAATTGAATAAAATGCTCAAGTTCAAAAACTGATTTATTAGGATGAGTAACATAGTCTTTTGTTTCTAAATTAACATAAACAGGTTCATTAAAAGATTTTTTTAAAAAATCTGACTTAGAAATTTTTTTTATATTTGTTTTATTTAAAACTTCTAAAACACCTTTGGCGACACGTCCATCACCTGTAACAAGTAATTTAAAATTAGGAAATCTTATTTGTTGCAGATTATTAATGAGTCTATCATAATTATTAATCTTAAAAGCTCGTGCCATTGGAATAAATTTATTATAAGATAAAAATAAGTTTAGAGTATTATAACAACCAACAATTCCAGCAAATCTGCCAAAACCAAGATATCTAGATCCATTATTATTACGTATATTTTCATAATCAATTAACTTAATTTTTTTTGATAGAATAGTTTTTAAAAGTTCTTTTTTATCCATGCCAGGCGTACCTTGAGCATTAACTAAAGTATCTTTATTTAATTTATAAGTATGCGAGAAAAAAAGATAAGTTTTTTCAGGAATCAAAATATTATTATCAATTTCCTTTACACCAAAAATAATATCACATTTTTCAAGATTACTAGAAATTGTGGCACCATATTCAGCATACTCAGTGTTACTAAAGGATCTCAAAGTAGAAGGTTGGACAATAATTTCTATATTGGTATATTTTTCTTTTATTTGTTTTATGTGCAAGGGCGTAAGAGGAGCTCTACTTTCATCATTTCTACTTTCTTGAATAATTCCAAGAGACGTGATTTCTGATTTCATATATTTTTTGTGATATTTATTTTGTTTTCTTTTAAAATTTTGAAAAAATACTCTATTAAATCAGGTTGATGTGGAGCAGCTTGAACTCCTGATAATAATTTATCTTGTAACAACAAATCTATTGCAGCAGATAATGTTAGAGAAACTAATTTACCCATTGCGGTATTTTCTCCAGAACCTTTTTCATCTAGAAAATAAGAACTTTTAAAAATTTGTTTATTATTTTGTTCAGCTTCTAATTTAACATATAAAACAACTCTATCTTCTTCATTTTTAGCATAAGGATGCTTAGCCCATAATTCATCACCTAAAATGCTAATCTGATTATCTAAACTAGGATTTTTATTTTCTAATAAATTAAATATTTCCTTCCATGCATTTTGCCATCCATTTAGTCTTAATGTACCTCTAACAAATTCATTAATTTTCCAATTAGGATCAAAATTATATTCATTAATATATGGTGTTGAATCTCTATTTGGATAGGCTTCATATTTTTCATTGTTAACTTCGTAATTTCCAATATTTTTATAAGGTATTTTTACATGTGTTTTAAAATTATGAATATATTTTGCATCATTATTTAAGGCTTTAATAACCCCAACTGGAGACCAACTAAATTTATATTTAAAATCATTCGGTATAGCAGGAAATCCACCACAATAAGATTGATAGCAGACTGAAATATTGTTTTCGTTTAATCTTTTTAAATCATTAACCAGTAAATGTGAAAAAAAATGATCAATTCCAGGATCAAGCCCTATTTCATTGATAAATGTTAAACCATTATTTTTTGCTTCAGTATCAAGAGAATTAATCTCATCAGAGATATAACTACTTGAAGCAAAATGACATTTTTTTTCTAAACAAATCTTGGCTATTTTAAAATGATGACTTGCTGGTAATTGAGAAATTACAATATCGCCTGGTTTTAAAAGAGAAGATA
>CEVA01051514.1_pt1 | contig 17898 bp, 17 predicted proteins | sample 361521 | NCBI WGS metagenome assembly CEVA01 (sample SAMEA2622823, study PRJEB7988) | marine metagenome | isolation source: saline water (ENVO:00002010), including
TTCTCTTCGCTTTTGTCGGTGATTTCACCCTGAAAAATCACTGTGTCGCCGCCACGGAAGGGTGTGATGGCCCGCATGAGCAGGCTTCCACCGGTGTAGAAACTGCTGATTGGGAAAGACTGGCCCAAGTTCTGGTCAACGTAAGACATGGTGGCCGGTCCTGAGTTGGTTACGCCGGCAAAGATGTTTTGTTTGGCGAATTCCTCATCGGTGTGGATGTTGCTATCGTTCTTGCGTCCGGCAAGCCGGAATCCATTTTTTCGGATCATGATCTCTTCGCTTTCCGTGATTGCTAGCTCCGGTAGAATGTCACCGATAGATGCTGAGCTGAAATTTAGTAGCCCGATGTTGGTCGACTGCGACGTTGGTTTTGTGGAATGATTTTCAGAAGATTCGCTTCTGGTTGGAACGGATCGCTGGCCCTTGGCGTACTCAAAGATGCAAGTGTAGTCGTATTCTGCGACTTTCTCGCCGTGTTGGTTGATAGCTTCCACTCGGAATGTCACAAACTTGCTACCCCGGCGTTCGTATTTTTCCAGAACTTTTCGGAGACCTGTGATCACGTCTCCCGGCACCACCGGCAAGTACCAACGGACCTCGCATTTTGCAAACGGAGTCTGACTACGGGCTGTTTTGGAAACTTCAAAAGCTATATAACCATTAGCAGAGGCAATCTCCTCCCGGAGTAAAGGAGCGTAACTCAGAACCATGGTCGGCATGGCCATTAGATCATTGCCACTTGATTGGTATCTAGGATCGGAGTTGAGAGCTAGATGGGCGTATTCTGCGATATTCTCGGCGGTGATTTTTACCGTCGTTTCATTGCCAATCTGCCCGACTTCCACTGCGTCGTAAGTCCACAATCTTTCTTGCTGCTCAACCATGCTTGGTTACGCTCCTGGATAACCCAAATTCTAGATCCCTATATTCTAACTCATGGCTTGTTAAGAGTATCGCCTGTGGCATCCTAGTGACGTCGATGATTCCGAATAGTTAGAATCATATGCTCACATTAGGAATGAGCTGAAGTAAGTCTAATGCTAGAAGTTGGGCTCAATGTGGGATGGACTAGGTGGCACGATTATTCGGTGGCCTATCCATGTCTGGGCATGCTATGTTAAGCATGCTGTAACTGGATTAACTAGCGTGGGAATTTCCCGCTGCGGAGATACAATGAAAGTAGGGTTTATTGGACTTGGTACTATGGGCGGCCATATGGCTTATAACGCCCTAAATGGCGGCAATGATTTGGTTGTGCATGATATCAACCAGGCTGCGGCTGCTCGTCATTTGGAAGCGGGTGCGGCTTGGGTTGACAGCCCCAAAGAAGTTGCCGAACAATCAGAGATCGTATTCACCTCTTTGCCTGGTCCCACTCAGGTGGAAGCTGTAGCGCTGGGTGAGTCGGGAATCATGGAAGGAATGAGTGCCGGAAAGGTTTACTTCGACCTGAGTACAAGTACCCCTGGCATGATTCGGAAGATCCATGCGGAAGCTTCCGCTCGAGGGATAGAAGTACTGGACGCTCCAGTAAGTGGTGGTCCAAGAGGAGCAGAAAGCGGTCGGCTGGCAATTTGGGTCGGAGGGGACAAAGATGTCTTTGATCGCTGTAAACCCGTTTTAGACGCTATTGGTGATCAAGCCTACTATGTGGGGCCAATTGGCAGCGGCGCAGTGGCCAAGTTGGTGCACAATTGTGCTGGCTACGTCGTTCAAGCAGCTTTGGCTGAGGTATTTACAATGGGTGTCAAAGCAGGAGTGGAACCATTGGCTCTATGGCAGGCTGTACGTAAAGGAGCACAGGGACGACGAGGGACATTTGAAGGTTTGGCTGAACACTTGCTACCCGGGAACTTTGATCCGCCGGACTTCGCATTAAACCTTGCCCGCAAAGACGTGGATCTCGCCGTTTCTGTGGGTCGGGAGTATGACGTGCCTATGCGACTGGCTAACCTGGCCTTGATGGAGATGACCGAGGCCATTAACAGAGGTTGGGGTGGTCGTGACTCGCGCGTTGCGATGCTCTTACAAGAAGAACGCGCCGGAGTAGAGGTTAGGGCCGATGAGACGGCAATCAAAGCAATCTTGGACGCTGAAAAGAACGGATAGCCCCCAAAACGGGTATCTAGACGAACGATAATATTGGTTGTTGTCGCTCGTTCGAGGTGATTAGCCAGGTTAGTCGGCTGCCTCTGGTTGCCATCGCAGGTCGGGCTGGCGGGCTGCTTTCGCTTCGTCTAGCCTGGCCACTGGCGTCGTGTGAGGTGCGTTGTTGACCAGGTCCTTGTCATCGGTTACCTCCTGGTCAATATCGATAAGCGCTTGGATGAACGCGTCGATTGTTTCTTTCGTCTCTGATTCTGTCGGCTCTATCATAAGCGCCTCATGGACAATCAGGGGGAAGTACATGGTTGGTGCGTGGAAACCGTAGTCCAGCAGCCGTTTGGCTATTTCTAAACCACTGGAGCCCCGTTCCTTTTGAAAGTCAGCCGAGAACACTGCTTCGTGCATGCAGGTACGGTCAAAGGGTAGATGATAGACTCCGCGAAGTGCGTTCATCATGTAATTGGCACTGAGCACGGCGTTGCCGCTGATGGACTTGATACCGGCATCACCCAAGGTGCGTATATACGTGTAGGCACGTACCAGAACGCCAAAATTCCCGTGGAATCCGCTCAGTTTTCCGATACTTTTCGCCGGTGTGGAAAATTCGTATGAGTCACCATTCTGGCTGACTATGGGCGCCGCCAAATAGGGCGCTAGTTGGTTGGTGCAACACACTGGCCCAGCACCTGGTCCGCCGCCGCCGTGGGGGGTGCTAAAGGTTTTGTGCAGGTTCAAGTGAGCAACATCGAATCCCAGGTCTCCAAGCTTAACTCGTCCTAGTAGGGCGTTCATGTTCGCGCCGTCGCCATAAACCAATCCGCCGGCCTCGTGAACTATGTTGCATACCTCGACGATGTGTGTATCAAAAAGACCTAGAGTGCTGGGCAGGGTAATCATTACTCCTGCCAGGTCGGGACCGGAAACCGCGCGCAGAGCGTTAAGATCGACGTTGCCCTGTTCGTCAGATGCTAACTCTACGACATCGAAACCGGCCATGGCCGCTGAGGCTGGGTTGGTTCCGTGGGCGCTGTCCGGGATCGCCACTTTGGTTCGGGTCGTATCTCCGTTGGCTAGGTGGTGGGCACGAATCATTAACATTCCGCCCAATTCCCCGTGGGCGCCAGCCAAAGTGGCGAGGCTGACTGCGGGGAGACCTGTGATCTCACCTAGGAATCCTTGTAATTTATGTAGAAGCTCTAAGGCTCCTTGGGAGTGTTCGGCGGGTTGCATAGGGTGGATACTTGCAAACCCTGGAGAGAACGCAACTTCATCATTGATTTTAGGGTTGTACTTCATAGTACAACTGCCGAGTGGGTAGAAATGAGTGTCTATTGAGAAGTTCTTGAGGCTAAGTCCAGTGAAGTACTGAACCAATTCAGGCTCAGATAACTCAGGTAGCGCCAGGTCGTCGCGTAGCAACGCGTTATCGGGCAGAGGTTGGGCGGGAACGTCTAGATCGGGAAGTACAACACCTACACGGCCGGGAACGCTTCGTTCCAACATGAGTTTTTCTGTTTGGCGGTTTCCACCTTGCTGCATTATTTGAGCTCCGATAAGGCTGCTACCAGTGCGTCGATGTCATCTTTAGAATTCATCTCAGTGACGCATAAGAGCATGCCGTCAGGTATTTTCTCACTTACGTCCAGCCCCCCTAGGATATTCAGATCGATCAGCTTTTTATTTATGTCTGTAGGAGAAGACGGACACTGTACGACAAATTCCTGGAAGAAGGGCTTGTCAATTGGCAGAGAGTAACCTGGTAGAGAGGCAATCTGCGCGGCAGCGTAATGTGATTTGTGGTAACACAACTCAGCTACCTGTTTCATCCCCTGTTTACCCATCGCGGCCATATATATGGTAGACGCTAGGGCGTAAAGTGCTTCGTTGGTGCAGATGTTTGAGGTGGCTCGTTCCCTACGGATGTGCTGTTCTCTGGTCTGCAGCGTCAGTACGTAACCAGTCTTACCGTTCTTGTCTATAGTGCGGCCGGAGAGGCGACTTGGCATCTGACGAATGTATTCTTGTTTAGTGGCGAAGAGGCCTACGTAGGGACCGCCATAGCTGACAGGTATTCCTAAAGGTTGACCGTCTCCGGTGACGATGTCCGCGCCGTAATGGCCTGGAGTCTGTAACATCCCCATGGCCGTGGGATCACAAGAGACTACAGCCAGTGCGCCTTGAACGTGGGTGGCATCCACTAGAGCTTCGAGGTCTTCGATGTACCCGAAATAATTCGGGTATTGGAGAACCAGGCAGGCGGTTTCTTCGCCTAATGCCGGGTTGGATGGATCAACAATCTCAACCGCGATGTCTTGAGATTGGCAGTAGGTACGGATAACGTCAATATAGGCCGGAGATATACTGTCTGCTAAGGCTACTTTCTCTCGTTTGGTCACCCTGCAGGCCATTAAGGCCGCTTCGGCTAAACTGGTGGCGCCGTCGTACATGCCTGCGTTGGCAACTTCCATCCCATACAGGTTGCAGATAAGGGTTTGGAATTCGTAGATAACCTGCAACGTTCCCTGACTGGCCTCGGCCTGGTAGGGAGTGTAGGCTGTGATGAATTCCCCGCGAGTTATCAACGATTTGATGATCGATGGGATAAAGTGATTATAAGAACCAGCTCCTAGGAAAGAAGGTCCGCTTCCCATAGCCCTATTTTTACTGGCCATTCGTCCTAATTCTTGTTGAATCTCTAGTTCAGATAATGGGGCCGGTAGGTCAAGATGGGGGTTTCGGAATTCAACCGGTATATCAGCAAATAACTGGTCTATATTGTCGATACCCAGTGCGGAGAGCATCTCTGATTGTTCGTCAACGGTGCTTGGTATGTAGTGGGACTGGAAGTGGCCCTCATTGGCTATTGGGGTGTTCGGTCGAGTAGCGGTCATTACAATCCAGCGATGAAGGTGTCATAGTCTTGGGAAGACATCAGGCTGTCTAACTCTGTGACATCCGCCATTGCAACTTTTATGATCCAGCCTTCCCCAAACGGGTCTTCGTTGACCAATTCAGGGTGGTCAAGTAGCTTTTCATTGATCTCAGTGACGGTTCCGTTGATGGGAGAGAACAGGTCTGAAACAGCCTTTACCGATTCGACTTCTCCCATCTTACCTAAATGAGCAACGCTATCTCCGATTTTGGGGAGTTCAAAGAAGACAATGTCTCCCAGTTGGTCTTGAGCATATTCGGTGATACCGGCTATGGCCGTACCGTCGTCCGAGCCATCTATCATGACCCATTCGTGTTCTTCCGTATATTTTCGGTCGTCAGGGCTCATTTTGACTAGGTTCTCCTGGGTCGATTATAGAAAGGGAGGTCCGTCACCGTCACTTGGGAGATGCGACCCCGTATATCCAGATCAAGGTTGGCTCCAGAGGCGACATAATCATTAAAAACGTAGCCCATGCCGATGCTGGTGTCAAGGGTTGGTGAGTAGCTTCCGCTAGTCACGGTGCCGATTGTCTTGCCTTGTTGTAGTAAGCTGTATCCGGCGCGCGGGGCGCTGCGTCCTGGTAAGGTGAAACCGATAAGTTTTTTCGGGGTCCCGTTTTCTTGCTGGTTCTTCAATATCTCGAAGCCTACGTATTCCTTATCAAACCGAACAAAGCGCTCTAATCCAGCTTCTATAGGTGTGGTTTCTTCGTCTATTTCGTGTCCGTGTAGAGGTAGACCCGCCTCCAGGCGTAGGACATCTCTGGCTCCTAAACCACATGGCGCGGCACCAGAGTCGGTTAGTATGGTCCAGACTTTCGTTGCGTCATCGCCTTGAACGAGAATCTCGAATCCATCTTCACCAGTGTAACCGGTTCGACCGACCAAGACTGGCGCATCTTGTATGGCGCTCTCAGACCAGGAGAACGGCCGCATCTCCGATAAAGGTTTGTTGGTTATCTTGTCGATGGCGGTAGCTGCTCCAGGGCCCTGAAGGGCGAGTAGGCCAGTTGTATCGGTAACATCTTCCATAGTGCAACCGTATGTAAATCTTTCGTCGAGCCATTTTTGAAACCAGGCGACTACTGCAGGTCGGTTGCCGGCGTTGGGAATTAGTAAATAACGGTCTTGAGCCAAGCGGTAGAAGATGGTGTCGTCGATTACACCGCCATTCTCGTTGCAGATTAAGCAATAGCGGGCGCGTCCCACTCTCAGAGAGGTTGCCGAGCCGGTGAGGACCCAGTCAAGAAACTCTGTCGCCGTGGGGCCAGATAGATAAAGACGGCCCATATGGGAGACGTCAAATATTCCGGTGGCGGTGCGAACGGCAGCAACCTCAGCAAGGATGCCATTGGGGTATTGGACGGGCATATCCCATCCGCCAAACGGGACCATCCGACCACCCAGGGTTACATGGGTGTCGTAGAGTGCTGTTTTAAGGTTATATTCAGACAACATAAGGTCACTTTAAAAGTGTTTTAAGCGCGAAAGGCCCACGTGTATACAGGCGCGCAGAGAATCATAACTGTTGCCTGGTTCCGGGGCAAGGGGATTGGATGTTGGTGTGCTATATTGGGGGCCAACTGGTCATGGTATAGAAGTATTTCCAGGGAGAGTGGATTTGACGGGTAGATTAGAAGATAAAGTCGCCATTGTGACGGGCGGAGCTTCAGGAATCGGGCGGGCCATATGCCAGCGGTTTGGGTCTGAAGGCGCAAAGGTTGCGGTTGCTGACCGGAACATCGTTGGCGCGGAAGAGACGCTAGCTCAGATGGGCGCCAATTCAGATACTGCAATGGCCATAGACGTCAATATATCCAACGCTTCCCAGGTGGAACGGATGGTTGAACAGGTGGTCGCCCAATATGGCAAAGTGGATATCCTAGTCAATGGTGCGGCCATCCTGATCCGCACACCGGATTTAGTGGACGTCGATGAAATCATCTGGGACTTGACTATGGAGACAAATGTTAAAGGAGTGTTCCTTTGCTGTAAGTACACCATTCCGGCCATGATCGCGAGCGGCGGAGGTTCCATTGTGAATATCTCGTCTCAGTCTGGTTTGCGTGGCGTTGGTTACTCGGTACCTTATGCTGTTAGCAAGGCCGGAGTCATTCATATGACCACTGTTGCTGCTGCCCAATATACTGCTCAGGGTGTGCGTGTGAATTGTATAGCTCCCGGCGGAGTGGATACGCCTCAAATGAGAGGTAGCACTGCCAGCGCAGAGGTGTTTATCGACCGGAATGATAGTCATCCCATGGGTCGTGTGGGCACTGCTGATGAGATAGCTAATCTGGTCTTGTGGCTAGCGTCAGATGAAGCGTCTTATGTAAGTGGCAGCACTTACAATATCGATGGCGGTGCCATGGCATTGGCCCGATGAGCCTTCGTTGAAATGGGAGATAATGAGAGATATGGATAAATTGATCGACATATCTAACCGCGCTGTAGCCGACTATGGTTTTCGTCAGGCGGTACTATACGGAGCGACGGACATTGCTAACAAATGGTCTCTTTCGAAGGATGAAGCGGCGCTGTTGTCGGGCACGGTGTTGACAGAGCTTCGTGCTCTTCCGGTTCCAGTTCAACCTGCTGATGTATCTACGGAGCAGGCTCGGTTGGCTGAGATCATTAAGGGTCTGTTTTAGTACTGGGTTTAGCGGTTTGACATCGCCCCGGTGTTAATGGGCTCGCTTAGCTGGTCGGGATCGTAACCGACCAACTCTACAAAGCCACGTCCCTTGACGGGATTTCCTGTTCAGGTTCCAACCACTCCCACCTCACCTTTCCAATAAGCTGTAGGGACGCATTGACTTTCAGAGAATCCTGCGTTGACTAACACCGGATCGAGTCTAAGATAAGGTCATCGGTTTTGGATTGTGACACCCCAACTACGTATAATCGCCATTCGATTGTGGTATCGTGCGGGGTCATCCTTGGGCAATGTGACCTAAGGTTCCGGTGTGACTGGTCCATCAACCTCAGAGTTCTTGTCGCAAGCAATGGAACCGATAAGTTTGATGGTTAAGGTCTTAATTAGGATATGGATCCGTTATGGTTTGATTGAAAGTATTCCGGCAGAAAGATTTAGCGTAGGCTTCAATCGGTATATCCCGCTGAATCTGCAATTTAAATTATACGGAGAAAACCTATGGCTAGATTGAGTCAAGAAGAACAGGCTTTATTTTTATCTCAAGCACGTATTGCCCATTTTGTTACGATGCGATCTGTCACGCGTCCTCATGTTGCGCCTGTATGGTTTCTTTGGGATCAGGCTTCTACTGGCAAGGGCAGGGCGTGGGTTATGGCAGACGCGAACGCTGTCAAGGTGAGAAATGTTAAGAAAAACTCGTCTGTGGCCTTGTCAATAGCAACGCCTGAACGACCATTGTCGTACGTGATATTAGAAGGTCAGGCTACAGTTACGTCTGATGGATTGAATGACGTAGTACAGAAGATGTGTCTACTCTATGATGGCCCTGAACGAGGAGCTGCATTCGCCAAAGAATTATTGGGGCAAGAGCGCATGATTCTTCTCGATATTGCCATAGATAAAATAATCGGGTGGAAGGATGACGCTGATATTTAGGCGTTACTTGGTGTGGGTTTGAGGTTCTATATTTTAGGAGGCAATACCTTGTTTACCCAAGGAACCAAGTCTTGAAGCACTGAGTTATTGATCTCATGCCCCATGTCGTAAAGATGAAAGTCAGGTGTGTAGCCATTGCTTTCTAGGAATGCCTTTGCAGAATGAGCGGTATCTTCAGAGACCATCTGGTCATAACGACCTTGGGCGATGAATATTGGTTGGTTCCGTTCTTCTGGCAGTCCTGAGGCGAGCTCTTCTTGGTCTGGGAGAGTGGCGCTTAGTGCGACCAGACCTGCAAATTCGTCAGCTCTATTTAACCCACAGCGATAGGTCATTCCCCCGCCTTGAGAGAAGCCTAACAACATCGCCTGCCCAGGCATGACGTTGAGCTCATTAAAGATATCGTCAAAGAAATCGCCTACTAGTTTGACAGAGTTAGCGGTTTCCTCCGGCGTCCCACCTCCTCGGGGGGTCATCCAGCCAAATCCGGTTTGTCCTGGCCCTAGTTGAAATGGGATGGGAGCGTTGGGGCAGGCGTAGATATAACCGGTAGAGTTAATTGCCGGGGCCAGTCCAGCAAGGTCTTGCATATTGGCGCCAAACCCGTGGAGCATTATCATCAGAGGGTAAGAATCGCCTGATGTGTATTCATCTGGTACGACGGTTACGTATTGAAGTCCGGTCCCTTCGTGTATTTCCGCGCGCATGGTGGAAGACCTCACTTTTGGTTGCGGCTACCATCCTAACATCACCTATTCTGAGGTACAATTTCCCTCGAAGGATATTATAAAGCTATCGGAGCTTAATAAATGGCATTAATCTATCATCTGACTTATAAAAGGTCCTGGGAGGCCGCCAAACCCACGGGTGAGTATGCCGCTCCTAGTTTGGCTGAGGAAGGTTTTATACACTGTTCAAAAGATATCACCCAACTCCTAAAAGTCTCAGCGCGCCTGTACCCTGGTGATGAGAACCTCTTGGTTTTGGATGTGGATTTGGACAAGCTGACGTCACCCATTAAAGAAGAGCCCAGTCGTTCTGGCGAGATTTATCCTCATATATACGGAATGTTGAATGCTGACGCCGTGGTTCGTGAAAGAGTCTTGATGGTAAATGCTGAAGGTGTGCATTACCTAGAAGACTAATGCCTCTGGATTATACAAATGAGGAAGTAGCTGTCATCCGACGAGCGATAGCTCCACCTCCACCTAAACCTCCTGAATTAGTGATAGATGGTATGCGCCCATCGGCAGGGATGCCCGTCCCAGATCACATGCTGCCCTTTTGGAAATTGTCAGACTTGGAGATGCCCCTATTCTTGCGTCTCACCACCGACCCGGTGGTCAAGACCCTTTCCCATTATGCTTTCTTTCCTGAGGTCTATAGTAGACTGAGCTCGGGTCAGAAGGTTCCTAATTTAGGATTCTCCGGTCGTGCGAGGGGAACGGTAGCCGTCTTGACCTTTGAGGATCGGACTATTGTGATAAAGCCGCTACAGAGTCAGAGAGAAGATGAGATTGCTCGTATCGCAGGGGATATTGGTGTTGGCCCGAGTCAACTGGAGACTTTACCCGGTTATTTGACTGAAGAATTTGTTTCCGGAATGTTTTTCACTGAATTACCGGAAGAACGGCTTACTGAAGATTTTTTGAATGAAGTGGGATCTGAGGTAGGTTACATGTTGCGAAGATTGCATCAAGAGGGCATTTACTACAACGATGTGACATTTTCTGACCCCATGGGCCGCTCTCATATTTTAGTGGCTTTAAACGGCAGATGCCGCTTGATAGATTTTGGCATTTCCCTGAATTTGGATCAGCATCCCAACTTGGGCCGGGAAGAGGTACATAACTTCGTTCGCACGCTTCCCATGTATAGAGTGTTTCTGGGAATGGCTGAAGATCAGAACCACGTTGATCGGTTCCTTGATGAATATGCTCAGAAGTTGGCGGCTTTTGAACAATCGGAAATCACATCAAGGGACCTGCAGTTTGCAGAGCAGGGTATTAAGATGGCAATGCTAACAATGGGAGAGAAGATCGGAGAACCAGTCAAGAGAGGGTTCTTGAATGGATATTACGGTTAGGTCAATTGCTGACTGGTAAATAGAAACGCCCTACCGAATGGTTAGTAGGGCGTTTTTGTTTTGGTTATCGGACTAATTTCTAGGTTATTCGACCGTGAAATCACCGAACATCGTGAAGTTGTGTCCAGGGAAGGTACATACAAATTGATATGTTCCAGGAACCGGTGCGGTAAAGGTTACATCGCCAGATTCTCCTGGACCCAGCAACGCGGTGTTAGCAATCACTCTTGAATCCCCCGGTGCGACCCAGTTATTTGCGGGACCGGCAGGTGTTCCATCAGCTGCGACTGCATCTTTAGTCCCATCTTGAACAATCACTAGGTTGTGCGAGTTGTTGACCGATGGATTGTCAAAGGTGATAGTTATTTCGGAACCAGAAGCCGCGCTGAGACTCTCAGTATCGAAGGTTAAGGTTTCACCTTCCGCAGCGACGGTGAATGAAATTGGACCCGCTGCGACGGGTTCTGGTGCGTGTTCAGTTTCAGTTGCTTCAGCCCCATCGGTAAGATGCTTTTCTTCAGCCGCATGATGTCCCTCGTAGGGGACTGCGTGCGCTGCTGCGTAGCTTCGAGGTTCGCCATCAAAACTTAAGAATAGAGTCATTAGAGCACCGCCGACTGCGAATGCTAAGACTACACCTGCGATGAAGACTGTTCCGAAGAACCGGTCGTCAAATTTAAGGTGCATGTAATACATGATGACGATGGCGAATTTAATTGCTGAAAGACCAATCAGTATAGGTGTGACAGTGGGCCCTAGGTCATCCTCAACACCTATTGGTTCCCATATGATTCCGAATTCGACGATGGTTATCGCAAATAAGATTACCGCGATCACCAAATATTGCTTTAGTGACGGGTGATTAGATTTATGTTCAGTTTCGTGGGCCATATTACTTCTTAGAGACTCCTGATGGAGTTCGTTACAGGATCTGTTCTATCCGCTTGGTATCGCAGTAGGACCAGCATCAAATCCGCCGATTAGGTATAGCAGAGTAAAGATTACAATCCAAACTATATCGACAAAATGCCAGTATAAACCCAACAATTCAACGTCAAGGGCTGTCCCTGAATGGAGCCGCCCTTTGGCACCTAGTATGGCTGCTGCGACAAGCCATACTATTCCTAACGTCACGTGGGCGCCGTGGAATCCGGTAAGCGTATAGAACGTTGCACCGAATAAGTTGCCACCTAAAGTCAGACCTTCATTTTTGAAAGTGTTGAATTCGTAGATCTGGAATCCGATGAAGATGGCACCGAGACCGGCAGTAATGAGGAGCCAGTTAACTGTCCCCTTTTTATCGTCGGCTTGAGTTGCCGCAAGCGCCCGAACCATGGCGAAGCTACTCATCAACAAGACAAAAGTGCTGATGGTTGTAAGCGGAATGTCTATGATGTCTATGGGATATGGGCCAACCAGACTTTGGCCGCGATACACCATGTAAGTAGCAATCAGAGAGCCAAAGAAAAGGCAGTCCGACCCCAAGAATACCCACATGAGCATCTTCCGGTGATTTAGACCGGTGGTTGTATATTCGTGTTCTACTGCGTGGGCCACGTTCTCAGTCTCCTAGTGGTGGTCGCTGGGTGCGGCTACTGGTTCATTTCCCCAACCTATCACGCCCATCATTGTTATGATTCCACCGACAAAGCTGAGGGCGTAGTGCGAAAGCAGCCCTCCGCCAATCAGTGCCACGCCTATGGCGGTGAACAACGGCCAATAGGATGGGCTAGGCATGTGGATAGAGCTTGGGTCAACCAGAGCTTCTGGCTCTGTGATAGGAGTCCCTGCTGCTATAGCGTTTTCTTTCACAATCCAGTAATGGTCTCTGCCCTGAATCTGGGGTATCTCGGCGAAGTTATACGGTGGCGGAGGAGAGGCGATTGTCCACTCCACTCCAGGGGCGTCCCAAGGATCGTGAGTTACCCTGCGCGATCTTCGGCTGTACATGATGTTGTGTATGAAAACAAGGAAGGCTATGAACAGAACTATATAACCCAAACTGGCGAGCGCGTTTAGGTTTTCCCAGCCAAACTCTGACGAGTAGGTATAGATTCGGCGAGGCATTCCGTTTAGGCCAAGGAAGTGCATAGGGAAGAAAGTTAGGTTCATCCCGATAAAGGTCAGCCAGAAGTGCAGACGGCCAAGGCTTTCATTAAGCATTCTCCCTGTGATCTTCGGCCACCAGTAATAGGCACCAGCGAAGAGGCCGAACATAGAGCCGCCGAACAGGACGTAGTGTATGTGAGCGACGATGTAGTAGGTGTCTTGTTGTTGGAAGTCTGATGGCGAAACAGCATGTGACACGCCACTGAGTCCACCAACGATGAACAGTGCAACGAAGCCAAGGGCAAACATCATCGCTGTCGTGAATTCGATAGAGCCTTTCCACAGCGTTCCAATCCAGTTGAAGATCTTTACGCCGGTCGGTACTGCAATCAACATTGTAGTGATGGTGAACACCGAGTTGGCCACTGGGCCAAGACCAACGGTGAACATGTGGTGGCTCCAGACGGCCCATCCCATGATTCCGATGACTATGCCGGAGAATACGATGAATGGGTAGCCGAATAAGGGCTTCCGTGAGAAAGTCGGTAATACTTCTGAGACTACGCCCATGGCAGGCAAGATCAGAATGTACACTTCAGGATGGCCAAACACCCAGAATAGGTGCTGCCACAGTACTGGGTCTCCACCTTCTGTTGGGATGAAGAAATGGGTCCCAAAGTTGCGATCCATCACCAGTTCCAGTAATCCTACAGTGATGACAGGGAAGGCTAGAACCAGTAGTAGAGATGTTATGAGAGTCATCCAAACGAAGACTGGCATGCGCATTAATGTCATGCCTGGCGCTCGCATGTTGATGATGGTCACTGTAAAGTTCAATGCACCAGCCACTGAGGATGCACCCATTACCAGTAAGCTGATAGCCCAATAGTCCAGTCCGCGATCCAAGCTGAAGGGTTTATCACTGAGGTTTGCGTATGAGAACCAACCGGCGTCTGGAACCTGATTTACAACGAAACTCATGTGCATGAGTATTCCGCCGAATAGGAAAATCCAGTAGCTGAGGGCATTTAGCCTTGGAAATGCCACGTCACGGGCGCCAATGGCCAGCGGTATTACGAAGTTGAAGAAGCTGACTGAAAGGGGCATTATCACCATGAACACCATTGTGGTGGCGTGCATGGTGAACATTTGGTTGTAACGGCCAGGTCCGACAAGGTTGCTATCCGCTGAAGCCAATTGCATGCGAATGACACCGGCTTCGAGGCCTGCAATTAACATGAATATGAATGCGGTTACGCCGTATAGTATGGCGATGCGCTTATGGTCGACTGTTGTCATCCAGCCCCATATGCCTGCATAGCTTGTTGGTCGTGGTATAACGCCGGTTATCGCTGCCATCTTTTGCTTTGTCCGAGCTCTACTGTGATTAGGTCAGGGCGTGAGCCTCGGTTTTCGCTCCTATATAGGTAGAATCTACCGCAGGTCTAATAGATACCCGATGAGGGAATCGATTTCATCATCTGTGAGGCTTGCCGGGCCGTTTTGGTACAAGACCGCACGCTCCGACATATAGTTACCCGGCTTGAAGTCCTCCGGATTGCGTATCCAACTGTGTAGATTGTCTTCTGTTAGGTCAGTTATGCCCGCTCCGAGGGTCTGGCGAGTTCTCAAGTCAGTCAGGTTAGGTGCCGGTACAGGTGTGATATCCCCTCCAGAGAAGAACCCGGTCAACCGACTCGCGGACAGAGCGGGATCGTCGGGTCCGTCGATGTTATGACAAAGGGTGCAATTTGCTGCAAAGAGTTGTTGTCCTGCTTTCGCTTTGTCTGAGATGGCAGGTGGTGCCCCATATGCAGCGACCCAGGAATCGAAGTCGTTTTGCTCCATCACGGTAACTCGGAAACGCATCAGGGCATGAGATAAACCGCATAACTCGGCACACTGACCGTAGAGTGTGACCGGTAAGTCTTCGGTGATTTTATCCGAGTCTGCTTGGAACCACATTTTGTTGACGTGGGTTGGTACCATGTCTAACTTACCAGCGAGCTTCGGAACCCAGAAGCTGTGAATTACGTCATCCGATTCCAATGATATATTGATTGGCCGATCTACAGGGATGCGCATCTCGTTGGCCGTGATAATCTTTTTACCATCGCCCGCGTCTGGGTATTCAAACTCGAACCACCATTGATGCCCAGTCACATTTACTTGAAGGGGGTCTGGTCCATCTTCGGGTGCCTTATCGATTGCGAAGAGAGTAAAAACTGACCAAATCCCTAGCGCCAGAACTAATATGGTAGGGATGATGGTTAGGATGATTTCCAATGATGTGTTCCCGTGTATCTGTGGTGGTTTAGCATCACCTGGTCTTCGGCGATAGCGGACTATTGCGTAGACTAAAACGCCTTCTACGATGATGAAGACGGCTACCATGACCCACAGAAGGACATTGAAAAGATCGAGTTGCTTTTGTGCGACTGGGCCGAATGCTTCCCAGGTTGACTGGCCGTCTTTAGAACAACCGGCCACAAGCAGGAAAAGCACCGACATTAAGCCTAACTGAACCAATCGGTTCTTCAGGTTAACACTGCGTCTTTTTGGTTGGTTGAAGTTCGAAGAGGATTGCATGGGAAGGGATTTTAACCGTCGGTAGGGCGACAGCCCCATTTGTTGACTCTCCGGGGTTTTATTTAGCTAGGCTGATACATTTTTACGTTTGCTAATTTGAGGTCGTCTTGACTCGGAATTAGCCCGTACTCGAGCATGTATGTGCCGAATTTCACTAACCTTCGGGACGTTATCACAGCCTCAAGTAGCCTGTCAACGCATTTCGGCTTCTCTCAGGAGCAATGCCCGCGTGCCTGAAATAAGGTGTACTAAAAACTAATAATGGAAGACGCTATCAGGAAGCATAACGGCGAACAAAAGCGCTAGGTAAAGAAGGGAAAATAGATACAAATACTTAGCATTGCGGACGTTGTAATCCTGAAGTAGCTTCCAAGCCAAATAGATGAAATATGCTCCGAGTGTCGCTGCCGAACCCAGATATATCAGTCCTACCGCGTTCGAAAAAGAAAAGAGTAGTGTTAAGCCTACCAAAGCCAAGCTGTAGATGAAGATGTTCTGCGTCGTCCTCTTTTCACCTGCAACTACCGGGAGCATGGGAACTCCGGCTGCTTTGTAGTCGTCTTGAATCATCAGGGATAGCGCCCAGAAATGAGGGGGAGTCCAGAAGAAGATAATAGTGAATAAGTAGACCGCTGGTAGGTCTATAGACCCTGTAACTGCTGCCCATCCGACCATGGGTGGAATCGCGCCGGCAGCTCCTCCAATTACTATGTTTTGCGGGGTGTTGCGTTTTAACCAGCCAGTGTAGATCAATACATAGAATAATGTTGCGGCCAACGTGAGTACTGCGGAGATGAGGTTGACCCAGTATGCCAATACAAAGAACGCTCCCGCGTTTAGGGCGACTCCAAAAATGAGAGCTGCAACGGGGGGTATTCGATTACTAGGGACCGGGCGCTTGATGGTGCGTGACATCAAGGCGTCGATATCTTGATCTAGAAAATGATTGATGGCGTTGGCACCACCGGCTCCAAGGGCACCGCCAACGCAGACTAGAGTTAGAATCTGCAGGGATGGTATACCTGCGGCCGCAAGGAACATCCCTCCGATGGCGGTGATGAGCAGGAGAGAAATGATCGGCGGTTTGGTGAGCGTGATATAGTCGTTAAACAAGGCAATGATTCCGCTGGACGCGGCTACCTTGTCTGCATTTGCGGCCGATGCCCCTGAATTTGCTCCCTCAGCCATTATTTGGTCCGTCCCAGCGGGTACCAGGGTTCGAGAATGTTATTACGACCAGAGCTGATACAACTATCCACACAGCGGTGGCAACGGCTAGGTGCAATGCCCTTACATCTTGTCCTAAATCCCCCCAAATCACCATTGCCCCGATGATGATTTGGAGAGCAAATAACGCTATTGCGGACATAGAGAGCATTCGTATCTCCAAGGGCTGACTCCTGCCCCTGAAACCCAGATGCAGGCTGTATATGACAAATATACCTACAACCGCTGCAACATAGCGGTGGAACATGTGGTTCATCTGTAGACGGAATTCTGGAAAGGCATTGCCGTTGCAGAGCGGCCAATCTGGGCAGGCGCCAAATGCTCCAGAGATAGTTACATAAGACCCGGATAGCAATAGTATGAATACTGATACTCCGGCTATGACTACTAAAATAGGGAAATGGCGTGTTTTACCGATGCTCCAATCGGGAATCTTCATACTCAACGGCCCACGAAAAGATACAACGGCTAATACAACGAGGATTGCAACCAGGGTTTCAGCGACGGCTAGATGGGCCATTACGATCTCACCCGGGAGTTCGTTGAGTACCGTGGCTCCGCCCAGCATGGCCTGAGCAATCACGAGCCCAAAGGCCAGCGAAGCCGGTATCACGATCCACTTTTCTTGCCGGTACTTCATCCATGAAGCTACGAACAACACGAGAATTAAAGGTCCAACTAGGAGTGATGCCGTTATCCGGTGGGACATTTCGATTATTGCCTTGGTCTCCCAGGGGGGGATGATGCCCCCATGACAACCAGGCCAGTCTGGGCAACCCAGCCCAGATTCAGTCACCCTTACGACACCACCTAGAATCACCAAGGCGAAGGTCGCTAGTACAGTGAATGCTGTTAGGCCTCTGAACCAGTTGTGAAACTGTCTGCTCGGAGCTAATCCCATAAAGAGTGTCCGATATGTAAATTCCTAGTATCAAAATACATGCCGGGACTTGAACCGCCATCTGGTCTGGCCAGGATTACCAGGGCGTGATGATAGCTGCGATGTGGTTTTTTGCTCGGTGTCATTGGGTTTCTGGTAGGGAATCTAAATGTGTTTGTGTAATGAGTGGAGATACGTGATCGCTGTACGATTATAGGCGGTAGTTGACGCCGAAAGAACCATCGATTTTAAAGGGTTTGGATGGGTTGCAGAACCCTTATTAATACTACAAAAACCCTATCATAGGACCACATTGATGTCAATGAATTTCGTGCCTGAACACGCATGGGCTATTGATGGTTATCCTCGATAATTGGGGGTTTTTCAAAAGTTCTGAATGCGAGTGATGGTGGGTTTAATTTTTCGGTCCTAAAT
>CEVA01217356.1_pt1 | contig 17892 bp, 19 predicted proteins | sample 361521 | NCBI WGS metagenome assembly CEVA01 (sample SAMEA2622823, study PRJEB7988) | marine metagenome | isolation source: saline water (ENVO:00002010), including
CAACATTAAATATCTTTTACTTTTGGGAACCTGGGCATAAATTTTTATTTGCTCAAATTCATTTCTCCAACCTTTGCTTGGGGCGTGAAGATGAACAATTTCATCTTTTTTTAATTTAAATTCTTCATTCAAAGATGGATGCCAAACTCTTGAGCATGAACCCATCTGACGGCTTAAAGATTTGACAAAATCTCCAACTCCGCACTTGCCTTTATCAACAGTGCCCACAATATGAACGATTTTCATTTATTTACCTCTTTAAATATGCATTTAAATGCTTGCTTTATATCGTTTCCTTTTATTTTATCCAACTGCAATTTTGCCTTTTCGTTAACGGCTCTGTATTGCTCTTCAGTCAAATTGCAAGAATTTTTGATGCTTGAAACAAGGCTTGATATTGTTGGGGCAAAATAATCAACTGCACTTCCCCCTACCTCTCTTGAAACCTCAGTATCAAGAGCACAAACTGGAATTCCAGCAACCATGCCTTCGACAATTGGCAAGCCAAAGCCTTCAATTTCAGATGGATAAACAAGGCAGTCAACATTAGCTAAGATCTTCCTTAAATTCTGATCAGTGCAATCCTGATGCCAGGCAACACCTAAATTATTTGCTTTTTTCAAAACCGAAAAAGATTCTTTTCCACAGTAACCAACCCACTCCATGGAATATCCATCATCAACCAGTAAAGAAAAAGCTTCCAACAGTAAATCTAACTTTTTTCTGGGGGAAATTGCGCCCAGGTATAAGATTCTTTTTTGACATGTAGTAAAACTCCTTTGGGAATTTTTTTCAAGCAAACCATCTATGCTTGGGTAAAAATGAAGAAACTTCCCCTTTGGAAAAATTTTTTTCAATTGTTGACATGACCATGCAGAATCAGAAAAGACAAAACTTGCTTTGGAAATACTTTTTGGAGTTCTTAACTTAAACCAAAATTTGGCTTTCCAGTCTAAATCATTTGGGAATAACCAAGGTATAGGGTCATGGACTGTTAAAAATACAGGGCATGAAAAATCATATTGTGGCAAAGTCCAATCAGGAGACCAGAAAGCTGACATGGCTCTATGCTCTTTTTTCAAAATACCGGGCAATATTAAAACTTCCCATAAAGGCCTTGCGACACCCTCTCTAACAATCAGTCTTTGAGATTCTTTAAATAAATTACAAATATTATTTGGGATCTTTTTTCTAGAAACAAAAGTTACATTGCCTGGACTGAACCTTATAACATCACGAACATAACGACCAATGCCTCCGGTGAGAGTGCAAGAGGATATGTCAATAAAAAGAGACATCAATTTTTAACCTCATAAAACACATAGGTCCAACAAGATTTTTCGGGTTTTTGACCTGTTGCTTGATCGATAGCGTCCAAAAATAACTTGTGTGAATCAGGTCTTGCATACAGGAAGCCTTCTTTTTTTGAAAACACAGAGGCATCTTCAATTGAGGCCTCAATAGCACTCCATGTAGATGCCATATCATCCTTGTTGGTCTCTCTTACAAGAAGATACTGTCTTGGCTTAAGGTCAGACATTGCCTGCAATGTATAAATAAGCTCTGCAAGGTTTGATATAGTGTAACCATTTATAAAATCCTCCCTGTAGTAATCTCTTTCTGAAATTACAAATGTATCAGAATCCATATTAATTTCCTCTTTTGCCAAGCCCGCTAATGGGGTTTCGTACCCGCAATGAAGAGGGCCTTTGTTGAAAGCAGTCCCGACATAACCAAAACAACATATGACTGAAAACCATATTGAAAAATGTTTCTTTTGTTCTATTTCAAGGTTAGAAAAACATTTAGACAAGATGATAGATAACGGCACAATTAAAAAAGCTATTCGTGTAGGGATAAATGAAATACCTATATTGATTCCAGAAGTCAAAATTAAACAAAAAACAAATGCTCCTATTAAGTATTTAAAGACTGAATTTAATTCTTTTTTATTCACATTTAAGCCTTTAGAAAGAGCAAAGGGTATAAGAAGGAGGCAGAAAATCCATATTGGATTAACAGGGTAATAATGACCAAAAATAAATGAAACTTGAGAATAAGCTGTTTTAATAATTGATTCCAAAACAATGTCTACAAAATCATTACTGTTGCCTAATCGACCCTGCGCCTGATTAAAAAGTGTAAAAAATCCAGGTATCCAAAACAGAGATGAGAAAAAAGCATCTCTTCTTGTGTTTTGAATTGATTTTTTTGGAGAAAATAAAGTTGTAAACCAAACAATAAGGATGCCTAAATGTGTTGTGTATGCAAGAATAGTTCCTGCTATTTTTCGAATATTGCAAGGCTTAACATGATCTCCAAGACGCATAATCCAGGCCGTCAAAAAAACGACCATCGAATAGTAACGAAATTGCAAACCAATAAAAAGAGTGAAGGGTAGCATCCATAATATCCAGGCTGCGATTTTTAACTCAGGCCTAGGCGACCTAATCAAAATTCTGCCACTTAACCAAGCAAACAGTATAGGCAATGCATATCCAAAAGATCCTGCAACAGAAGAGAAAAACCATTGGGATAAAAAATAACCTGGAGGATGAACATCATTCGCCAAAAGGTTAAATACATTTTGAAAATTGCCAGACACTACATGGTGTGTAAAAATTTCATCAGGCCATCCCCCTTGCTTAATTGCAGATAATTCAAAACCAATAAACAACCATAAAATCAATATCAACCAACCAAATCTTTCTAGACCTATCAAGGGTCTGATTGCACGGTCATGAGCCCAATTTAAAAAACCATCAAAAGGGTTTTTTCTCTTGCTCCATCTAGGAGCAAACCATTTATGGATTTTTGAATCCTTCTGTGTTCTTATCAATTCAATTTCTTTTGATTTTCTAAAAAGAAAATATTGAGAAAAAACAATATGTATCCAGGCCAACAATAAACCCAAAAGTCTATTTGTGTTTGTGATTGAATAAATTAATCTTGCAAATTCATTAATAAAAGAAAAGGGCATATACAAAAAACGTGTATGCCAAGTATTCAAGCATTTCCAATTCACTATTCGATTTCTTTCTTGGTAGAAATATTTTTTCATAGGGTGCATAGCCTGATCAACAGAAGCTTGACCTTGATGCAAAACAATGCAATCATTAGTTTTCTTAACTTGCAATCCAGCCAAACGTAATCGCCAACCAAAATTAACATCCTCTCCATACAAAAACAAATCTGAATCCATTCCATTCACAGAAACCCAAGCCTGCCTGCTGGTGATAAAAATAGCACCTGATGGATAAAAAGTCATTGCTGGGTTGTGGAACCAATTTGGAATAGTTGTCAAAAAGGGATTGAGAGTGCCTCCCATTTTTTCATTTTGTTCTGATTTATTATTGATCAAGCAGCTTAAAGCACCAATTCTTTCATCTTTACTAATACCTTTAAGCAAAACTTCTAATACATTTTCTTCTAGCTCTAAATCAGGATTCAAAAATATTACAAAATCACCTTTTGATTTCGAAAAGCCTACATTACATCCCCCGGCATATCCAGAATTTTTGCTTTGGGGGAAACATTTAAAGTTAAATTCGCTTTCCAATGGTTTCCAGCCACCTTCTCCTGAATTATCTATAACTATAATTTCATCAGGTTGTCGGGTCTGCGATCTTAAACTCAATAATAAATTTTCTATACAGGGTTTTGATTTGTAAGCAACAATAACAACAGACAACTTCATCCTTTTCTCCTAAATGGATTTAACCTGAATCCACAAATCCATTTTGCCATATTTTCTTCTGAACAAATCCGTCTTTTTTGTATGATTTCTCTCCAAGAGTTCAATTTAGCATTATCACCTGGATTAAAAGTTGCTGCCAAAGGATCTTTTAAAAAACCCCAGAAAAAACTAATAGCGCAAAATAAAGACGCTGACATTCTCTCGTTGTCTGATAAATTTTTAAAAATAATTTTCAAATAATTACTTGCCCCTTTTTTTCTGACTTTCAGTATATGCCGAACACCTGTAGATCCTCTTTGATGAATCGCTGGAGCACCAGGAATAATCCAACTTTCCCAATTTAAATGTCTCAACCTAATATTCAAATCAACATCCTCAAGGTAAGTTCCAAAAGATTCATCAAAGAACTCGTTTGCAACTGCTGCCTCTTTTAAAGCTGAGTATCTATAAACTGTGGCAGTGGCAGAGAGTCCGAAAACTTCCTCAGGTTCATCTATCCTCTTGCCAGACATTCCAGAAAATCTCTCAGTGCAAACCCAGTCATTCCATAACATATGGCCCGCAGTATCAACTTGTCCTTGTTTGTTTAAGATTAACCCTGAAACAGCTGCCGCCTTTTTGTTGTCGTCTAAAAATGACTCTGCATTCTTGATCCAGTCTAAAGGTATAAGGCAGTCCTGGTTCAAAATGCAAACATACTTTGATTTGTTCATTGACAAACCAATGTTTACAGATTTAGCAAACCCAACATTCTTTTTGTTATGAACAACATTAACTTTAATCCCGTCAAACAAACTTGCGGAACTGTCTTCAGAGGCATCATCAATAACTATAACCTGTTCCAAAAAAGATGAATATTTATTTATGGTTTCAATAAATTTTTTACTGATAATATTTTTTGCATTAAAAACAGGAATAATCAGAGTTGTCATAATGTTTTCAACTCCTTTAGAGTTTCGCCAATTGCCTTTTCAACTGTTTTTGGTTCCCATTCATCGGGAGCCTTAAATGAAGAGCGGTTTTTAAGGACTGCTCTAATCGCTCTCGGTAATGATTCTTTATCCTGGGGATCACCATAAGGCTTAACAACGGGTAACGCCTCTCTATGTGACGGAATGTCAGACATCAAAACGGGTGCGCCACAGGCAGCTGCTTCCATTGGCACGAAACCAAAACCTTCTGCAAGGCTTGGGCACAAAACAGCAATTGCAGATCTATAAAAACAAATAATCTCTTCCGTTGTTTTATACCCTTCGAATTCAACCTTATCCCCTAGTAAACCTTTTGCAAGGGTCTGAAGTTTTGCTGGAACAAGTCCCACTACTTTCAATTTTGGAGAATTCTTAACAGAAAATATTGCATGAATTACAGATAGAAAATTTTTTCGTTTCGGCCATGCCCCAACCATTAAAAAATAATCCTGTGTGTTTGTTTCACGTTTCTTAAAAGCATCACTTAACCCATGCTGCACTACAACAGTTTTCCCTAGAGAGGGAAAAACTTTATGTAAGGTTTTTTGAGTTTCATAACTTACACAAATTCTCAAATCAGCTATTTGCCATGATTGTGGAACTATTTTTTGCCAATACCAACGATTAAAACGTCCTAGTTCATAAGGATGAGTCAAAGGTATTAAATCATGAACTGCAATTGCTAAAGGCATATTTTTTACCTTTTGAGCGCTGAATCCGGGACTAAAGAGGATATCGGCTGATGTCAAAGATGCATATGATGGCATTTGTATTTGTTCCCACCACGCTCTAGAAAGCGCTCCTGTAATGGGTTTATCTGATTTTCTTTTCAGCTCAATGACATTGACATCTTTTCTTGCGGAAAAGCCTTTACGCATTAAATCTGTATAAACACCAACACCAGTATTCTTACCTCCAATGGCAGTTTGAATGTCAAATGCTATTTTCACAAAACCCCCCACCTAAATAACAACTTACGCCATTTGAGCATTATTAAATCTTTTCCCTGGCTTAATATTTCAAAAAACCACCAGAAAACATTCAACTTTAATGCTTTATAGTGTCTTGCTGTAAAAATTCTTTGCCCACGTAAAAAAATACCATTTAAACGATCTGGTGAAAAATCTCCTGTTGTAACTCCACGAATATGATCTACCTTAACAGAGTCTGTGTAAACAATTGACAAACCTTGTTCTTTAGCTCTAAAGCTAATATCTACATCTTCCCAATATGCAGGATGGAAAGCCTCAGAAAAACCATTAAGCTTACACCAATGCTCTTTTCTCGTTAGGAAACATGCACCATTAGCGTATCCTGGATGTTTTTGGTTGTAAGTAGGCCAAGGTCTAGCATTCCTAATATGCAAACCAATTAAAGATTCATTGATTGTCTTATTATTTTTTTGAGTGTTTATCATTGGAACAACTGCAAAAATATCAGGATTGGATTTAATAATCTCCAACATAGATTCAACACAACCTTCTTTTGGTTTGATATCATCGTTCATTATGAGTATAAATTCAGATTGACAATGCTTAACAGCATTGTTGACAGATTTAGAGTAACTAGGTTCAGACTGAATAAAAGTCGTATGTTTGAAATTTGCACAATTTGACCCAGACAAAAAAATATTGCGGGAACCCTGTTTGTGAAGCCATTCAATAAGGCTTTCCAAATAACAGCTTCTACCCAAAGTGGGTATAACAACATCAAAAGACATACTTAAAAGTTATGTAGAAGGGTTGGGGTCAAGTGGAACATCACCCATATCTATCGTTCTACCGGCTTCAACAATAACGGTTTCTGTTGTGCCCATGTAGCCACTGGCGGAAATATCAATCTCTTTAAAGCCAGGGATAATATTATCAATTCTGAATAAACCTATATTATCAGTAACATCTATCTGTCCAGTACTTCTTACAAGAACAACAGCGTTAGGGATTGGAAGATTCGTAACAGAATCTCTAACAATACCAGTTAATGCACCTGTTGTTGCATCTCCAATCTGGCTTATACCAATAAATCCAGAACCAAATGCATCTTCAATAATGGTAGTCTCTCCTGATGTTACACTGAATTCAACAGCTGCTGAATGGTAACCAGGTGCACTAACCGTAACAGATCTGATTCCAGGAGGTACAGTTGGGAAAGTTAACCTTCCTTCAGAATCTGTACTTCCAGTTACGTTTCCAGCAAACATACCTAAAACTACAGATGCATTTTCAATCGCAACACCTGTGCCTGAATCTCTAACAACAAGCTCAGCAGAACCGTTTCCTGGAACAGGACAATTCTCTCTAAAGAGTATGAGAAGTTCTGGATCTCCACCAACCCTCTTGTCCAAGACAAATATCCTGCAGAAGAAATCAAAAGAGACATCCATTGGCCCTTCGATACCAGCCGCAGGAGAGTGTGCTTGGTTGATTGTTCTCAAGAAGTTCAAGTTTGTGTCCAATACAGTAACCCTACCGTTTCCAAAATCAGATACATAAATCTCATTAGGGAAAACTTGTTTGTCTATACTGATTCCCCATGGCTGCAAGAAATGGACATTGTCTCCACCTGTATTTGATCCGAAACCACCTACACAATATTGTTGTTCAGGTGGTGCTGGAGGGGTATAAGGAGATGCACTATGGGCATCTAGAAGATCTGGTATAGGTTGAGTTATGCAAACACCTGGACCCAAACCAACATTCCCAACATAAACCATTCTGTTGTCAGAAGTAAAATCAAAATCAACCATTCTGCCAACATTGAAATTAGTTGGAAGACTCCAAGCAGCTGGTGCGCTTCCTGGTCCCGTAAAAACATGCATGCGGCAATCTCCAGGATTTGTGCTGAAACCATCTCCGGCATTGCTTTCATAAGGGCATGTTTGAGAATCACCTGGAGTGTATCCAGCACCTTCACCCTCTAAACCCTCACCTCGAGTCCAGCCAATAAGTAGGGCTTGTGGTGTATCGCCTCTAGTGTCAGGATTGTCATCAGTTGAATCTTCACATGTTATTTCCCCGAAATTTGGCCATACCGGCTGCCCTACAGTTCTTTGCCAAAGGTTTCCATAAGCATCCCATTCAACACCCAATTGACCAGGTCCTCCTGGAAGCCCATTAACCTGGAAAGGCGTTCCTTGTGCGTCATAAAGAGTATCTCCAGCAAATTCAACCAATTCATTGCCCATTAGCCAAAAATCTCTGGGGCCTATTGGACCACTGTCACCCTCTTCAAGATCACAATTAAATGAATAGTCATCAGCTGCATCGCCACCAGGTATAGCATTTCTTGAAGTTAGTCTGTAACCCCCTAAACCACCCCAAACGCTTGCAGCAAAATAACCAGCACCATTTAGTATTCCATGAGGATCGCCAACGAGATCCAGGAAAGTGCCGTCATTTTCAGGTGGCCATATGAAATTACCACCTTGGAAGAAACAATCATCATCAAAATTCAACGGTCTTGCAATTGGTCTTCCAATACTGTCAAAAACCAAAACACCCTCTGTTGTTGAAACCAAAATAACATCTCCTATCTCTGGGAAGTAAGCATTGGTCAAACCTGTTAGACCAGGGTAATCACCCAAACCACTGCTATCAGCAGATATAGAAGGATTGGTCAATGGGTTTCTGAAAGGTGTCAAGGATCCATAAAAAGGATTGACACAGTCAGTTAGCTCACCATAAGCAACACCAGTTCCTGTAGAAGAATTACCACCATCGGAAGGTAATGTATCGCCAGGGAAACCGCCGCCAGCAGGATCTGGAACTATACCTACAGGACTTGAGTTTTGACATGCAGAAAAGAAAAGTGAAAACATGACTAAAAATGTAACTGTAAATTTATTTTTAAACATAATCAACTTCCTCCACCCTCAGCGGTAGCAAAACCATTCTCGGGATAAAGCCTGAAATTACCAGTATCCCAGGTTCCTGGAGACATCACAACTATACGTGCATCCTGAGCCCTGTAGCCACTTGCTTCGACCTGCACTGTTAAGAAACCACCTATCGGAGCATAAAACTCAAATGCACAATAAGCATCCAATCCACTTGTGTATGTGATTTCAGAACATATTTCTTCTTCATTGAAGTCCAATAATCCTTGCGCAACCACTCTTACGGTAACTTCTTCTGGCATATTGTCGCCGATTGGCGCATTGGGATTTTTGATTTCAGCTGTACCTGTAACTTTAACAAGCCCTGGCTCTACAAGCTCATTGCTGTTATCGATAAGGTCAGTTGCTGTTAACGCTCTTGCATGCATCGCTGAACCAAAATTACTCAAATCCTTATCTCTTATAACAATCATGAACTCATCATTTGCAGTCAAGCCATTGTTTGTCAAGTTAGCCGAAGTTAAAGCAGTAAAGGCATTAAGAGTCGAAGAACCAGCATCACCAACAAAATAACGGAGATTCTGACCCCTCACAGGAATGTTTCCAAGTGCACCACCATTTCCAGCAAGAAAATCAAAAGCAATCGCTGAGCTTTGGAACGCGTGTGTGCATTCTTCATTTGTGAAGCATTGAATGGTGAAGCCTAAAGCTTGCTGTCCACCCTGCTCATCAGATCCATTTAAAACACCGATAGATAGGATGTTTGATTCCGCGGACTTCAATGCATTGGCAAGTATCTGATCGTCAATTCGTGAATTTGCCCAAAAAAGCTGGAAATCAACATCATTAATCAGATTAAGCATTTCATTTCTGAGCTGTCCGCTATGTGGTCCAAAATAAACGTCAATACCGTACCTGTTATCAACAATGATATTCTCGCAATGAGAAGCTGTGCTTTCTTTCTGACCCTGAAATTGATTGTTTTCAAACATCTGATCAAAATCCTGGTTGAAACAATTCGCCAATAATGTGTTCTGAAGCCTCATTGAGAAATTAGACATTGAATAAAATGAATTTGATAAAAAGTTTCCTGAAGAAACTATAACCTCATCACCATCAATGACCATGTATTTTGAGTTCATAAGTGTGTTTAAGTCATTACCGTCAGTAACAACAACCGCACCAGCAGTTTCTAAGTTTGAATAAACAGTTGAATTTGTATTGTAAAAATAATTATCAACAACTATGTTCACGCTAACACCTTTAGCAAGAGCAAAAAGGATTGCATCTTCAATATCTGGCCTGTTAGCAATATCTGGAACAGCGATATTAACCACTGAATCAGCAGCACTAATATACTCTGATGCATCAAAAATTGCATTTACATGAGATGGGAATTGCTGCTTAATGCTGTTCAACAATAAAAAACCATCTGTGTTTGTGTCTACACATTCGGTATGAAACCCTATTGCTAAAGGATCTGAAACAAACGCCTCTAAGACTTGACCTGAATCCTGATAGTAAACAATTGGATTTCGATAATTTGGATCTGTCGCATCAGGATCCCAACTATCACTGCCATAACCAGAGTAAGGACCACAAGAAACAACTTCAAGAGCATCCCCACTTGCGCAAGAAGTTACAACTGCCACAAACAGCAAAACTAAAAAATTCAACTTAACTTTCATAAATTATCAACCCCACGATTGTATTACAACAAAATGCCTTATCGTACATTTTGATCAACTTGGTTTAAGCTAATGCTTATACTGTAAGTATAAATCCCTTAAAGAATCCTTCCAATGCGGCATTTCCCCAAAACCTAAATCACTCCATCTTTCCTCTAAAAGTATTGATCTTTTTGGCCTTTTTGCCGCTAGAACGAGATTTTCTGTAGAGATTCGATTTAGCTGTACATCAATGGATTTAAGCTTGAGGAGCTTGTAGGCAAAATCAAACCAGGATGCCGTCCCTCTTGAAGATATGTGTACAACACCCCTGAAATCACCTTGCATTAAATCAACCAACCTTTGGGCAAAATCAAAAACATATGTTGGTGAGCCAACTTGGTCATCAACTATATTGAGCTTCTTATTCCTTCTTGCAGCTTGAGTGATCTTTTCTGGAAAATGATTAGCTCCAATTCCATAAAGCCAAGACGTTCTTGCGATAATTGAATTTGGCACTCGTGCAACCTCAACCTCTCCAAGCATTTTTGATTTTCCATAAAAATTTATTGGATTAACTTTGTCTGAAAATCTATATTCACCAATGGAACCGTCAAAAACATAATCAGTTGAAGGATAAACCAATTTAACATTATTACGAATACACCAACTCGACAAAGCTCCGATCGAAAAAGTATTTAATGCTAAACATAATCCTTTTTCTGATTCTGCCTTGTCTACAAGAGTGTAAGCGGATGCTACCAAGACATGAGTTGGACCAAAAGACTGCAGAGCATCAAAACAGGGATGCTTCTCCATAGGTAAATCATTCCTTGAAAAATTTACTAAATCAATATTTTTATACTCAGAATAAGCTCTTGCTGCTTGAGCGAGTTGTCCATATTTACCTATTATTGCTAATCTCATATTAAAGTATTTTATGTTATCCTCTATTCTGTAACAATATGAATGATTTGTTTGACATTCTTCAAAATTACTCTATTGGATTGCCTAGAGAGTGGGTGGAATTAATAATTATTGCCATTTTAGGCTTCATTTTTACTATCATTTATCGAACTTCAAAAATATTCATGAAGGTAACAATTTGGCTTACTGTTGTTGGAGTTATCTTTTTGTCCATTTACTCATTGCTACAAAAAAACAAGCTGATTGAACAGGATTCAATTTCGCTTGAGCAATCAATGCCCGAGCCAGCAAGTGACAGATGAAAAGAAAAACAGTTCAAAATTCAATTACTGCAAGCGGCCTAGGTGTTTTTAGCGGCAAGGAAACACAATTAAAAATTTCACCTGGGGATGAAGGTCTGATATTGTCTTTCGGCGGAAAGTCTATAAGAATTGGTGAAAACTGGAAACACTTGGGCAGATGCTCTTCTGTAAGGGTCAATGACGCTGATATAAAATTGACAGAACATTTTTTAGCAGCTGCAAGAATATGGGGGCTTACAGATGCATTCATTGAGATAAGCTTTCCTGAATTTCCAATACTAGATGGATGTGGTTTAGAGTGGTTTCAAATGCTCGAAAGAGGCAAAGCAAGCTTTTTAGATAAAGAAATTGAAATATTCACCCCATCCAAAACGATAATTTACGCACAAGATGATATCTTCCTTTGTTGGAAACCGTCAAAAGACTTAAAGGTAACAATTCTTTATCATCATTTAGATGATCGTATTCCTGTTTATTACGAAACATTTGATCTCAAGAATGAAAATGATAAAAAAACAATCTTGAAATCAAAAACATTTATTTTTGAAGAGGAGATTAAAGGCTTACTTGAACAAGAAATCATCAATCATGAATCCGAAAAAGCTATAAATTCTGTAGAAATAATCGGCCAGAAAGAACCTGGTTTATTCATCCCAGCACATAAATGTTTAGATTTAATAGGCGATATCTATCTTTCAGGTAAATTTTTTTCAGGAGAATTTTTAAGCGTAAGAGGGGGACATGCATCAAATCAAAAATTATTAGAAAAAGCTTTAAAAAAATAATCTAGAATCAGAGTCTAGTATGAACAGTCAATTAATTTTGCCAACAATATTACTCTTTGGTTTTGTTTTCATAATTGCAATGCTTATGAGAAGCCTTAGGCCCAGAAGATCAAGTGCTGGTTTAAAAAGAGCCAAGTTGAAAAATGAAATTGACAAGATATTAAAAAAAGATAAGGACGGTTTTTAAAATGATTGGAATAGTTTTAGGTTCACCCTCAGACAAAAAAATAGCTGATAAGGGAATAGCAATTCTGGAGGATTTAAACATACCTCACAAGTTGTTTATTCTTTCTGCACACAGAACTCCTGACCTTTTGGAAAAAGCTATTAATGAAAATGGCGATATCAAAGTATGGATTGGTTTTGCAGGCTTAGCTGCGCATCTTTGTGGTGTGATAGCCTCACATACAACAAAACCTGTTATAGGTGTTCCTGTTGCATCAGGGGCGCTTGCTGGCATGGATTCATTATTGGCAATGGTTCAAATGCCATCTGGTATACCTGTTGGTGTTGTGGGTATAAACAATGCAAAAAATGGCATGCTCCTAGCATGTCAAATATTAGGCATTGAAGATTCTTCAATATCTGAAAAAATAAAAAACCAGAGGCTCGAATCAAGAAAAAAATATGGTTGATAGATCAAATGATCGCATCTCTTTAAGAGTTGCTTATTTGATTACGGGTATACATGCTGTTCCCGGTTCTAATCTGCTGTTGCTTGAATCAAGTGATGAACCAGATTCTGTTATACCGGTGGTGATTGGTCATAGAGAAGCTGAGGCTATCCGAGAGGGTTTAACTCAAAACTATAAAGAAAGACCGTCTCCTTATGACCTGTTTGTAAATATGGTTGAAATAGCCGATCAGGAAGTGGTTGAAGTTTTGATTGACAAGGTAAAAAAGGGAGCCTATCATGCAAAAATCACAATTGTTGTTAATGATAAAAAGATTCAACTTGACAGCAGAACTAGTGATGCAATATCAATTGCATTAAGAACTCATTCACCATTTTTTACAACAAGAGAAGTTTTTGAACTATCAAGAAGAGACAAATCTCAATACGCAGCCTTGATACAAAAACAACCAAAAATTACCAATGATGAAAAAGACGGATCAGAGTTTAAAGACTTTCTTGATGAGGCTAACCTAGAGGAACTTCAAGAAGAATAATCGGAGAGTGTGGGATTCGAACCCACGATACAGCTCATCGCCGCATACACGCTTTCCAAGCGTGCGCCTTCGTCCACTCGGCCAACTCTCCAACGAAAAAATTCTACCCCCGTATACAATAAAAAACATCATGAAGAAAAGTGAAAATTCAAACAATGATAAAGATCAATACAGTGTAGGAATGATTGTTTTGAGCATGGCTTTTTTTGCCAGTGAAAATCCTGCCTTAGGTATTATTTTCTTGGTAGTTGCAATAGCCCCATCCTTAGAGAAAAATTAAAAATAAAACCCAAAAACTACATCAAACCATACGAAATCATCTGCTGAGTTGCTAAGTTTGACCAACCTTTATTTGCTAAGGGACTTGCTGGTGATGGATGAAGCACTTTGCCAATTTCTACATTTCTATTTTTAAGAATTTTTCTTGCTTTAGATTCTGCATAATTACCGATCCCAATAACCCACTTGCAATTCATAGCCATCACCAAATCTAATAAAAATTCACCACATAACTCTTCAAGAGCAAGCCTTTCGGTTAAATTTATTTTTTCAGGTGTAATGTTCCTGCCTTGGGTGTCAAAAAAAGCCAATGGGCAATAATTATGCACAAAACAATTACAAAAAAAATTATCGGCATTGCTCCAGTTCTCCTCAACCCACGCCCAAAACCTAGATCCTGAAACCTCCTGTCTGGAACAGGCAAAACCATCAATTGGCCTTTTGTTATGCTCTAAAGCTGGCTTGCCTATTTTTGTTTCAATTTTTAAAAAATTTTTAACAGGATGAATTGCGCCAAAAGGAATCCCTGTTTGGGCCATGCCCCAAGGTCCAGGATTCATGCCCATAAATAATATATCTTTTTGGCCGTTTCCATATTTTTTCAAATATAAACTATATGAATCAACAGCATACTCAATGGGGTTGTAAACAATCAGATCTCTATCAAAAATCAAATTATTTAGATTGTTTGAAAAAATTTTGACTTTTTGCAAAATGCTATAACCAGTCATAAAAACGTCAACTCTCCGTCTTCAGCAACACCAAAATGATTTTCTCTTAATTTTTTAAACTCACTACTTGACTTATCCAATAATGGATTTGTTTGATTGAGGTGAATAAATTTCAATTTTCTTTTCATTTCTACACTTAAATCTTTCAGATCTTCAATTAAATTTTCAACAAGTGGATGAGGCACTGAATTGATATTTCTTGAATCCAATTCTTTCCTGTTCCAAAATGTACCATCTAGATAAAACACGTCTACTTCATGCAGTATCTTCAAAAAATCACCCTTCCATTTCTGCAAACTGTCACAATCAGGAAAATAACCAATTTTTCGGTCGCCTGTTGCTATAACATAACCAAAAGTATCCCCTTTTGCCCTATGAGGAACCTTTACAGCTTTAGCTTTAATATTTCTAGTCAAATGAAACAAATTTCCTTCCGTTATCTTTTCAAAAAAAATATTTGTGTTGAATTCAAAAATGTCACAATACTTTTTAATTATTGAAATGTTGTCACAGCTTGAAAAAATTTTAAAATCTTGATGATTTAACCCTTCCTTGCTCAACCAACCAAGGCCCCCTATGTGTCCCCAATGGGTATGGGTAATGAGTATTCCTGAAAGAGGGTTTTTTGATAATTCTAAAAGTTTATCTAGCTGATAAGGCAAATGCGGAGTTGCATCTATCAAAAAACTTTTTTTCTCTATTCTGTCAACAATCCCCAAGCATGTTATTTTTTCTTTGATTATTGCATTTTGAAAATATTCTTGCTGTTTCATGTTAAGAGAACCCACATGAGGGTAACCACCATCCTGCACAATACCTAAAACTATTCCAAAAAAATCTTTACTCAAATGCTTATTGCTTCAAATCCTTTTTTAGGATTTCTTGGATTTTTGGTTCAGGTTTCCAGTAACCAGGACCCTTTAAGACTTTACCTCTGTCATCATAAATAGGATTTCCATCCTGGTCCAACTTAGAGAAATTTGAATCCATAATAACATTCAAAATATCCTCCATTGGAAGACCCCAGCTTTGAGCCTGGGTGAAACAATAAACAACTATATCCCCTAGCCAATCAGAAACTGCTGTAAGTATCTCAAGCTGTTCCTCCTTGGACAAATCTTTGCCTTTTTTACCCTTGTACATTTCGAAAATATCTTCAGCTTCCTTTACCTCTTCAAGAATAATATCTTGAAACCCCTCTAAAGTTTTCAATTCACGTAATCTTGGGCTTGAAGGCATATCAAGCTTATACATACTGTTGAATTTTTTTATATCATTAATAAATTTTTTAGAAACCATTTACTCGTCAATCCTTTCTGCCGACCAAGAATACCGATATTCATTTTCATCTGAGAACTTCCACTCTCCAAACATGAAATCCTGATTTCTGCTTAATGAAAATCGCACTTGCCCACTTTTTGGATTAGAGGAAGGGTTTTCCCATTCAGCTTTCAGAACAATTTTGTCACCAATACGTGTGACCAATCCTCTAAATGTTCCTATTGGCAATCCTGTTTCTGGATCGCTGTAACTACCTAAATAATATGTTTTTCCTTTTTCTTTCACTTTCTTAACCTGCATTAAACCATAAGAAGAGTCCCAATCACCTTCAAACTTAGGAGTAAAAAAATTTCGATATATAGATGAGCTGATAAGTTTCTTTTCGAGTGTGTATTTAGGATTACTCAGGCTGCTCAAATTAAAAGAATGAAACAACTTCTCCTCTCCTTCAACATTTATTATGCCCAGCTTTATCGTTGGGTCGCTGAGGTCCCAATCAATTTCAACAAATCCAAAATTTTTATCAAGAAAAGGTTTTTTTATTCTGTTTTTATTCGGAGCAACACCGCTCCAAACATTAGTTAACCCACTTGAAGTAAGGTCATAAAGAGGATAAAGCCCTTCTTTTTCAATCATGGATAACTCAGCCCAATGTGTGTCTCCACTTAAAAAAATTACGCCTTCCGCCTTTGTTTTTTGAATCAATTGGATCATTCTCTCTCTTTCTAACGGCATATTGGCCCAAGCTTCCCATCCATTAAACTCAGGAAGAAATTGAGTGCTCATGCCAAACAACCTAACCTTTGCTGGAATTTGAAGCTGTTCCTCAAGCCATTGCCATTGCTCCTCACCAAGCATTGTTGCTTTTTGATCGATTGTTGGAACATATGAACCCATAAATCTTTGAGACATGCGGTCATTTCTTGGGCTTGAAGAAAGCTTGGTGCGAAATGTCCTCACATCCAAAAGGATTAATTGCACTCTTTGTTCTGCAGGGCCAAAAAGATATGAATGATAAATTCCTGGATGTTGCCATCTTTCTGAATCGTTGGGTTCCTCGAAAAAATCAAGCATTACCTTTTTGGATTCTTCTTTTTTGGGATACTCTAAACCTCCATCGTTGACTCCATAATCATGATCATCCCAGGTTGCAACAACAAATGAATTTCTTTTTAACATTTGATAACCGGGTTTTTGTCCAAGCTTCTCATATTGAGCCTTAAGATGATCCATATTTTCAGTATCACCATAAACATTATCTCCAAGGAACATGAAAACGTCAGGACCCCAATCATTAACTGCAGACCAAATAATCTGCTCTGCATTTTGATTTGCACAGGACCCAAAAGCGATTCTTGTGACCACTTTATCAAATGCTTCTTGTGCCTTTAATTCAAATAAATTAAACCAAACAGAGAAAACAAAAAATAATAAAAGTCTTTTACACATACAGATTAATTTTATACGCTTCGCCAGCGCGCAAGCGCATATACATCGCACATAATGCGATCGAACATGCGCGCAAGCGTATGTATAAAGAAACCAACAACACTTATCCCAAGTATATGTATTAGTGAATTTAAATTCACAGCCCTTTATCACATTGATTTTAGGGAATAATTAGGAGGTATATTTATGTCTATAGACAAACTAAAAACTTTAGCACAAACTGCATTATTCATAGTTTTGGCAGTGGGAATGTGGAGAGTGTTAGATGCATCAGCAACATATATCATGAGTGCAGACAGTATGACTGGGCGTATTGATGGAATTCTTGTTGAATACCAAACAGCTGTAGGTGACGTTGGCGACAAGCTAAACACAATGATGGATGCTCAAATTGAAGTAGTTGGAGCTATTGAACAAAGTGTTTCAGCTTCAACTTCACTAATTGAACAAAGCAAAGAAAGAATCACCTGGGCAGCAAACATGTCTGAAAATCTTTTTCCTGCAGAAGCGCAGACAAATATCGGATCATTGTTAAGAATGGCTGTTGCAGCTTTGACTGATGCTATAACTTATCTTGTAGAAAACCCAGATGATGTCAATGGAGCATTAGAAGGTTTATTTGCTGCTTGGAGGGAAGCGGCACCTATGAATACAATGGCTCAAGATTTACAAGATGCTGTAGATGGTTGGATGGGTACAACTATCGATCAAGTGGAAACTTTAAACGAGTAACGCTTGACTTTCGTTAAAAGGGAGGGCGACCTCCCTTTTTAACATTCCTCAACTCACCTTCTTCTT
>CEVA01242481.1_pt1 | contig 17886 bp, 16 predicted proteins | sample 361521 | NCBI WGS metagenome assembly CEVA01 (sample SAMEA2622823, study PRJEB7988) | marine metagenome | isolation source: saline water (ENVO:00002010), including
CCATAAAGGTAACTTTATTTTTACGCAAGACATCAAAAGATTTTGCATCATGGTTTGACCAACTTTGCGCTTTACCTTCATTGACTTCACCATTGCGTTTTTTAGCTAAGTTGTGATACTTCTCTGGTACCTTGTATGGGTTGTCTATTTGTTTGTTGAAGTACAGTTGATACAGAAGAATCCAGTATTGATCGATTTCAAAAAGGGACTTACTCATTACTTCTTTGGCAAAATTAATCGCTTTCGCTTCATGCTCTTGATACAAGGTTAACATTGTTATTGATAGGCAATCTCCAGTAACAACAATCTCTTGCGCCATAGCCTCTGGTAACTCGCCGTTATAGTATTTCTTAATGTAATAGAGGCACCAAACAATCCCGTCAGAACTTTTATTTATAGTGCATTCTTTCAGTGCTGAAAGTAAAGATTGATAGTATTTATCACCCGGTTTACAACGAACCACTGGTAAGAGTTGCGTGAGTAAAGGCAGTAATACTGGGTAATGCATAGACAAATTTGCAGTGTATTCTAGTAATGCCTTTTTCCCAGACGGGCTTGCCTTCTTAACTAAGGACTTAATGGTGTATTTCAGTATGCTTCCACCACTATTTTTCCCCTGAAGGTCAACAGCATAATCGAGCATACGCGTACAGTAATGCTCGCTGACTTTGATTCGCTGACTGAACCTCGAACCGAGATCGGAAACCCAATCAGCAGCAGATGCTTGTGGCAACTTTTTAATCTCAGTCTTCTTGATGTTTAATAAAAGGCCAAATTTAGATAATTGCTCGGATAGCACTCTAATAAACTTCTCGGACTGCTCATAAGTAGAACAGAAGGCAGTGTAATCATCGATAAAACGATAAAACTCAAATCCTTCTTCAGTGAGAGCTTTGTCGACTTCAAAAAGAATCAATTCACTTACTATATTTGATGTTCCTGGACCTATAGCGACACCCATAGTTTCATTACGCTTAGTCATCCTTTGAAGAGTGTCTAGCTTATTCTCAGGTCCAGAATCTGTGTTTTGCTTCGCTTCATCAATACCTAGTAATGCCCACGGAATTGAATGAGTATAAAGACTTGGGTAAAAATTTGAGATATCACTATGAACAATAAATTTTTTACCCCTAACTCCATCTTGATAACGTTTAGTTTTCTCTTTCGCACGCTCATAAGTCATTACGATAATTCGCCCATCTTTATGTTTGAATGGACGAATTACACTATTTTCATTATCTTCTATGTGGCTAAACCTACTCCAGTTATCGGAGATATGACTAACTAAATGCGCATATGCCAATGGATGAGGCGTACTAAGCTGTCTATGCACATTGTTGAATCTAGTAGCAAAATAGTTAAAGTGGTCATATCCACCCTTTCGAAGATCGATTGCTGCTAATTCATCGCAAATACTAGAACTGAAGAGTTCAGAACTAAAAAGCTCCGGGAGTTCTTCATTTTTATCTTTCTGTAAAGGTAAGTAGTTGAACCTCAGCAAAGCTTCCTTTACATATTGTGAATCTATCACTTTATACTCCTAGCCAATTTTGTGACATAACGCTTTACTAAGGTGCGACTAACACCACGAAACCCAAACAAAGCCACCGTAATCCCAAAACCTAACCGAACCCAAAATGCCGAAGGTTAGCCATCACCCTTAAGCAATTTTTTATATTTTGTTTTCGTAGATCTTCCTTGCTTCAACTGCATTGTCTAGGCGTCGGTGTACTAATGAAACCATTGACAGTATATCCAAGGCATCAAGCTCTTCGATTTTCCAAGTTACTTTGGGGGCATGTGCTGTCGTATTTCTAAATGTCCCAAATAACCCAACCAATAGATTGCCAAAGCCTTTTTGCTCACTACGCTCACTTTCAGTTTCTAGAGAGTTGAGTGCTAAATGAGGAACGCCTTTTATAGAAAAGGCCTCATTAACCAAATTGGCACCATCAGATGTTAAACCTGTCTTGTTCCGAATTTTATCAGCTACACTTTTCGTAGCCTCGAAAACTGCATGGAAATAGTTATCAACAAGTAATTCTTCACGGCAATAATAAAGGACATCAGGATGTACATTTCGTGATACCAGATGCTCTTTCAGTTTGTTAGCTCTCGCCGCAGCTTCACTAATAGTTGATGCTTTAGCTGCACGAGATATCCTGCCATCTTCCCCCAAACTAAGACCAGAAAAGCTCAGCACCTGATTAAGTTGATACCGAGTATCTGAAAACCAATCCAGATTGTTATAGTGCCTTGATGGAGCCATAGCCAACTGCAAAAAATGAAGTACACTATTTGCGCAGCCATCCATTTCTTGCCTATTCGCAATGGCAGAATTGAGCCTCTTCCATTTAGTATTAGAGGGATCTATATCGTCTATTTTGGCTTCGTATAGTAGTTTTTCTATTTGTGAACCAGTAAACCCACTAGCTGTATCGCCCAGTATTCTACAAATAGATTCGATTGCTCCGAAGTCTAACTTCTCAATTCTTGCCATGTAACCTCATAAAAATATAACGCTTTATAGACGAATTTTTTCCGTGTTTGCATTCCGTCTATGTTGCTGTTATTCATTATGAAACTCAACTTATATCAACCTATTATGTGAATCGAAAGAGAATTTCGGGATAGAACTACGGAAAGTTTCCATATAAGCCCCCACAGCACTGATTAGATTAATTTGGTCTATTGCAATGCTCGCTAAACGGACAGTTCGTTGAGCCTAAGAAGCTTTGGGGCAGATCTGTGCTAGCTGGCACTTTTTAGAAAAGTGCCATAAGTAAAACTTCAGGTCTATGAAGCCCCAGCCATTCAGAGAGCTTACTCGCCTTGAGAAAAGCATCAAAGCCGCCACCCTTCTAGAGCAGATCGCCCAACTTACTTATATAGAGACTCGGGCTTGTTCAACACTTGGGATTTAACTTTGGCTACGCAACGCCTAATCCTTATTCCGTTAGTTTTCAAGTTTTGATATTTGAACCAACCACTGACCAATAGTCGTAACACAAAGGTAGAGTGTGCCATTTGGATCACCTTGAAATGAGTGATAAAGAGGGCTTGATGCTAATCCCGTTGTCTTTAGATCACTGGCGATTTTCTCCAATATAGGGCTTGGATAATCAATAGTGGTTGCGTCTATGACACATGTTTCTTCTTCATGCTCACCTGAAGGAAAAGAGGAGGATTCGTAGATTTTTGGCTGTTGCTTAGTCCCGAATTCAGATAATAAGTGCGACACTTCATTGGTAGGACTGAGGAAGACAGCCAATTGTTGAGATTGGTATGCTCTTCTGACCAAAGAAACAAGCAGTTCCAACATGAAGTATCAACAATTGACTGAAGGGAAAAGATACCAGATTTCAGCCCTTTTAGAACAAGGTGTATCAATAAAAAAACATTGCCCTTGCCATCGACTGCCATAGAAGCTCAGTTTATAGAGAACTTAGCCGTAATAGTGGAGAAAAAACTACTGCCCTCAAACTGCTCATCAAGCTTGCATTGAGAGAAGAAGTCAGACTCCAAAGTATAAAGTACCCTCAGAACGAGCTGAGTTTATCCGCTTGTTGATTGAACATGATTGGAGTCCTGAGCAGGTTTCAGAAGTATTGACGGCTTCAGGTATGCCAGTTAGCCATGAATGGATTTACCAATTTATTGCGAATGACAAAGCAATCGGAGGGAAGCTTTATCGGCATTTGAGGCAAGGTCATAAGCGATACCGTAAAGGCAAAAGAACCAAGGCTGAAGCTATTAAGAATGCAGTCTCGATAGACTATAGGCCAGCTATTGTAGATAGTCGTGAGCGCTTCGGTGATTGGGAAATCGATACGGTGTTAGGCAAGCATGGAACAGGCGCTATTGTTACCCTGCTTGAGCGAAAAAGTCGCTTCTTTTTGATAAAGAAAGTGAACTCAAAATCAGCGAAAGATGTCACAGCAGCCACAATAGAACTGCTCATGCCATATAAAGCGCATGTACATACAATCACTGCTGACAATGGTAGGGAGTTCGCTAATCATGAAGAAATTGCGGAGGCATTAGAGGCAGATGTTTACTTTGCACATCCATACAGTTCATGGGAGCGTGGAGCAAACGAAAATGCTAACGGTCTGCTTCGTCAATATGTACCGAAAGGTTCTGATTTACGTGAAGTTAGTGAGGACGTGATATCTCTCGCCATGGCAAGAATAAATTACAGGCCAAAGAAGTGTTTAGGCTTTAAACAGCCAGCCGTGATATTCAAAGAAATGTGCATGGCTGCTTAAATGGGGAAGTGTCGCACTTCGGACTTGAATTCGGGACCAAACGGTTACGTATTTCGCTTTCTTCAGTTTCATCAAAAGACAACAAATGACACTCATCGAAAATAATATAATCGACATTTTCAACCTCATGTTTAATGAAGCTTTGAGTTGTACTAATTATCACATCAGAAGAAATGTCTCTATGGCCTAGCGAGCCAGCCAATAATCCCCCAGATACTTCGTCCGCAATTTGTTGAAGCAATTGAACCCGAGGGGTCAGTATGACAATTCTCTTTTTTGTCTTTTGCAATAGTCGGTCAATTACTTCTCGAATGATAAGTGTTTTCCCAGCACCGGTCGGTGCGACAACAAGGGGATTTCCTTGCTTCTTGTTCAAAAAGGACAACACCGACTCGACAGCTTCAGATTGATAATTTCTTAACTCATTTTTCATTAAATAGTTTCTCCACAGGTGCAATCGGTACTAGTGTGAAGCCTTCTGCGCGGTAGTTTTCATATCTCCTTCCAGCCTGCACAAGATTTGCTCGTTCCATGTGTTCAGCGTAACTCTTAATGTATATACCATCAGAGGTATATACATAAGCCCTTACTTCTGAAGTTCCATAAACTTGTTTGATAACAACAGCAAATAAAGCTTGCGCAACGAGTACGCCACCTTTTGGTGCGTATTAGTATAATTGATAAAGGCAGTTCCCGAATAGCCTTGATTCCTCTTTCGAATACTCCGATTGAGCTAACCTGACACTTTCAAGCACTCGCACTTGATAACATTTACGCCTGGGGTTGCCGTACATACCGTGCCGAATTTCTATGTACTCGAATTTAATCAGTACCTCTAGGTCCCTTTGGGATATCGCAGCAGATTCAGTTCTCTAGCTAAAGTGTTAAGCTCGACCCACTTTGCAGTTCCATACCTCGCTATCTGCATTAAAATGAGAATCACTCTAAATGAACTCCTTCTATTACCTTCCGCCAGTAATCTCATAAGTCGTTCAATTTCAAATATTTCTATCATTATCGTTAACCTTCACTCGTTAATCTCTTGTTTGGATGAAGCAGCAGCCGTATCTATCGACAACCCCATGTCTATTTGTTACTTAGTCCATAAAAGTCGTCTTTCAAATCCACTTGTAAGTGCGGTTGAAAGCTCTTCAGAACCATGTATTGATACAACTAATACCTTTATTTAGGGTGTAAAATGCCCGCCCACTCCAGTTTTAGGAGCAGCCTAAGTTTCAAATTTTGAATCGTTAATCGATTATCTTGATGTCAAAGCGATCATCTTGATGAACTTCAAGTAGCTTTGATGGAATTTGAAGGCGAAGTACCGCCCCTTCGTCAAGAATGGTTGCCCAGTTTTTGACAGAACCGCCGGAAGTTGCGTAGCCAGAGATAAGAGCCACATCGGCATGAATACGAGCCCCGGAGTTACGTCCAAACGCTCTACAAAGCTGGAGACCTGCAAACTCAATATCACTGCCGTATTCTCGAATTTCTTCCTTCGCAGTGAGTTCAATTGTCGCGGGTTGACTGTTGTAGAGCTCGTCGAGCTGTCTAACTTCACTTGCAACAAAGTTCGGAAAAGTCCAAGCAGCCTGTTCCTTATCCCAGGTGCCACCGAGTCTTTTGCAATCGTCAATCAGTAGAGAGTTTTTAGCAGTTTTTAAAATGACACGGCGTTGTTTAGGCTCGTCTTTAATCGAAACCTTCAACTGTATATCTGTGCCTTGGATGTCTTCAACTTCAAGGAATTGCTTGCCGAGTTGAAGCTCGTGAGAAGTGGTGTTAACAGAGATTTTACAGCGCTGGCCGCTGGCTGTCTCAGCAGAATAGTGATCGGAGTGTTTTTCTTTAATGTTCAGAAACATAGTGTCTAATCCTTAGTGGTTAATATTCATAATTGCTCCCCTTAGTTATTCAACGGCAATTCACCTGATTCATACGGCAATTACCGGTGTCACACATAATCAAACGATTTATGTCTCCCCCGAGACACAGAATTGAACTTCAACGCCGAGACTCATTCCAATTCATACCACCATTATAGCTAGCGAAATTCAAATGTCAATAAAAATTCCTTATTTTTCAACTGTATACCAATTTCAGTCTGACATTATTATGTGGCTAACAGAGTCATTCCTTTCTACCTAATGGGACTACCGAAAATTGGTTGTAGCCTTGGCTTCGCCAAAATTTACTCCAGTTTTATGGTGTGAATAATTATGGGTTAGTTTCTCGATGAGTTAATTTGAATTCATTAAGACATCTCGACCTTTCTGTCAGCAAATCACTGACAATCTTTCCAGCGCAGCTGGGCCACGTCTATAACGTCACTTGATAGAGTCGATGTAAAAATACATACCCAAATTTTTTAATAATTTTTAGGACAAAAATTATCCTAAGAATACAGATGGTTGAATTCGAAATTCACACAAATCATTGAATTTATACATTTATTTGTATTAGACATGAAAATTCACTCAAGTAATATTGTTGTAATGAACAAGCAATGGAAACAATTGCAAGAACATCACTAGTGTCAACTATGAAACGTGAAGTCAACTACAAAGAACACACAACTGAAGCGGCGGCATTTGTTGCTTTTGCTAAGTATCTTGAACGCGATACAGAAGCTGCTGCTCGCGTTGGTGCCGCACAAATGATTAAGCGTGTTTGTCGATTACGTCTTGTCGATCATCGGAAAATTGATAACTCAGAATATCAAGAGTTTGCTAAGTTGATTGAGCGAGATGGCTTATATGTAGCGCAACTATACAAAGAGATAATAAGCATACGCGAAATTCCTGTTTCTCTTAATCAATCGAAGCAACGATTCTTGGCTCAAGCTGAGCGCATTTTTGCAGCAGTCCTCGATCATGCTGGCAGAGACCATTTTGTTGAAGAAGTGGCAGATATTGAACTGGTGCTTGCTAAGCTGCACTTTCAAATAGAACGCTTGAAAGAAGGTGAAGAGCAAGAGTCTTCACTTACCTTGTATTAACATAAATATCATCAATGGAATAAACTATGAACTCACATTTTTTAAGCTGGTATGAAGAGGCTGACATTCCCGGAATAAATTCCGATGGCAAATGGGAAGACTTTGAGACAGGTTTTCTATACTGCCCTCCCTCACAAACTGATCGCAAACCTCGCGCACCGGTTTCTGACAAAATTAAGGAAGCTCGAGCTACAGCTAAAGATTTTGGCGGAAAGGCCCTTAAAGGTTCAGCAAAACAAAAGAACTGGGGAGAGTCGATTCGAGCAGAACTGCTGAAAAAGGTTAATCTCGAGTTAGCTCGAGTTTTAGCAAGTCACGATATCTTTGAAAATGCCTCTGCTTTTATTGCTATCAGAACTAAATCTGTTGCTGAAGTCGAGTCAATGCTAAAAACTGTCCTCGAATCAACTAAATCCCATAATATCAAAATACGCAGAGCAGAGGAGCTTAATCCAGGCAGTCGTATTACCAACAAAGATGCAATCAAGCTGTATGATGAAGCTAACGAAATACAACAGCAACTGTATAGCATGATTTGACCACAGCTAAGGTGTACTTTGGCCCTTAACCCAATCTAGATAACCGTAATACGATACTAGAGAAGTACCATGGTATGGCTGTAAAAGCTTCTGACGTCCTAAATTGGACAAAGGAAGAAAAGCAGTCGCTGATGCTCGTGTTGTCTATATCTACCATGATCAGATTGATGCTATCGGTGACAAAGCTGCAACTGAAAACCAAACATTTGATGCTTGTGCAGATGGAATTGAGCAAGTGAGATTACTAGTGGAAAGAGTCATCAACAAGCTCAACGGTAATCGTATCCTTGTGACGGCCGACCATGGTTTCTTGTTTAAGTCTAGCGATGTAATTGAATCGGATAAGACCGCATTGTCAGTCAAACCTACTGGCACTATTGAAGCTAAAAAGCGCTACCTGATAGGCCAGCAGTTACCTGAAGACAGTTTCTATTGGAAAGGCAACATGGCTGTGACTGCCAATTTATCTTCTAAAGGCGATCAAGCTGAGTTCATTATTCCACGAGGTTCAAATCGCTTTAATTTTGTTGGTGGTGCAAAGTTTATTCATGGTGGTAACTCGATATGTTCAGCAACAGCTGAATTTTCGTTCACCACATTTGTTGAATTATCAGTCGAGTGGTTATTTACGCGAGAGTTAGGACCATTCAAATTGTAAGTAATACTTTGAACTGCTTTCTCGGCTTCATGTAACCCAAGATTTTTATGCTTAATCTGATAACCAGCAGGGATCATTGAGCCTCCTTCATGGAAACTAGGGGCAATAACTTCATACGTTTCAATGCCACCATTCGACATTTTACGTTGAATAAGATCACCCGCCAAACTGGACAACTTTCGGGAGGTTCCACTCATTGAAGTAACGGTGTCTGACGATAATGATCGTTCGCAGTCGTCGTGATATAGCGCCACTTCACCCTCATCTTCAACTCCTTTAACCCCATCTAATAATATATGGTAATTTATATAAAATCATAAGAAACTGTGCTTTAATTCTTTGACTTCACTTTTTGTTTTTCACCTCGCTAACGCGAGAAGAGACCCAGCTCTTGCCTTCATTCAAGGTGTGAGTACAAGTCTTAATTTTACCTTATATATAATAAAAACAATTGTACTCAGGCACTCACACCATAAAACTGGCCTCCTTCTGGCGAAGCCAGGCCACCCACAAATAGAGGCCAAAAAACCTCACTTCAACACTATTACTCCGCCAAACCATCTTTTGTAAGACATTGACAATGAATTAATTTCTAATATGGAAAAATTATTTATCCATATTAACTCAGATACTTGACTTCTAAATATTAAACCCCACTAATATTTAATATTTGGTCAACTATGTACATAACAAACCTTGATTGTTAATATGGAGACATAAGAGATTAAGAGTAGAAATAACTCATGCGTATCGACCAAAACAGCGCAACGTCTCAATAACAAAACCAAGGTAAATCCAATGTCAGCTAAAACTCTACAGCTCTCACGCGTGGCTGAAATCGCGACCTCAGAATCCAGCATTCAAGAAACCAAGCATCTGCTCAATGATATCTCAAACGCCTATGATCGTGGCTTGAAGGCTTCGCAAATCGAAATTCACACAAACAAAGCAAACGCATTCGAAGACGCTAAGTTAGCGCTACAGAAGAAAGTGAAGCTATTCATTGATGGTGAAAACCAAAAGCTCAGCGCAAAGAAAAACAGCTTCGATAAAGCTTTATACCTCTATACCCTGGCGATGACTTCTGAGCAAGAAAAAGAGGCAATCAAAAAAATTAAATTCGCATCGCTGCTGCTAGTTCCGCGACGCATGAGTGCTGAAATGCTCGCCGACGAGATCCGCAAAGTTCTTGCTGACGAAAAAGCTGAAACAATGATTAAAGTGTGCTCCTCCTTCATTGAGCACATGAAAAACAAAGTACGCAAATTTCACTCGGTCAATGAAAACGATCCTGATGTCACTGTTATCGAGCAAGACTACTCAGACCTTGGTGACATCTGCGAAAACAACGACAGAAAAGAACTGCACTTGATCACCGGCCCAACTGGCTCTGGCAAGACTGTAAACACGCTTCTGCCAACATTCGAAGGCGCTTGCTATGACGATAAAATGCCGCTCTTCATCAATGGCTCAAGAGTTCTTGCGGCTGCAATGCTCAACCCAGATGACCCGCGCTACTACCGCTGGGCTCACATTGAGGCAACCAAGGGCGTACTGGGCGTAGTCTACAAAATGATGCTTGATGAAGCATATTGGGAACATCGCAAAGACAGCAAAGTGCTCATTATTGATGAAATCGAAGATGTGCTCGATCTTTGCACACAAACCATTGCTGGTGACGGCTCGCTGGAAGCATTGAAGCTTCTTAACGAACGCCTTGATACCCAGGTTCACAAAACTCCGTTGGTAGTGGTTTCTGACGCCATGATGAGCCAAAACACCTTTGATCGTCTAAAGAGAATAGCCAAGGCATCAGGCAAAAAAATCTTTGTTCACAGACCAAAGGTGCAACCAAAAAACACGAAGGTTACTGTGATGACCGAAGCTCAATGCACTGGCAAAATCAACCAAGCATTATCGAGACTACAGAACGTATTTGTTTACAACGATGGCTCTCAAGATGGCAAAGAGTCGAAGTTCAACGCTAGATACAATTCGCTCAAAGCAGATAGCAAAGCTCAGGTAAACGCAGCATTCATGCACTCTATTCGAGCTAATGAGCTAAGCAACCCTGCGTCATTTGCTGATAAGCACCAGGTTATTTTCGCGTCACCGGCTGCGAAGTGCGGGCTTTCAATCCCCAACCAAAGCTACAAAACATCAGCAATCTACGGTTATGGCACCAGTGCTCCAAATGACCTACTTCAAGCCGCTCACAGGGCTCGTAGCACTGAAGAGGTATTTCTTGCTCTCAGCATCAAAGGCAGCTCTCACTGCTCAGCAAATGCAGATAGAGTCTTAATTGACATGATTCTGAAAGATCAAAAAGAAGACTTATCTAAAGCATCGTTCAACGAAATGATGAAGGACAAGACTCTTAAGATGATTGCCGACCGCATTGCATTTAAGAACGAAGCGCGTAAGTACTACGAGTTCACTACCATCACTATGTTCGAGCAAAATGGCTACAAGATCGAATACTTGAATGAAGACAGAACAAGCAAGAACAGCCACCAAAAACAAGGCGCTAAAGCTAACGAATCTGGCGCGGCAATTGAGAAAGCAGAGCGCTATGCTGGCATTATCAATGCTGAACTCATCGCTGAAGAAGTTGCAATGCAACGCAGAGCTGACGGTGATACTAACACTCAACAGCGCAAGTTCGAGCTTGAGAACTACGATCTACGCAAGTTCTTCAATACCGAAAAAGTTGACACTCTTCTTCTTGATTTCGACCACTCAGGCCGAGGCCGCAAGCAAGTACGAAACCATATGATGTCTAAGGGCCACGTATACGGCACTTCTCTGAAAGACCAGTTCAACGCACTTACAGTGAAGACGTTCTTCGAAATGGTTGGCACTAGAGATGACTTTATGTTCACCTCAGAAGATCAAGGCGCAAAAATCAAAGATTGGGTAGAAAGTGGAACCCTTGAGATCGGCGATCACCAAGAGCTTGTCAAAGACTATTTCTTCCGTGTGTTCCCAAGCGCTAGATTTGGAAACTCAACTTTAACCACGCTTAAAGACATCCTGGACACTGAGTTCGGCATGACATTGAAAGCCTGCAAAGATCAGCCGGTAAAGCTTGATGCCAACGGCAAGAAAATCAAGAACAAAAATGGCAAAGGCTATCAGCGCCACTGCCACCGCGCGTTCCATGCAAGAATGCATGAAGTAGTGGAATTCTTCTTAGCCGCTCATGCAGGTAAGCTAACAGTGCTTAGCCTTACAGAGCGCACTCCAACTGAAGCAGGCGAAGTTGTAGTGGCGACTCAACCAAGAAAGGCTTCAGACAAGGAGCTTAGAGAGGCGAAGGCAAAATCAGACTCTTTTGAAAGAGATATCAAAACACTCGTCGCATAAATTGAGCGCAAAAAAAAGAGCACTCGACCAAAAGTGCTCTTTTTCATAAACCAAAGGTTCAATGTCAGAAGTCTTTCAACTTCATAACTCAATTATATCACTACCACAGATTATCGCACCAATTTTCGCAACAACAGCCTCTCTACATTGCACTTTTTGCAATCAAACTCCGGTCTTGATAAAAGTTAGTGCAGCAAATCTGACATATGGCAAGACAAAAAGAAAAAAGAAAAGATCTTTCAAGTATCGTCTCGCATGATTAACGAAGTCAGAACCTAATCCGTAGCACTGATAAAAACCATCTTGGAATTCGTCATTGTAAGACAAATAAGGTTCGCAAACACTGAATGTTCGCATGAACTCAAACAGAAGATCTACTTGCCAATAAGACATAGCAACGCCAATAAAAATTATGAAAATCATCGGATTACCTCCTTTAAAGTTAGGGGGATTTCTTCTGCTTTATTTATTTTGATTCGGATAATCAGATCTAAAGTCATCCAAATCATAGCTGCAATCGTAATCACAACTAGCAACTGTAAGGCTGTTAAACTCATCAATAAATGCATCACTGTGACCCGACGTGTCCAAATCCATTGAATCACTTGCACGTAAACTGTACAGGAAATCAAATTGAGCATTTGAACCGAACTTGCTCACGAACCACTTATATGCTAGTCCATAATCTGGATACTCGTTATCGCCATAAGCAGCATAATAATCTGCTCCATCTTGCGCATTGATTACGTCAAGCGTATAGCGATTGTGATTACCAGAGTTTGACTTCATTCCAGACAAGACAATTGCTTGACCCTCACTAAACCAACGCTCTAGAGAGGCACCACCAGTCGTCGGCTCCGTAATCGTTGCCTGAAGGTGATGTATTACTTCATGAGTCGCAATTTTTAGATCATCGCTGCGCTGAGTAGCCGATTTCGCTGCGACCTCGAAACCTTGTCGAGTACCCATGCCCCACTCAGAACTCGATCTTTGGGCAGACAAGCAAACTACCATCTTATTGATATTTTCAGGAATTACATCGGACAGGTTAATATCGTTATCAACATCAATCCCTTGGTTAACCATCTCGCTGTAAAGATCTTCATACAGCGCCAACTCTTCACTTGATGTCATTGCAGCCAAAGCCACTCGAACTGCACGTCGAGCTGAATCTGTGTCAGTTGCAAACTTGCCTGCAAAGCTTGATAAGTGTGGAACAATCTCAGTTCCGTAAGAATGAGTCACTGGATTGCCATCAAACGCATTCTCTAAAATGGCTTGATAATGAGTCAAGTTGTACTCAGCAGCAAAGCCAGTGTTAGCATAAATGTTCTCAATCATTCCTGAAATTGCCTGAGATGCAGCCATGGATATGCCTGACTTCATGTCAATGTATTCACTGTGGCTAATCTTCATTGCATTCAAACCGCGATCTAAAGCAAGCTCACCAAGAGTTGCACCCCAACGAAAATCGTCAGCAGGCAGAGAATCAGAACCCACTACAATAACTCGTGCAGATTCGTAGTATCGATCTGATGAAAGCCCTTCCCCATAGCCACAATAGCCCAAGTCATTTTGGTTGTCTGGATTCAAATTCCTTGCTATTACAGAAGACGAGTTTGCTGGATCATACCTACTCTTGAAAGAGCCACTAACATAAGAGTTTGAGCTTATGCCAGTTGAGCCAGAACCACCAGAATCTACACCTGAACCAGCTCCATCACTGCCACCACAGCCGACTAATGAAAAAGTTAAAGATGCAACTATCCCTACGCGACACATGAATTTGCGCATATTTGTTCTCCATATCGTTGTTAATTTTTCGTCAGAATGGCAATGACTTACTGTCGTCAAATCTCAATTCGAACTGTTCGACTACTTGCAAAATAGGCTGTGCTTTACGCCATAAGATTTGTTTGCACATGTGCTCCCATTGCGGATTTGGGGCAAATTGCTGACTTTTTATCAGCCCTGACATGCATGCCAACGTGTCAGTGTCTCCGCCAGCGTACTGACAAAGTCTTATTGAAGTTTCGACACTACGCGCTTGGAAAAGCGCAATAAAAATGGCTAACGGAACAGTGTTTGTTGCACTGCAATCAATGCCGATAGTTTCGCGTCTAATTTTATTTAAATCGTGCGAATGACTTGCATCAACGTAATAATTCCAGCGCTGATAAAGTTCTTCACTGATCTCTTGCTCAGAAATACGCTTACGCATTGCCCAAATCATCCAAGCCATTGCCTGAGCTCCGTCGATTGCTTCTTGATGTGAATGCGTGGCTTCTGCTGATTTCTTAGCGAGACTTATCACTTCTTCTTCATTATCAAGATAACCTAGCACTCCTGCCCTAGCAGCCGGTCCGTTCGTGTAGCTGCTATCAGATGACAGTCCCGTTCTCATCCAGTGCGAAAAACTCGGCCCATATTTACAATCATTGAATGCGTTAGCGTAGATCTGATAGTACTTTGCGAAATCATCGCTATCATCAAGCATTGCATGTGCTGTAGCAGTCAACAAAACGGAGTCATCGGTCGGATGGGCTTTATTACAAAACATCTTTGCTTCACTTAAGTTGTAAGTTCGAAGCCGTGTTCCTTCTAGAAGTGAGCCTGCGATATCACCTATGATTCCACCGATCAATCATCACCCCCTTATTTATTTTCGACGATTTCAGCGCTTACATACACTCGAAACTCAATGTTCGAATAGTCTCGAGCAGGCAATCTGTACATATTGATTAATCGCTGACTTCGGTAAGCTTGGATGTGCCAATACAGAGCGTAGTGATAGTAAGGAAGCCAGCCAACTTGATAGACATCCTGATCATGATACGGCTTTCTGTGATCAATTATCTGACCAAGCATTTGTCTCACGTCGTACTCTCTATATAGAGCTTTGAGTCTTAGAAAATTACACGTGCGAAAACGAACTTTAGCGCCACCTAGCACGGCAAGCGGCTCTCCGTCTCGATTGATCGCTAAAGACTGAAGCACTGCTCGATGTATGTCGCGATACGTTTCATAGATAAGTAAATTTGTTTCCCTGTCTGTTAGATTGCGTATATCTAACTCAAGTCTTTCCGCTGCTCGCTCAAGGAACATATCAGCCTCCAATGAAATCTTCTAAGTCTTCTAGATCTATATTTCGAGCTCATCAAAGTTGATGATTTGACTCAGCAATGGATGCTGGCAGGCTATCTGATGGCAAATTGGGAAACTGATTATCACTCGCTTGCAGAAGCGTATCGATGATGCCGTATTCATCGTCCTCCTCTTTCGTGCAAATATAAACGATGAACGTGTCTAGCTCAGCATTCATGGGACTTTGATAAGCACACATATAGAACTGCACTGACTCTCTGTCACTCAACTGCACTTTGAAGAAACTCCGAAGATCTTCAGCAATTGGTACGTAAGGCAACACTCCAATAAATTTATCTACGCTGACATAGTTGTGCTTCTGGATAAATTTATCGACGCCGGGCGAAAGCTGAATAACCAGCGTCTCCATTTGTTCAAGAGTATCGCGCATGCCCGTTTGAGTAGTAGCAATCTCAATCAAGCGTTCGTACTTCTTGCGATCAAAATTTGGTTTAGTTGTCATAGTTCAAACTCCTGTTTTGAGGGTATAAAGTGTCCTGCGCCAGAAGCGCATGATGCTTGTTTTTGTTGGTTGAACTATTAAAAACTAAGAATATGACTTGCTGTTGAGCAGTGCTGTCTCAAGCAAGCTTGCTGTTTGTGATGATTTGAAAAAGGCGTAATCTACAATAAGAATTACGATGATAAGCAAAGCAATGTATCGAAAAGAAATAAATCTAAGCATTGATATACCCCTCGCTGAGTAGAGGGATAATCTATCATAAAAAATAGTTGACGTCAAGCTATTTTTGTGAATGACCCGATGCACGGAATGGAACCAGTTGTTTTTTCTTCGGTTTTGAGTTTCGATTTCTAGCCTTGCTAGTAGAAATAAATTATGCGCCAATCGAAAACAAGACCTTCAGGCAGATGTTTGGTGGGGACTTTACTAAATTAGCAAAATTCGGATTAGCTTATGTATATGTGTTGGCCCACATTTTTCGACCAACACAATATAATTACCTGAAATTAAAACTAAAGTCTCAACTTCTTTTTCAGAGTTCGCCACTTCTCTGGTTCTTTCTTAAACTCTTGCCTGATTTCAAATAGATACTTAATATCAGATAAATATTCCGGTTCTGTTGGTGCTTTTACAGCGCTAACTTGCTTGAGTAAATCCCTTTGAGTAAGTGCATATGTCAATGAAAGCGGCCTTTCAATTTGAACTTCAATCTCATCTTCCTTAGTGTAATAGTCCGTCAAGATCTTTTCATGAGACAAGTCCCAACTCAATTTGTCATAAGGAAAAAACAATAGCCCTAGTTTTTGTGTCCGAAACTTCACAGCTGTAGCAGAGCCTTTTGTGTCTGGATCTTGAACAACTACATATTCAATAAACTTAGATACATACTCGTGGTATTTCTGCCTTCCCTCTACAGTTGATAAATCCAAGTCTTTGACAGCATTATAGTCGTAGTTTGATGAAACTTTAGTCAGCTCATCTCGTTTATCATACAAAACATCGAGTGTAATGTTCGCTTTGTCCATTTTAGAGCGAAGCAATTTGATTGTTTCAATATGCTCTGCCAATTCTATCTCACTAGATAGATCTAAAAGGTATTGTTGCTTGGATTTGATATCACCATCAATAGTCGCAATCTCTGCCTCAAGCTTTTTGTAAGAACTATCCATCAATCGCCTATAATCTAAGCCCACCAAGCTCTGAACTAGGTGCTTCTCTATTGGGGCGTATCTAGTGAATTTTTGCGTACAACCTTGATTATCAAGTCTTGAACGACAGCGAAGTTTAGGGTGACCGCGTGACGGCTTTGAGTAACTTAAAATGTTTCCACAGCTGGGGCACCTTAGTAGACCACGAAATAAATTTGGAAAAGAACTGCCAACTCTTCCTTTGACGGAGGTTGGGAATGTACTCTGTAAAGCTAGAAATTTCGGGTTGTCGATGACGCGAGGATAGTAGTTTTCAATAGGAGCACCTACGGGTACTTTCTTCGTCTTACCATCAACTTCCTTATGCTCTACACGCTGGAACTCGCCTTTGAGTTGTATCATTTTTAGATACTTATTAACCACTTCAGTACGCCAAGACTTTCCACTAAAGCTGGAAATATTATTCTCATTCAGATATTTGGTAATCCTATGACAACCATAACCTTCCAACTTCATATCAATCATCTTTGTAAGCACTTCAACATGCTCAGGAATTAGTTCGAAGTATTTTTTGCACGACGAAAGTTTCATCCAAGCCGGGCAGATAGACGTACGTTTTTCGCCCCCTTCTGTTTCTTCACGGCGCTTCTTGTCAAATGTTGCCTTAATTCGTTGAGATTTCTGTTCACTCTCCATGTGAGCTAAGTGAAAGGCTGCGGTTAGGAGCAGGTCGACCCCCATATCAAGTTGCTCATCGTGAGGTATGATGAGTGAAAACTTGGTGATAGCCACATCAATTTTATACTCTCTCAATTTAGCAAACAGTTGACGGCTGTAGTCAGCAGGCAAACGGCTCAATCTATCCACAGCCTCTACAATCAACAGCGACTTTTCTTTGATCTCTCCCTGCTTAGCAGCTTCTAAAAAAGCACCAAGTCCGCCATTTTGGCTCGTGTTCTTGCCATAATATGCGGACAACCCCGCATCAATTATTTCATCAACAAGTTGATAGCGGTATCCTGTATTAATATTGTTCTCAGTCTCAATGAACTTTTCAGCACGTTCAATTTGCCTTTTTAAACCTTCCCCTTCTTTTGCTTGGCTCTCTTTACTAACGCGCGAATATATATAAGCATCTCTGACTTCCATGTCATCTCCTATAAAAAAAGCCACTGTTTCCAGTGGCTTAGTATATCAAATTTAGTAGCTATGATTACTTGTTAAGTAGCGCCATTGACTGCTGTACTATAACATACTCTTCATTGGTTGGGATAACCATTGCTACTGCATCTAGAAGTT